>Ga0209363_1000515_pt1 | contig 15347 bp, 10 predicted proteins | sample WorMetexBAHAMAS3_FD_187385 | JGI IMG/M metagenome (GOLD analysis project Ga0209363, IMG submission 187385) | Marine gutless worms symbiont microbial communities from Max Planck institute for Marine Microbiology, Germany - Inanidrilus exumae... | ecosystem: Host-associated > Annelida > Digestive... | reverse complement strand
TCAACCCCCGATACCTGGCATTTTGCACGTCTGGGTGGTCTGTGGAATGCATTGGCCCACCTTGGAATGTGGTACCAGTTACTCCGCGCCCGTCGTTCTCTTTTTGTTTGTGACGCCGACATTGCTGAGTGGATGACTGCTTTAGAGTAGTGTGGAATATCGATTCGTTGGAGAGGGAATTATCGTGATATGGATACGATGCGAGACACCTTCAATATCACGATATTCAATATGATGCAATGTATCGTGGGGATTCATGTGGCATCACGAGAGATCTTTTACCATGTTGAATTTACTGTCAGTGAGTTGTCCATTTGATAAGTTACCTTATTATTGAGTTGAGTTTTATTGTTGTCAAGTTGAGCAGTTGTTGAGTTGGCTTGGCCTGTTAGTAAGTAGTCCTTAAATTGATGTTTATCTTTAGGTTATGTGGAATGAAGACCATAGCAATAAAGACAACATTAATACCTGCGATTGGGCTTTATGAATTAGCTATATCTGTGTCTTAATTTCGCTGCTGTCATATCATTATCGTAACAGTGTGTTATTTTAGGCAAAAGTGAGATTTTATTATTAGTTTTTCTGGTTGTGTTTGAATTAGATGGCTTTTTGCAATGTGAGGTATGCATGATGTATATTTGTGTTATTTTTGTAGCTACACAAAGCGAAGCTAAATGCTGCAAAACGGAAGAATGATGACAGCGTCACAATTTCTCCATCAAAGAAGACAAAACATAGTCATGGTATTAGTTGATTATGTTTAAATTGATTAGTAGGCCTGTTCTTTGTAGTTTGCATGATCCTGCTGCTGAGTGAAAAATTAAAGTGATGGGCAGAGATAAAATTTATTTAACTTCAGTTGACTGTATATTAGAATATGATTGCATTTGTTTTATGTAGTTTTTATTTGTTCAGTTATGGCGTTGTGACAAACATGACTGTAGTATAATGTGTAATAGCATAGTGCTTGTGCTAACTGTGAGTTATATTCGGTTGTGCTTAAGCATGCATACTGTCCTGCATGTCATTTGGAGTGAATGACAATGTTTATAATGAAACAATAATGATAATGATAACAATTATAAATAAATTTGATTGATTGATTGATTGATTGATTGATTGATTGATTGATTGATTGATTGATTGATTGATTGATTGATTGATTGATAATAAATTATTATTGTTTTTATTATTTTTTATTATTATTACCATCATCCATTGGCACTTTATGGGGTATTATGTTTCTTTGCATTTTCCAGTCATTTTTCACATAAAATAGAATTCCATTAGGGACCTTTACAAAACAACATGAAATTGTTTTTGCATGGTAGAGTTCAAAATTTAGAATGGAAGATTTCGCCTGTGGTCTCAGTCAGTATTCTTTGTCACAAAATAGGCTAATAGTGAAGTCATTAGAAACATAATTTTATACTTATTAAGAATGACATAGGTTTGTTGATACTAACCAATGATGGTGTATATTGTATAGAAACAACTGCAACGAGAGCTGAGGGCTCAAATGATCTGGCTGTTCGCTGTGAACAACTAAAGAGAGAACGACGGAGTTTACCAGTGTGTAGAGCACGCCAGAGCTTGCTGCAACAACTGAGTCAACTACGCGGCTCCACAGCAATTATTATCGGTGAAACCGGTAGTGGCAAAACCACACAGATACCACAGGTTTTGTCTAATTGTTTTTGTGCCATTATTACTGGCCCGCCTAATGAGCCAGTATTGTTTTGCTCGCTGTTGTCTGTCGTTGTCGTCTGTTGGCATCATCTGTTGGCGTCGTCTCTTGGTATCGTCTGTAACTCGGCCGGCCGGCGGGCATGTGGGCGGTCGGCCGCCGCCGGGCCGGGCGGGTGAGCTGTCAGGCGGCCGACACTGCATGGCAGGCCAGTACGGTTACGTCCCATTAGGGCGACACCTAGTTTTTTTATGGCGTTGTTGACTTTACTGCAAATGAATGACTTGTAGTTTGTCAACAGATGCACCACTGGATTGCATATTGATACTTTGGTCTTAATCTTTAAATGTAAATTTAATTTTTGTTGTTGTTACTTTGATTCACATTTGACTAAATTCAGATATAGCCTTGTCTTTATCATCCACAGGTAAAGGTAAAGGTAGGTAGTTTTCTTTAATATGGTCTGAGTTTCATATAGTTATTGTAGGCCTGTTATAAGGTTAAATGATTTGTCAGTAAATATGTATAACGTATGTGTATTTGTTAGTCACATTACATTAAACAATTGTCATCATTCTGCATAATACATAAAGTGATTTTTTTGTTTCAGTACATTTATGAGGCCAGGTTGTGCAACGATGGAATAATTGCATGTACTCAGGTAATATATCTTGTGCATCAGTGAGAATTATGTGCCTGTATGCTTCATTTTAGTTCATTTTATTTAAAGTACATTCATTTTTGTGCATTAGTTATCCCAGCTGGCACAGGTCATTGCAAACTAATTCTATTTCAAACTAGTTCCATAACTCCCTCTCTCTTTCACTCCTGGCTTAAACTTGTTTCACAAATCCTACCCCCGTAGTTTCACTTCTCCCTCCCAAACTGCCTTCACGGACTTTTGCCTGTACCATCTCTTCTGAGCTAATCGGTTTTTGTTTTGAGTTTTTCCTTAATTTTTTGTTTGTGTACCATGCGCTAGACTAAGCTGGCCATTTTGCCAGCTTTTGAGTGCACGTAAGTATATCGTATCGAATTCTGGACAATTTTAATTGTCTTGTGTTGTTTATATTGTTCAATTTGAGTGCTGACTTATATTGCATACTTTTTGATAGCTATGGTTTGAAATTCTTTCATAGCAGCCTGTGATATTGCCGTTTGAAGAGTGTGTCCCAGTCTGCTGTAATTCGTTATTATCTGTCTAGTCTATAAAACTGCTATAGCCAGCCTTTATTTCTCTGCTTAATTCACATTAGGCTGGCAATGTTGGATCGTGAATTTTTTCAGACAGATGCTTTTCTGATCACCAAAGCAGTGACAGGAAGTAAACTGGTATCTTCTTCCTCTCCTGATTCTCCACTCTGTACATCTATAACTCCCTCTCTTTTTCACTCCTGGCTTGAAACCTACCTCTTTCACAATTCCTACCACCGTAGTTTCACTTTTTCCTCCCAGACTGCCTCCACGGACCTTTGCCTGAACTGTTTCTTCTGAGCAGTTTGTTTTTGATTTTATTTTTTCCTGATTTTTCGTTTCTGGGCCATGTGCTAGATTAAGCTGGCCATCCCGTCATCTTTTGAGCAGACGTTAATTACCGTATCGTATCGTATCATATCGTGTCTGTATTATACCCTTAGTGCATTTCTGTATTTTTTTATAGATGATCATTGATTTGCTATAAATACTAGTGTTGTTTGAAATAACAGAACCTTCAACTCATTTTTAATATATGCACGTATTGATCTGTTTTTGACTTTGTAAATATGTTGTTTCTGTTCTAGCCACGGAGGGTTGCAGCAATTACCATAGCTCAGCGCGTGGCTGATGAAAAGGGTTCCATCTTAGGTGATTTGGTTAGTATTACGTAATAACATTTCACATCTATTTAGTGCATTAGTTACTTGTGTGACGCATTGATTAAAATAATTCCAGGTTTCTTTTGTCTGTTGGCAGGATCTTTAAAAAGTTGTGAATAAATGTTTGTGAAATTGGCCTTGGTAAAGAGAACATTTGCCCACCTTTCTAAAACAAAGTGTAAAAATTAGATTGAACAATATCAAGCTGTAAATTATGCGTCCTACAGACAGAGAGGGCTGGAGAGCAGACTTCCCACACTGTAATGTCAAGTTGTTACATTGTCTTCATGAACTGCTTTAAAGATGATATGCAATGATTTTTTGGTTGTTAAAGTAAATTGCACATAGTATGTCTTTAATATAAGCAAATCTATTTGAATATTAAGGAACATAAAAAATTAGGAAATTTTAGAAAAAGCGCCAGAAAGTGTGCACCTGATGATTTGTTTACTTTTGCAAGTGATGGCATCATACCAGGAAATCAAGGGAACAGGCTATTGGAGTGTTGAGTGAAATATTACACAACATAATTATAGGCATAACGACGTAGAAATAAGTTCTTAAAACATAAACTGGTAAAATAAATAACTTAACTAATCTCAATAACGCATAACAATGCAAATGAAAAGCGTATCCTGGTATGACGTCACACATGACGGAAACAGCCGAAGAATAACTATACCAAAAAGACCAATAAACTTGTACTTTTTAGCATTTTACGGCATAATTTATCAAAATTTGTTACACAGATGGGTTTATATTGCAGTAAGCTGCTAGAAACTACTTTTAATCCATTTGGTTAAAAAATCGTTGCATATCACCTTAAAAGATGAAATTAGCCACTGATTATGTCCAACAATGTAATCCTTTGCTGTGCTATTTCTAGTGGATGCTTACTAGTTTGGCATATTCAGGAGCTCAACGTAAGATGATTATGACTTGTAAGATTTCATGCATTAGTAAGTGAATTAGTAATGTCTCCCAAATGTATTATTTTTCTGCAGTGGTATGAGCTGTCTGAGCAGCGTCTTGTTTGAGTCATCACAGTGTTTTTTATACTAGCACTCTGTTAATATGCAGTCAAAGTGGATGGTTTGTTGTCTTTATTTGGAAACTAAAGTGGGGCATCACTTCTGGCTTGCGTTTTGCCAACTTGTTTTGTTTAAATAATGTGCTGCTGCTGACTACAGGTCGGATACAATGTAAGATTCGATGATTGTACAAGCAATAGCTCAAAGTTAATCTACATGACAGATGGCATGCTGTTACGTGAAGCTTTGCTTGATCCACTGCTTAAAAGGTATTTTATGCTGTTTTTATGGATTTGTACAGATAAAATTAGTTATTATGTCTTCTACTTCAGTGCTTCGCCACTTTTGATCAGGTGACGGGAATGGCAAATCTGCGTCCATCCAGCATTTTTAAGAGAGAGGTTTTTCAGTATGAGATTTGAGACCCAACCGAAGCTGGCAAAAACTGAAAGACTTACTGTGCCTGGAAATAGCAAAGACTAAAGCATCAAATGCATTGCAACATTTGTTAACCTTCCGTTTTGATTCTGGCTTATAACCCACAATAGTACACACTGCATATACTTTAGATTTGTGTTAGGTTCAATTATTTATGATGCGTCATTGTTCAAGTTCATTGTTGCATTTTTTAATGCCTTTGCTACCCACAGTATCGGCAAAGGCATTATGTTTTATGCTATCCCATTGTCCCATACGTCCATCCTTTCGTTCGTTCGTCCGTTCATCCATTTGTCCGATAAGATATTGTTACTCATCACCTGGTTATAACTGCCTCATGAATGGCCTGAACAATTTTTCAGCCCCTACTGATGACCTGATTAGATTCTGGAGGTTAGAGGTCAAGGTCACAGCAGGCCATTGAGGTCAAATCCTGTTAACACCATATCTCATGAACTACTTGAGCAATCTTGATGAAACATACAGGGAATAACCATTAACCCATACTCATCACCTGATTATATTTTGGGAGGTCAAAGGTCAAGATCACAGCTTGGTTTCAGTATTTGTGATGAAGACATCTATGTCGACACTGGGGCATCAAAATCCCCATATTCTACGTTACAGTAGCTAACGGTGCAAACTGCAACTTTTTAAACTTGATCACACGAAATGTTCTACAATGTGTTCATTTGCCAACAGTCTTTGGCTTCTTTTTAAATTTTGATGCGAAGTTAGCAATAAAAATACTTAATTGGTGGCCTTGGTCGACGAATTGTAGACATTTCAGGTGAGCTCCCTGAAGGTAGCTTCGGCAGCTTCCCTTTGCAGCAGTTGTCTGGTGCTAATGCAGTTTTGCTTCATGACGGCTTTGTTGATGACATGGCAGGGACTGTTATTACGACTGAAGACATTTTGTAATCGATCTAATCTTTGTTATCTGTTACAGTCATAATTATGCTACCAAGTGTAAAAATAAAAAATATCCGAGTCTTCATTATTGTTGATCTGACATGTATGGTGGCCGCATTGCATGCTGCCCCCTGGTGAGTCACGGTCACGGTGAGTATGCCGATTGAACAGACAGACGGACAGATGACAGACCATTACATTGTGCTTTCTGCTATGGACGCGGCCAGCATGCTAATATTGCTGGTGATTGGTGTGCAGATACTCGGTAGTGGTATTGGATGAAGCACACGAGCGCACTGTGCACACCGACGTTTTGTTTGGTGTTGTCAAGTCGGCGCAGCGTCGACGGAAGTCGTCAACTAACAGAAACATTTCACCTCTGCAGGTCATCTTTACCGCCGGTCGTTGCTTTGAAGTCACTGTTTGTTGGGTGCCAAGAAGGCAGATAGCGTGTAAAAAAACTCGAAAAATTGTTTGTTCCAGCAACCTGCAAAGACAACCAGAAGGAGACCGTTGCTTTGAAAGACCCGTTCTAATCTGTCATGAAGTTGGAACTAGAAAGCCCTCCTGTGACTGTGAGCTTTTAATGTATAACCTTGACTTTGAACTTGACCTAGATAATTTTAAGATGAGCCGATGTATTAAGTATAGGGGTCAAAGGTCGGTTGTGATTTCGGCAGCAGAATTTTTACATGCCAGATACTCTTCGTGCCACCCAGGCAGAAGCACCAAACAAATGTTAGATGGTTTGAGTTACTTACGTTGTGAAATTCGTCATGTTCATGCCTTTGCTGCAGGTAGTTGTGATGTCGGCTACAATGGACGTGGATCATTTCTCAAAGTATTTTAACGATGCCCCGGTGTTGTACATAGAAGGTCGACAACACCATGTAGAGGTCGGCTGCTGCCAGCTTATTTTCATCAGTGTGTTGATTTTTGCATAATTTTAGAACTGTTGGCCTGTCACAATACTACTCTAAATCCATTGCTCATCAAACTACCAGCCAGCCGACTGAAATGAAAAGAGTAGTTGAAATGGTTGTGGATAATTAGTTCTCGTTTTGTCTTCTCTCAAGATGTTTTGCTGACTGTGATATTTGCATTTTCCCAAAATTGGTGAATTTTGCTTTCGCTAGTTCCACCATTTATGGACTTGATTAATGGCAAATATAACTCTGTTGATCTGGTTGAAGTAAAAAATACATAACTGAGCAAATACATAAAGTAGTTCCTTTGGTTTGTAAAACCACTTGGCAGATCGTGATGCATTTGTTCTGTTTCCATTGTTGTTTAAAATTGCCCACCTGACCTGCCATAAGACAGAAGTTTATTAAAGAACTTAACACAACATTATTGATTAGCAAACAAATATGATTTGTAATGTATAGTATTTTGATCATCTTTAAAGATCTACTACACCTTAAAAGTGTTGCCATACTACCTTGTGAAATGCTTGGGACCTTTCTCACTCACAGTGGCTGATGGCCAAGTTTTTTTGCACCACACTATACAAATGTCTGCATTGTGTATGTCGGCAGATTTTTTATGCTCGTGAACCACAGTCAGACTACATCTTCAGCTCTCTGGTTACTGTATTTCAAGTTCACCAGTCGGCACCGCCGCAGTAAGCTCTCTTCTATTTGTAGTGTGTGTGGTACGTAATTGTAAATTTCAATTTACGGGTAGTCACGTTTGAAAACAAGAAGCTCAGCTGTCGTAGAGAGATTAGATGATGTGTGATACCATTGACATCTTGTCACCCGCTGCACAACTGTACGAGAAATCCCATTTGAAAAGGCTTGAACGAGCTTATGTCACTCAAGGTCGTCAGAATTACCGCTATTCGATACACCACATATCACTTCCTATTAGTAGTCTGTAGTAACAATGTCTGTCTTACACTGTTTCCGAGATACTACCACATTTACAGTGTACTGCCTCTGACCTTGAAAAGTGCTTCAGTTTCTAATAGACTAACACACAGATTGTCACACAGCCGGAGCATATACTGTGCTAGTATATCGCAGGTGTGTGCTAGTGTGTGCGTGATGTGTAGAGTCAGGAGGGGTAAAAGTGTATCATCGCACGGTAAAGATTAATTTGTGTGTTCGGTGCTTTGATACTGTTGGATGGGCATTGGAAATGGCAAAAATACTACTTATTGATATATAGAAATTTTGTGGGAGACTTTCTGGAGAAAACTGGTAGGCTTAAATAAACCTCTAGAATGGCTGTGTTTGTAGATAATGTTGTATTGTCATGTGTCCTATTAATTTCACATCAAATTATGAAGATGACTCTAATTAGCTAGCTACATGCAAAAAAATACAGTAGAAACTGCTTTGTCATTCCTATCATTCCATCTCATCTGTATCGGAACAACACGAACAACAGAATTTTCTGTATTTCATTATTATTTGTGTGTGCTGTATTTCAGTGAGGACATCCTAGTATTTCTGACAGGACAAGAAGAAATTGAGTCGGTTGTTAAATCCATTCGGGATATTTCTCGTGATTTGCCGTCAGGTATACATGTTGTCCCTCAGTCTGTCTTTAAGTCGTAACATGTGTCAGCTGTTTTTCAGCAGTCTGTTTTAGAACCGTCTGTTCTTTGTACCACTGTGATTTTTACAAATTGGCTTTTGTAGTATATACCTAAATATTTGGCACGCATTCCTGATAACGCTGTATCATCAGCATCTGATCATAGTTTAAAGGCAAAGGTCAATAAAGTTCTGTTGTATGATGGATGTTGGTTTTCATTTGGTCTTGAACAAGTATGTCAGTCCCTCTTATTGCCGGGCTGATATGTATGCTGACCGCGTCACATGCTGCCCTCTGGTGAGTCATGGTGAGTTTGTTGAGGATGCCAGACCGTTACATTTTGCTTTCTGCTAGACGTGGCAGGTGTACTAAGAAAGTCTTGACAACTAGCCTCCCGTGAGCGACCTTCAAAGTCATTCAGCTATTGCAAGCCTTTTCACGTGCAATTTTTTGTACTTTTGACAAGATTCCAGCTGACAAGGAGCATTGCATGGTCCCCCGTATGACATGGAGCCGGTTGTTACTGTGTTATGTCATTGTGACTGTGTGATGTGTCTAATTAATTTACTTGCTAATGCAGGCTGCCCACCACTCATTGTTTATCCGCTCTATGCTGCCTTGCCTCCAAGCCAACAACTGAAAGTATTTGGACCAACTCCTAAGGTAAATTCAACTATCAGTATTACTACTGTTACTAGTACTACTACTACTACTACTTTCGGTTTTAATAACATTGTCATTTAAATCTCATAATATTATTTTGGCAGTAATTCCATTTAATACTAACTTGAGTTGGCATACAGTAACTTTGTCAGTATAAACAATGCCACTACCACTGAGAAAAATTGCATACAATGAAGATAAACTAGTTACACTGGAAGTTACAAGTGACGTGCCGTAATATTATCTAACTTCTCTATGGATATTTCTACTTGTGAATAAATTTGTAGCAAACGTATGGGAGCAATAATATGATAATTTAATTTCTGAACCTTATTTTAGTTCTTCATTTTTTTAATCTTGGTAACGCTCGGCAGAGTTCAGTTACTTTTCTTCATCCAATTATAACGTGCTTCTGTACACCTGGTATTCTGCAGGGGTCAAGAAAGGTGATAATATCAACAAATATTGCCGAAACTTCTGTTACAATTCGCAGAGTGAAACACGTCATTGATTGTGGCCGAGTCAAAGCCAAGTACATGCAAATTTTCTTTGCTGTTTAAATTTAATTCGTTTGATATTACTGGCATCTATTTTTTGTTGTTGTCACTAAATTTTGTGCTGTTGTTTTTGGTGCTTTACTCTGTATAACATGACTGTCATAAACATGCTTGGGAAGGATGCAATATGGTGTACTGGTGTTGAAGGTAAACAGATTGTGTGACAGTTTTGATCTAAGAGACTGCCTGGACAGGTTTGGAACAAATGTAGTGGGAAAGTCACGATATAGCCAGCTAACTCCGATTCACCTGATGTGATGATTTTTTAACAGGAGTTTTCGGCCGTCAAGTGGTCTTGATCTGCTGGCGGTGAGGTGGGTATCAAAGGCTCAGGTGTGGCAGAGGTCAGGGCGTGCTGGACGTGAGGCTCCCGGCGTCTGCTATCGACTCTATACTGAGAATGAGTTTGATCAGCTGGCGGAAAACACGACGCCAGAGATTTTGAGGTTATTTCGAAAATGTGTTAAACCTTATGTTAGTTCTCAAATGCTGAAAAATTACAAGAATCAGCACAATACAGTAAAACTTCGTTATAACGGACTTTTGGGGACTGCTGTAAAAGGTCTGTTATATCCAAAGTCCATTATGTCCAAACTAGGCTACAGATCGTAGGAAAGACAGGACTATGAAATGTTTGTTCAGCTTCACTGGCCATCAGATAGTTTACAATCGACACAATTGCCTACCCCTACCCCTGCAGTGACCGTCTGTTTACTCAGAGCAGGAGATGGCTAGTCGATGCAATCACACCGGGCACTTGTAAACTGGCGACAGGGTATTTAGCGACAATATCAATAGATCTTGCCGACGGCCGCATCGTAAAAGCGGCTGGTGTCTAGCGATGCAATTACTCATTCACAACGCGACGACGGCCGTTCTGTCGGCCAGATGGCCGTCACGGTTGCATGAGCTCGCTGGCAGTGGTTGTGATCTCAATTTGTTTGATGTATCCAGCGTTGTCTCTAATGCTGTTTTTTTCCATTAATTTTCTTATGTTGCTGGTGCTGGAGAGCCGAGCTACTGAGTATGGTTATTGGTTTCTATTCCCTTCAGTGCTTTGACACTGATGGTTCCGTGGCAGGAAGGACGTCTGGCCAGTTGAACAACCCCGTTCAACTAATCCTCAGAGGTTCTTTTCCAAAACAAGTGGTGGAGGAGGACCTGATGGGAACTGACTGACTCGGGTTCACCTGAAAAAATGGGAGTACAAATAGTCGTTATATTTGTGAAACTGTTATTAGTGAATAGTCTTAGCTTGGTACACAGGTGCAATCTTGCCAGCGTGGTTCTGCAGTTGCTTGCGATGGGGATATCCAATGTTGCTGGATTTGACTTCATGGACAAACCTTCACCAGAGGTTGGCTGTTCATTTTGCTGAGTGACTACTTGCGTTTGTTCTCTTACTTTTTTTAAATTGTGCAGAATTTTAGCATTGCAGAAGTGTTTGTTGTTAAGGACTTCTATTTTTCATTTTTATTTATCAGACCTTGTATTCTGGAGTAACTTCAGGGTAAGCCAGATGTCACCAAAGCAAGCATTTTGGATTTTTCTAGCTGGCTTTTTACACAGCATGTGCTCTTCCTGTCGCTCAAGCAACAGTATGAAAGCACATAAAATACACAAAAGGATTTGACTGCTTGCGGAATATGTATGGACGCTTTGGTAAATTTAGACAGTCTGCTTACGGCATGACCCCTTTAATTTCCTCATTTTTTCGTTTACTTCGGTGTTGTTGTGCAGTAAAATGCGTGGTTGATTGATTGAAGACCACTAAAACTGCTCAGCCGTACCAAAAGCACGGAAGACAAGACTGGGACCAAGATACCAACTAGCTAACAAAGCAATGAACGCCGGAAATAGCAAATTTCATTTTGTTTTCAGCTGCAGTCATTGTGTCTGACTCTGAAGTTGTTACTTAAAAGTTAAATTATTTCTTATGTGCAACTAGTTTCAGCTTGCATGATGAAGTTTACTTAAATGTGCAAGCAGTGTGTACATGCTTATGACTAAAACTATATGCATATCTGTTATTATCCACACATGCCGATAGGCAAGGTGTAGATATATCGTTTGCTGTTTTTGTGTGTGTGTGTTTGTACGGTTACGGATTTCTTTGTCAAGGATAAAGCTAGCAGCGTCAAATTTTGCACGGAAGTTCATCGGCGTCCAAGGCAGGGAATCTCCCATTTTGTGAACTTTGCATTGCCAGAAGCCCAAAATCGGGTGGCAAATCACAAGTGCGCGCACTGAACTATAAATAGAACTGGAAGGAACCTAGCCTAGCCTGCAGTCCTAGGCTGATTGAAGTCAGAGCGACGTTCTATTTGTAGTACCATAGAAATGCGCCGACATAAACGTCATGCTAGAGATGCGCCGTTCATGGAATATTGCACGGTGTGTGGACGTATGATCGGCATGTGTGGATAGAGATCAGTCCCCACTGACGTACTTGTTTGCACTATTATGTGTGAAGTCGTTTCAAAAGGCAACTGAGCAGCTGCACTGGCTTGGTGCCATTGACTCAACTACACAGCCCCAGGTATGTTATTGTACTGCTGCTGATTGTGTAATGCAGAATGCACAAAACATGACAGGTAGAGTATACAGGTAAGTGGCCTTGTTGTGTTTGTGTTTGTAAGAAATGGAGTTGATAGTAACTTTGTTTTTGCTCAAGCGGTCAGACATATATTCATAAGTGACTCAGATGTGTAAAGGGAAGTGCCTATAAGGCACAACCGTCGTCTATCACAAATGCTGTACAGCAATAGCAGATCATGCAGATGTGTTATTCATAGCTATGGCTGACTATGGTGAACTGTGGATAATAGTAATGAGGCTTTGCTAGAAAACATGAGATAAATTTCATTATGTAAGTGACATCTTGGTTGCAGGTTTAACCACCACTCAGACATTTTGTCTTATCGGCAAAATTTAAGGACCATTTCAGTGCCGAAAAATAGTTAATTTTTAGGTCGATTCTTCTGAGTCGACTCAATTAAGTGGGTCTCAAATGTCTGTCCTTACGTACGTCCGTCCGTCCACAAAATGTTTTTTGATTTCAATGAAATTCGGCATGTTGGTAGAGGTCGATGAGTGATGCACGACGGTATGCAGTATGACCCGGTCCAAGGTCAAGGTCACGAGCCATTGAAAGTAGGAAATTCTTCCATTTTCAAAAGCTATCTCCTTCGCCAGTTATAATGGGAGCTGGCAACTGACCACTGATTCTTAAACTAGGGCACAATGTCTGAATTTTTGATATTTGTCCTAGTTTTTGTGTCACTTGACTTTGAACTTGGCAGAAACGTCCGTCATGAAAATCGACCGTCAGTCCCGCATGTGGCTAACTTTTCATTCATTCGTTAGACAATGCCTGTTTGTAGCAGTTGACGTCCATCGGTAAACAACTGGCTGCATTTCCTCTTGATCCTCGTCTTGCAAAAGTCATTCTCGTGGCATCCACATCTCACTGCCTGTAAGTGATGCTGCTGCTGTCAGTTAGGTCGTGGCTGAAAGAATTAACTACTTTTGCAGAATATTTGTTTGGTTATTGACATTATTTTTATTTTCTTTTTATTCAACACTTTAGTGCTTTGGATATGTAAATATTATTCTGAATTCATAGAGCAACAGGTGTGGCCACCGTAACAGAACAACCACATTGGGGAAAGATAATTTGAGCAACCAGCTGACTAACCAATCACAGTGAATTATGTTAATTATTCCAGCTCAGTAACCAATCATGTCACTGACTATCTCACTGGACTGGATTTCTGTATATAAACCTTGCTTGTCAAAAATGGTACAGAATTGTATGGATCTGTCCAGTGTCTTATGTCTTTATATTTTGTACTTTTTTGTATTATGTACAAAATGGCATTATATACTTGTATTGATATATTGATAATGTCACATTGAAATCTTTTCCAGAAATCTTGTTTGTGAACTGCTGAACCGTAATGCGCTTTTGTCATTCATGACTTTGACTATTTACATATGGTAGCTTTGCTGACAACATTTGTCTGCAGCAGATTTTGTTTGATTTCCAATGCTGGTCTTCTATTTTACTTCCCTGCAGTACATTTATGCTGTTGGATTGGTCACGGGAAAGGCATCATACCTGTTACCCATTATCATACTGCTACCTGGTAGTAGTAATAACAGTAGTTAGTAGTATTAGTGGTAGAAGTACAACAACAACATTATACAGGTGAACCTATTATGTTAGTCCACATTCTTAGTTGAGAACTGGAGGTTTTGATGGATCAAAGTTTTACTGCCAGCATGCTCTTGTTGATGGCAACTGGAGCATTCAGGTTACCATCTAGTCTACTATTACTAGTAGTATTATACGTATTAATAGTAAGCATTACTTTTATTTATGTATATGAAGACTTGTATACATTATGTTGGATTCAGTTGTTCCTTATTAGTAGACTGCATTCCAGCAGTTGTAAATTTCGTCGATGTGGAATTGTGGCTTTTTATATGTGTGGTTTTGCACCAATAGTGATGAAGTTCTAACCGTTGTTGCCATGATGTCTGTGGACTCCGTTCTGCATACACCATACTCAAAGGTTTTTGAAACTTAAACATTGTTTGATAATATTTGCAAAGATTTTACGGTAATTTTGCTTACAAAAATGTTGGCTGTCTCAGCTGTAATCTGATGACATAATCATAATGTGATAGTAATGTAATACTACTAGTAATAGTAGATTAGTAGATGCATTCTGAACACATCGAATCAAGCTCTTCGCACTTACCTACAAAGTTCTTACAACTACCCAACTCTCATACATTCATAACCTCATCTCCATTATCTAAGTTATTACATAATCATAATAGTACATTTTAGTAATTATAATAATATATATGTAATTATAATATAATATTATATATGCTATATATGTTATTTGTATGTCAAAGTTGCCCATCTTTTAGTGGGCATTGTTCGAGGTATGTATATGATGTATAAACAGTTGTAAAGATGCCTTTGAAAACAGTAAACAAGAACAATTTACTGCTGCAAAGATCAACCGTAACATCAGACAGAAATTTGTCTGTGCATGGAAAGATGCCATCAGTTGGGAAGAAGTGAATGGAGAAGTTGAGGATGATGTTAAAGAGGATGTAACAATTTTTGGTCTGTACTCAGATGAGACATACGTCCGGAAGTGATGGGGAAGAAAATCAGTGGGCAGCTGTTTAATACAGATTTTCCTGTAAAATGGTCATTAAATACCATACACGTGTGTGTGGGTGTGTGTGTTTTTTGTTCTACATTTTAGCGAGAAGAGGCATTGTCGGTCAGACAAAAGTTTGTAGCAAAAGAAGGCGACCATATCACTCTGCTGAATATCTTCCGAGCGTACAAAACAAGCAAAGAAAACAAGGTAACTAACTTTGCTGGACTCATAGTAATGTGTATTGCACTGTTGTATTTCATCTTGGTCACTTCACATGATGATGATGATGATGATTTAACCGTGTCCACTGTTGTCAGAGCTGGTGTCGAGAGAACTTTGTCAATCAACGAAACATGAAACTGGTTTCCGAGGTTCGCAGTCAGCTACGGGACATCTGTGTTGGTCTTTCGATGTCATTTGATTCCTCGGACATTCCTGACACTTCCAACATACGGTACACACCTATTTCA
>Ga0209363_1000514_pt1 | contig 15351 bp, 12 predicted proteins | sample WorMetexBAHAMAS3_FD_187385 | JGI IMG/M metagenome (GOLD analysis project Ga0209363, IMG submission 187385) | Marine gutless worms symbiont microbial communities from Max Planck institute for Marine Microbiology, Germany - Inanidrilus exumae... | ecosystem: Host-associated > Annelida > Digestive... | reverse complement strand
TCCTGAAGATGACAGCGACACCACCGCCACGACCAGTCGACCGAGCAGAGTCGGCGACAGCATAGTCGGCAGGAGTGGCTAGTCGCAGGCGGACGTCGTCGCTGGCCGAGTGCCACGTTTCCGTTTGTGACAGAACATCCAGCTCGCTATGTGGAACTTGCTGCCAGACTACCTGACTTACTGAGCAAGTAGGACTTTTAGTTTTCATGTGTGTCTGTGCTGTGTACGTGTGTCAGCCAAAAACGTGCTGTGCGTGACCTTGCACTGTCAGCGGAAGATGTCTATCATCTGTGCGAGTTGTTTGTTTTTGCATTTGACAATATGTGTGCCATTTTGTTGTATTTTAGTATGACTAACTACAAACTACCTCAAACCATCCATTTTTCTACGTATTGTGTCACATTTCAAATCTCTGTAATGGGTAGAGAGAGTCTTCAAATTTAGTAGATAGATCTGTCATAGCCAGTCCTAGCCCGTGGATGAAAAATCACCCCTAAAAGGGGCATGGTTAGGTTACGTGACACATTAAAATATTTTGGGACCCATTCATATCCGTGGAATGGGTGAAGCTAGGCACTTCAAATTTTGGTGTGATGATTGATACTGAGGAGTACTAGTGCGGGCATGATAGATCACCACCAAAAGGGTTATAACGTGATCTGTTTGAATTGTAGCTGACCACAGAATCTATGGTTTCTGTCCGGGTTGTCACCATTAGCCTTTAGCAAAAAAAACAACGTCCATGTACAAGGCAGTGAAGCAGTGAGTTTAAGAAAATGGCAGTTCAGACATGCCAAGTCACAGACTTGTCATAGAGTACATGTCGATACTTGGTGGTAGCCGACAGCGCCACCCGTCCATCACCTCCACGCCCTAGTGTCTGTGCCGCTGCATGCTTCACGACTGCTTATTCGTCAGGTGAGAACACTTTATCTCGCAGGTGTCCATCATATCTGATGGTCGTTCCCATATCCGTCACCTGGGGACGCGGTTGGTAGCCCGCAGCTAGGCCCCAAATACATATGCATGTAGGTGTTAACATTAGTTGGTGTTGTAGTGGTGACTGATGGCAGTGTTTTTTGTAAGTCAGGTGTGCTTTTGTGACCGGTGAAGATCTATGCAAAAGTTTCAGTGGAGACACACTGTTTACAATACAAGCACCGACTGGCACTCAGCTGGAACTGCCTCCTCCCAGTGCTACGGTACTCATTTCACTTGTTTGTGGTAGTGAGTTTTACTGGTTTTAGACTTGGTCGTTGGTGGGATGTATGTGGATTAGAACGGATCAAATCCAACTGCATTATAAAGTCAAATGCAAGTTGAACTAATGCTGTGTTATCTGAAGGATTTTCTCTGCCACTTTTTTGTGGTCAGACATGGAAAACTTGTAAAAGTTCTAATTTTCCACTCAGATCTGGCTATATCTTGTCCACCATACAAGGTAGAGAAAAGGCAACCATGGAGCACTAATTGGTTATCATATATATATTCGACTCACTAGTATCATTTCAAACGACCTCGAGTTACAGTTACCCTGATTTTAAATACATGCTGTTTCGTACGTATAATAATTAATAATAATACAATTTACATAGTGCCTGTAAAGTCCGAAGACACAGAGGCGCTCGGTGAAGCTGGCTAAGACCGACTAAACAAATGTCTTTAAATATTACTTGAAGGTAGCGGTGGTGATGTCAGAGAGTCTGATGTTGAGTGGCAGAGAGTTCCAAACAGAGGGTCCAGCCACAGAAAATGCGTCTCCAGCAATGTCAGTTCTAGTGCATGGAATGATAAGTAGTGTCTCCACGCTGGCGAGGTTGTTCTGTGCCCGTTGGAACTTGTTGATAGTCACAGTCGGCATGCCATGAAGCAGAGTGTTACAGTAATCGAGCCGCGAGGCGACGATACTGCATGCGACTGTCTGCACCACTTCGTCGGACAGCAGACTGCGCACGTGATGAATGGCGTGAGTGTGATAGTTACACGCTCGTGCTATGTTGGAGGCGTGGCATTCGAATCGGAGGTGCGAGGCAATGGTGATGCCGAGCGACTTGATTCGGTCTGAGACGACCAACCGGCTGCCAGCCACGTCGATCGTCTTGATGTTGGCAGTGGCATGGAGTTGGTGTGACGTGCCGAGGACGTGTCTGCGTTTAACTGCAGTTCGTTCCCTAAGAACCATAGATGCAGGGCGGACGAGCAGTCGGCGAAACGGTTTGGGGCGGCACAGCATCGTAGGCGTTCATGGCAATATCAGATATCTCATTCTGTTCTTTAGCCATCCTCAGTCGAAGGGTTGGCCACATTATGGACGTAACTTTCTCCAGTTATCTCTGTCTTGTGCCGTTCTGATTGACTCTTCCACGGGGAGTTCTATCCACATATTGATAATATCCATCCAGGCCATGTGTGGTCTTCCTCGCCTGCGTGTACCTGGCATTGTTCCTTGCACTGTCTCTTTCTCCAGGCAACTCCCTTGTTTCCTCATGGTGTGACCATAGTATGCTAGCTTCCATGCTTTAACAGTGTATATCAGTTCCCTCTTTACTCCAGCTTTGTTAAGAACCCACTCATTTGTTTTCTTTGTTGTCAATGAAACCCGCAGAATCTATCTCAGCCCTTTCATCTCAAAGGCATCAAGACGTGTTTTTCATTCTTTCCGAGTGTTCAGCTACCTTGCTACAGGCCATACTAGCAATTTCATTCGTCGTATCTTCGTTGAAATCAGTATGCTGTGACTTTTCCTATTTCCTACAGCGATGCCCCAATTGCCTGCACCATTTAACCTTGTATGGAATTTAGGCATACACTTGCCATTTTCTGTAATCAGGGACCCAAGGTATAGGAACGTATCCACCTGCTCCAGTTGCTCATTCTGAATGAGTATACAGCACGCTATGCCATCGCTCGCCATTAGCTTGGTCTTGTGGACGTTGATGAGTAGGCTGTATTTACGGCTGACTCAGTCTAAGCGATCCACCAGCTCCTGTAGTTCTGCCTCCGAAATGGCCAACAGGATGATGTCATCAGCGTAGCTAAGGTTTGTTATCTCTTAGTTAGTGTTAGTGCCATAGTTGATCTTGACCCTGTATTTTGTGTGTAAACGTATGGCTGTCTTGTGTTGTAAACCTTATAACCACTATATCCACCGCACTGAGTTGTAGCATTTCCAGTGACCTGGAATGACTACTAGTCCCAGTTTTGCAGACTTGCCATGCTAACAGCGTCGAGACCAACAGTGACGATTTGTGTTGAACAGATGACGACGAAACAGCAGTTTCAGATGACGTTGGTGAGCTGCAGTGATCCTATCAACGTCATGCTTGTCAACAAAGACTCGGACACTGACAGGCCGTCTGTCACTCGCGTTCCACCTCATAGCTCCACATCTTCATCGCCGCCGCAAGTAGTGCCCGCTAGCAGTGAGCAGACCTTCGTTGAAGATTCAGTTACCATGCCAACCACATCAGCAGCAGCTGTGGGTAGAGACAGTGAAATAGTAACTGAATCATCCAACACAGTACAGAGGCTGAACTTCATGCAGCAGACCTCATCATTTGGTGAGTATTAGTGCACTGACTGCAGCCAAATGATGTGATGCAAAATTTGCACAGTTCTATTTCCACAGTAATTTTGTCAAGCCACATTCCATTATGATAATTTTTCAAACACACAAATCAACAAAATGGCCACATGCTTGTTCACTTTACACGGACGGCTACAACTATGTTCTTTTATTTTTTGTCGATAGTCATCGGAGTTGATTATTGGTACGTGGCAGCGATAATTGCTTTTTGTACTGGCTGATATTTTCAACGATTCATACAGGAACGTTGGTTGGTTATTTTGTAGTTATTTATGTCACCTTTGTTCATGGTGATGATGATTGATTAGGAGTGTTATTGTTATCATTGCCGCCACCACTGTCGTCATAATTCATGTACATGAATTATGACGACATAAAAGACAAATTTGTGCTTGTTTGAGAGTGGTGCGTGATGGTAATGTAAAACGTTAGTAGAGTGCATGTGAAAGAAAGGTTATGAACCACTGCAGAAAGTGATCCACTAACCATGTTTGAGTGTAATTTTCAGTCAGTGACTAAATGTTGTATCTTTCATGTGTTGTATCTAACTGGATTGTACGTTGTGTATATTATTTTGGTTTTAGATGCTGTGTCTGACCCAAACATCCAAATGAACGTCTCGTCAGAGTCCTAACTGAGGTAGAACATGCAGGATGTACTGTTGCTAGTTAAAAATAATGTACCTTGTCAGTCGTCGTGAATGCAGGTACCGATGTTTCTTGGTGTCTGCATTTTGTTTTACTTATAACTTTTGTCTTTTCATTTTGGTGAATGAGTTTTGTATGTTTTCTGGTTGCACAGCACACTTCAGTTCAGTTGATATACAGTTTGCAGTTTTCCTTCCATAACTATTTACATCTGTATTTATAATGTCATAAACTAATAACTCAATGATGGTGATTTTTCCAAAAAAATATGAACTGAAAATTCCCAGGAAATTCCTTCATCCAAACTGATTGTGTTTTAAGTTTCTTGTTCTGTCATTTAGTCTTATTGTATGACTAATTTTAGCTTGAACTTGAGTGCTTTTAGCAAATTATTGATACTATATAAATGCGTTGATTTCATTGCACATGCTTATTGTAGTATACATAACCGGTTTGTTCTATTGTTTCGTTTGTCACACTTGTTTTTAAGAACTCATATTTGTATTGCTATAAGTTTAATGACAATAGTGAGGGTGATTGAGAAAAAATATACAGTATTTGAATTTGTCATGATGTGCTTTAATACTACAGTTTTATATTGTGGCGAGTTTGCATGGCCTTTGGTGGTATTTGTGTGATGCATTGGAATAACACTGTGGCTGTTTTGTATATACACGCTGTGTCTTATGTTACTTTAATGGTATTTAATGTAGCTCAGAATAAAAGTATACTGCACTCAAAAATTAGCAAACTTCAAACTGAATATGTCTGCAAGGAAAATCACTGCTAAACAAAAGAACCGAGGATGGCAGACTACACCGCTGTGCTATCGTATCGTCACCATGTCTACACTAGGCTCTATGCCACAGTACTGTGCATGCAGCAGCAGCACTGCAGAAGCAAGCTGGGCTGCTGCTGCCTTGTGCTGCAATCTGCCTACTACAACAATCACACTAATGATGCCATGTGTGTCTACTCGTTTGTGTATACAATAAATATGCAATAAAATGAAAATGTAAAAGTAATGATGCCAAAATAATGCAGTCTAAGAAATAATGTCCTGAAGTGGTTTAATGTTCAGTATTTACTGTATTCAGCATCATATTTAGCACATCATAACTAGTATTATATTATTATCACGCTATTACTACTGTGTGCTCAACTCCAGTTGGCCTTTTGCTTTCAGACCATGGACATGTAACATCATACAATAATAATGCAACAACCAGTTAATGGCTCTAAGACCACCTGGGTGAGCTGATACCAGAAAAAAACTTAACCCACTCACTGTCTTTGTTGGTATTTTACAATACATTTAATTAATGTCTTCGATTTGCTGGTCTATAGCATCTTTATATAGTTATCATATCAGCGTCTTTTTCTAAAACCTGTATAACAGGTTTTAGGTCAACTCCTCTGAGTCGACCTAATAAAGTGGGTCTCGAATGTCCATCCGCCCATCCGTCCACAAAATCTCGTCTCATGAAGGTAGCAGTCGATGAGTGATGCATGATGGTATGCAGTATTACCCGATCCAAGTTCAGGGTCATGAGCCCTTAGTCGGAAATTCGGCCATTTTCAACGGCTATCTCCTCCCCCATGTACAATGGGGGCTGGCAAATGACCACGGATTCTTAAATTAGGGGGCAATACCTAAAGCTTATCGGGGCCAGATTTGTTATTTTGTCCTAGTTTGTGTCACGTGACTTTGAAGTTGGCAGTAAGTAGGAGTCGACCGTCAGTCCGGTATGGGGCTAATTTTTTATTTATCATTGTATGTGTGTATGTGTTGTACCATAAGTACGATTTTAATAATAATAATAATAGAAACGGCACAATCTCCAATGCTTGTCACAGCTCTTAGTAACATAAACCAAGTTCGACACGCATTTGAAATCATTACACAATTCACGTACAGATATTGACAAAGCATCATGCAACAAAGCCAACAATGTACATAACAAGTAATGATCTATCTTTTCAATGTTTCTTCATCTTTGCCACTTTTTCTCGCCGCTTTTTCTGATATTTTGGAACTTTTGTTTTGCGCTTCTCTCGCTGTAACTCTTTGATGGCTTTCTTCCGTTCCTGTTCGTGCATTCAAACAATGTCTGTTATAAATACACAGTTCATTTTCAGAGTGACTTCAGATAACTAAAGCATATTTATTCGCCTCGAATACCTTCGAGGAGGATAGTGGAAATACTTTACGGGGCAAAAAACGGTATTCACGCATTTGGCTATTACTCCACTGAAAGTGAAACCCATTTGGATGAAATCTGGAGCAGTGTCAGCACATTGTTGAGGCTGGGCCTGGCAGATTTTGGGCGTAATCCGCGCAGTAGCTACAATTTGAGAGGCAGCCGTTTTTTTGTCAGGTAAATAATGCACAATTTGCCGATTTCCCGTCGGATCAATTTCACGAAATTTCAGCACGACGTAAATCGGCGAGACAGTGAAAACTTTGGAACAGAATTTTGAAAATTTTACCGTATGGGGTCGTTTTGGGGGTTTTCCAAAAAACCCACAAAAATTGCTCACAAAATTTCCATGTTTTGCGACTTAAGTCATAACTGCACAATGATTACAGATTGCTGGAAATTCACTACCAAACTGACCCTCTGTCTCTGTGGGATACCTGCACTTGTGTCCGAATGGCTAATGCACTCGGCTGCCATGTGCAGTAGAGCGTGATGCACTCAGTGGCCGGGGTTCGACTCAACATGGGCGCATCCGCCTACCAAAGAATTATTTCTAATAATTCCTATGCACATGATGAACAGGGAGTTAATCCCGGGCAGGTAAGAGGGTTTGATGGTGTCCTCCTGTATAAACTGTGACCGTTGCTGATGCCTTGATTAGCAGCGTCAAGCTATCAGCTGCACAGTTTAAATATACTATGAAGGGTTAGAGCATAGCCTGCGCCCAAAATTTGCAATTTGTTCTTCTAAACTACTTGGTTAACCCCATAACCATTTAACTCAAGTGTTCAAGTTTAAACGACTATAACCTTGGAACGACTGGGTCAATTTTAACAATCTTTGGCTCATATGCACCGGAAAGATTGCTTTCTAATGGTGTAACATAAGAGTGGCTAACCTACGGGCAGCCGGAGTTACTAATGATTAAAAGTCAAAAAGTGGGAATTTTATTGGAATATCAGCATAAAATAACTTGTGTCTAGTTAATAATTAGTTTAAGGCTGGAGATGCAATAAAGCGTTACTAAGTATTTATCAATTAACTCTAAGCGACTAGGGTATTTACTGCTCGAATTCTAATGATTATAACGTCGGTGAGTATGTACACGAGCTAACGAACAAAGTGACAAATGACCGGACAAAGCACGGACGAAGATCGGTTGAAAATATGACTTTAACCTGTTAATTATTTAGAAAGACAGTAGAAATATTACTCATCCAGCGCCCGTGTATCCTACATATTATTAGACTACATCGCAGTACTACATAGACATGCCGTCTGTTGTTACCAAACGAGTAGCGTGGTCTGTCGGTCTGTGTGTCACCTAGCAAGCGCTGGAATAACAGCTGAAGTGATCGAGATGCCTTTTGCGTCGAGGACTCTGGTGGGCACAGGGAAACGCCTATTACATATAGCGGTCAACGGACCGCTGCGAGGCGAATACTGTATTGTGTTCATTTGATACAATAAAGCCATCTAGTTTAACAGTGCCAACAGTAATGGAATGAGCATGCAGTGCCACATAAGTATAATCACTTGACATGCATTAACTGTACTGTTGCAGACCATGCTTAAACGATAGTTTATTTATAGCTCAGTGTCACCGACTGCCTGCACTTCCGGTATTTCATGAACACTGCACATTATAGATTGGATTATTATTATCGTTATTATAGTCCTACCTATGATCCCAGTTTAAATCCACGGAAGTGATATTTAAGGTGTCATTACCAGTCATTTAATGTGTTATCTCCAGTGATGTAGCGAGTCCCAAATCCAAAAAATGTGCACTCAGGCTGACATTGGTCTGTGGTTGCTGGGCTTGAGTACTATCAGGCAGTGCATACAACATAACAAGTTCCTTGTTGTGCATACTGTATATTGTTTGTCAGCAAAGTGCAAAGGTTTAAAATAAGTACAAAAGTGCAAAAGCAATAACTACGTTTACAACGATGATCTAGTTTGACAGCTATGTTGATAGTGACATTCACAGTTCAGCAGCAAACAGCAACCTTCACTAAATACAGTACATAGACACAGAGACCAATGCTTCCAATCTGATTAATGTAACTACATGGTAAGACATAATTACTGACATCTGTGGTTTATTGTCGTATAATTTGAATCAGTCAGCAAAGACTAATGAAATTTAGCAGAAACAAATAAGGCTGTGCTATGTAAAATGCGATTAAAATTTTCTACCAAACCTGTCAGGTGTCTACCAACAAACTGTGCAAACTACTTACTGCTTTACAAAAATCAACTTGCCTAAGAGACAGGGGACATATATCAAAATGAAAATCAACGGTAAACGCCGGTAGATTTTAAAAATAGGTGAAGTAGGTGTGTTAGTTTCAGTGACTTGCAAAGTTAATGTTCAGTGTCCGTCTTTTGCATTGAGACGTGCGCCAGTGAATGACTGCTGCATCAATAATTACGCACTGATTGAGTGACGTCACTCCGATGAAGACTAACACAGTACAACTTAAGGAGTAAAAGTAAAATTCATTTTGTATTTCACGCAGCCCTGTCTTCTGCTTTGATCAGGAAATGTTTGCAAAAATTAACAGCGTATTATTGAAATTACGACGTTAAAAGCTAGGAGGTCTGATAATTATACCTCACCATGTATTGTCTGTCTACTATGAACAGTCTGCTAATGACCTTTCTACTGTTTGGAGACTCGGCACGAGGGCGAGGCTGTCCGGGTGTGCTGGTCTCTTGCCGGCACTCATCACAGCTGCTTGTAGTTTCACTTGCTTCCGAAGCAACAGAATCATTCTCTTCATCCTCACTATCACTGCTGCCAGTGCTGTCAATAATTGCCGGCTTCTGACAGATTCAGACAAACACACCTCATGTATTTTTGTAGCACTACAGAGAAAGATCAACAAAGTAACACTGAGTGACGGTATCTGAAGTTGTCATTTCTCTGGTCTTCTGCACTGCAGTAGCGTATTCCCTCTTTATTATTTTACTAGGCAAACAAGCACTGGTAGATAAACTTCAATGTGCACACTGAGTAACTAGGCCTGTTGTGATTGCCTATTTGTTGTTGATACCACCATTGACATTCTTTTTCTATGATATTTTATGCAAAAAGTTCCATTTCCTCAGTGTGCCGCTGAATATATCAAATACAGTAAAACCCTTTATGTTCGCATGCCTTTTATTTCGCGAGCTTAACAAAACCGCAAAATTAAAGGGCGTTAATATTGATACTGTACCAACTTTGATTGGCGTTACTCATGTGTTGGAATCATGCGGCTTGAATTCGCCAAAATAAAAGGCGCCAAAATAATTATGCATGCAAAATCGCCAACTTTTAGGGCAGCCAAATTAAATGGTTTTACAGTACCACGGAATACCTTACCAGAAGCCTAATAAACCCCCTAGACTGTAGGCTATACTCAATCACCGGAAAGAAGCACAAGAAGACTATCTACTACACAGATACTAATCAGGAATCTGGTCTTAACAAGATTTAAATAATTGTGTCAGTGCAGTATAGTGTACGAAGTGTGCGTTACACCATACTGGTGTTATTTTCTACTACAGATGCACGAAGGATGTTCATTGTGCTGAAAATGACGATGACAATTATGAAAGACGAGAGTAAGTAACAACAGTGAGATGAATATGATAAGCACGCATACAGTCAGCACTCCTGACAGATCAGTCTTCATTCCAACAACGGTTGGATACATGATCTGCAACACATAAATGGCTCGTCTCACACGACATTCAATGCCACTCAAGCAACCCCATCTCAACAGTTGACATCTACTCATTGCCACCGTAGCAGTATTTGCTATCTCTCCATCTTCAGCTTCCACGTCATTTCCCAGCCAACAACATAACCATTAATTTATAAACTCGCAAAATTTTATATGCTGACTGGGTACACATTTTTAACTGCATGCTAGTCCAAGAATACACACATATATATTCTATTCTATATTCTAAAGTGACTGTAACATGCATTATACCTCAACTGGACCTCAATAGGGTCCATCTCTAAAGGGGGTTTTTTATGCAGCACATGGCAGTTTTGACCAGATGTTCTTACTTCCTGTGTAGGAAACAATCGCTGAGTCATCATTGTAGTCCACTAACTTAAAAGCAAAAATAAGAAGCCAACAGTAAATAAAATATCAAGTGCATTGACAGATTTTACACACTGAAACAGCTGCTACAGAAAATAAAACAGTAGCTGGTAACAGACCAGATCTGTGTCAATGCCGTCACGCACACGCTCCAAGTCACGTTCAAAGTCGACAACGTCGTCGAGTTTGCGTGGAATGAACGCCTGCAGGAACACCTGCACATTAACACACCCAATGAGACTGCACACCTAACGAAATTGTAATGGGAACACCTGCACATTCACACACCTGACGAGACTGCACATCTGACGAGACTGCAGCTGTAAACATCACAACAGTGATCACTGTCGACTACTGGTTCAAAATCTCCCAACTTGTCACTCTCCATCTACTGGTCTTGTATATGTTTCAGCACTAAGTTCCAGAGCTCAAGGCAATCATTAAGCAAGGGAAGACAGGTTAGACAAAGGTCTCACGGTTAACAAACTGTTAACTGGTTGACAAACTATTAACTTTTTAACTGTTATCTTCTTGACAAGGCAGTCTTGGTCAAGTTAACATGACAAAAGCACTTAGACAAACCATTCACTGTCTCCTCACACCATTGACGCCGGCTGTCTGCTGCAGCAGTCAGTAGCCAGTACATTATCTAACTAGAAGGGCGTTCAGTAGAGCGCATACCTCCCCCACCGACCTTGACCTTCCAAAATTAATCACCTCATCTCCTGTGGTGACAATCGGACATGAATTGGCGCCAGGAAGTTGTTCACAAACACATATATCTATCTACATACCGACGCCGGCGAAAACATAACCTCCCATCACCTTTGGTGAGGGAGGTAATGATACATACAGAATCATTATTATTCATTAAGCCACGTGCATACAATGAGTCCACGTGCTGGGCTGCGTCGCCACAACAGAACCGTATGTAACAATGGAGATTTATCACGGGCCAGATGCACTGCCGGTCGACCCACCAACAGTGTCTAAGCACTGAAGCGAACATGTCTTTAAAATTACCAGAATAAACACAGCACATTCCGTTTACCTCTTCGTCGGCCTCGAGTCTGCGGACTTCATCAGGAGAACGTTGCGACGCGGTCTTCATTGCAGCAGCGAGATAGTCGTCAATGTTGTCGTCGGTAACTGAGAGGTCAGTGATGAAATCAAACAGTTCTTTGCTAGTCATCACTGCCACGCCGTGACGACGACGGAAATAGCTGTTCACGTTGATGCAGTCCTTGCGCAGAAACTCCAATGCATTAGGATGATCGTATTCCACCGACTGTGAGACGTCAATCACATACAACAGGCCTTGGTGATACCTGCCGACACCATCAACACTTACATTTTCCAGTTGAACCTGCATTAGGCAGTCCTCTCTCCAGCTATTCTGGAGGAGCAATGGAACCTTCAGTGATACGATGGGCTGTGTCCCCCAAAACAGAACATCTCGGGACAATTGAAAACCGTTTTTACAGGTCAAATATCACCCAACTGTACAGTGTTCAAGCACTGAAATGAAGTCAAAGAACTGACCTATACCACCACAAAAATCACCATTGGCCCCTCATCCTTTCTTCGTTCACCATGGACTTCTGAGGGAGCAATGCTGTTCTCTTTACTTCAGCTTCCCATCCGTTTCTCATTAGCGACAATAACCAGCAATCAGCAAGCAAAAGAAAGATGTGTACTCACAGGAGGTTAAATTCACTGAGGTCAGCGTGGATAAGACGACATGCATGGTACATCGTCCTCATCAACTGAATGCATTGCAAGTACAGTTCGCGTGCTTTACTGCTGTCCACGGACACGTCTTTGAGCTTCGGCGCTGCACTACATAAACAAACTACTTCACTCAACAACCTTCACATAAACACTACCAAACATAATCAGTCAATGCCAAAACATCCAACTGATGGCAAACAATTACTTTCAATCACAGGCATACATAGCACATCAAGACATTCATTAACCAACAACTGTGGACCTGACTGTCCATAACGAATCACATTAGTGCAAATTGAACTTAGAAACAACTTTTCTGTGACTGTCTATCTGCAAAGCATGCTGAGACACGGCAGGAAACTCGTCAAAAATCATAAAATTCTCCATCTTTGTTTAGTGCCCACGATGAGTGATCCCTACTGACATTTCACCAACAAGCTTGGTTTAACATAAAAAAATAGAGTACACAGGTTGTGAAACTGACAATATTTAGATATTCTGACTCAGACCACCAGTGTGACAGACAGACTGACTGATGGTAGTACATAAAACATACTACATAGAAAAAGGCAACAAGAACTACTAAATCACATTTTTCTCAACTATATAAAACCTGACAAAGAAAACACACATGCCTCATGTTATGCCTCAAAAATGGGTTGCAAATTGATTATCCGTTAACCGATAATCGATCGATTGAATCAATTATTGATTAAAATGCCGTAATCGGTGATCAAAATCCACTCAGTGTACTGCCCGATGCTAAGTCACAATAATTGCCCGGTTCCCCAGCTTACTATTTTAACTCACGCTACCATGTGTGTGACGGCAAAGCCGCTGTGTGAAGCTAACTGGCTTCTCTATCGCTGTCCTTGGGTAGTCACCTGCTGTGAGTAATCAACAGACGTCGCCACCCCAAGTCAACTGACGTTATTCAAGCACAGCTGCAGTCATTACCAAGGCAGTACAGTTTTCCCATGCTTGCCATACAGGATCAGGTAAACAGCGTGCTGATAGCAACAACACAACACTTAGTGGAGTGGGTGGACACTGGGCAGGCGTGAGGGAAAACACTGTCAGATGCACAGTAACACAACAGCTAGGAATGTTAATTCCCAGTAAATCTCACTGTTACGTTTCGTCGATCAGCCAATCCCAGGACTCCATAGAGACTCAATTTGAATTGAGTACTGACCCATGATGGTGCACTGGCAAAGTCGCAACCTCACTAGCGGCGGGCGATAGCAGCCATCACCGGATACACTGACTATATTAGAACACACTTGCAGTCTTGAAGAGCTAATTGCTAAATAATACAATAAAGTAGTACAATATATATTAGTAACTAATTATACATTGTTATGCAAGTACAGACTATGTTGGCATCTATGACGTGCGTAGGCCTACACCATCAACGGTGGTAGTGTGTCATCAACACTGTCTCTGATATAGCCATATTTGTGCTGAAAGGGGACATTAAACTCCCAACTAACTGCGCCATCAACAGAGTATGCGAGAAGATGAAAAAGCTACTTTAGTTGTGGGCGAGCGGAGTTAATGACAGTTGACGATAAGCATACATTATCCAGGGTGGTGCAAACCGGTTAATGATGCTCTGACTTCACAAAACATAGGCCTAACGGTTCGTAAAGTTACGGGTGAGAATGAGAAGGCGATAATCCTTCATCTCTATCTGTGCAGGCTGACTGCAGCGGCCGTGTTCGCACAGCCTGGCCAATTTCTGTTGTTTCTTTGCAGTATCAATTTTTAATCGGTTCTAAGGAACCGATAATTGATTATGGACAAAATTCGATTTTTACATCCCTACTCAAAACATGGTTTTATATCAGACTCACGGCTTGGTAACTAATACAGTATTAGTTTGTTAAATAGATGTCTCAAAAACAAAAACAGAAAATGACGGTTGCTTCACCGGCCATTCTCGCCAATGAAAGACATGACAACGATATGGTCCTTGTGGTAGATCGGCTGAGGACATGCGACACCAGCACGATACAGTCGATGTAAATTGCGAGTCTCTTTCTCAGCCCACGTTCTTACCATCTTGCGTGGATTGTGTCTGCAATAGCCCTGCTGAAACCTACACCACCACAATGCCACATGATATTACACTACTGCAGTTATTGTAACTGCAATATTGGCAACAAATTCACATTATAGAAAGTTGTATATTATACGGATGCGACAAGCAACATGGGGCCATCTCCTATTCACTTCTGTGCTCTGTAACCTTGTTTTACATCTCCTTGTTAGTGATTTGCCTATTTTATTACTATCCGGCTTTCCATGGCACTCAATGGCCTACAATGTGCTAATGAGCCAGTCAGAACAATTTACCAGTTGCGCTTTAATGATTCACATTTCAAAAACTGTATCATATCATAAAAGGTTCTTTCTGCTTATGATGATGACGCATGCTCTTGCTGACATCTTACTTCTATCGTTTATGCTAGTACTAGCAAATGAAAGTATCCAATGTATGTAATGACTGCACAGAAAACTTACACAAATTAAGTATGCCCATTTGCTCTTTGTACATACATACCTAAATTCGCCAGTTACATACTTGTCTCTGTCCTTGAAAATAAGAACTGAAGTCTTATATACCTGCCAGAAACATGCCAGTGAGGTAACTTGTAGCAAAGTAAATCCATAATTACTACAAAATTATGCTAACTAAATATCAATAACATTTATTCATCCATAGGGATAACACCACGAACGAACAAGTAACTCATCAGCAGATGAGATAGCGAACGTGAACTTCGTTTACGAAGAAATCACACACGTTGAATATTCAACAAGGCACCGCCAGACAGTGAGCGTGGACCATATAGTTAAATTTTCTGGCGTGGACCAGTTGCAGAGACATATTCGGGCAGAACCGTCTTACTGCACAACCACAGTCTATAAATAGACTGTTCGCAACCATAAAAATTTAGGTTTCTATGTTCGCAAGCACAGATCTATTAATAGAACTGTCCTATTAATAGGTCTGCGTTCGCAACTGCAGACTGCCCCATATGCAGTCAGGATGCAAGCATTCTGTGTGAATACAA
>Ga0209363_1000513_pt1 | contig 15353 bp, 10 predicted proteins | sample WorMetexBAHAMAS3_FD_187385 | JGI IMG/M metagenome (GOLD analysis project Ga0209363, IMG submission 187385) | Marine gutless worms symbiont microbial communities from Max Planck institute for Marine Microbiology, Germany - Inanidrilus exumae... | ecosystem: Host-associated > Annelida > Digestive... | reverse complement strand
GTTGAGTGGAGATGAGCTTATGAAGGTATGGAGGTTGGGTAGTTGTGAGAACTTTGTAGGTAAGTGAGAGGAGCTTGTATTCGATGCGTTCAGTGATTAACGGACCAGAAATAGGCAGTTTCCCTTTCATAACAGACGCATATTTTCTACTGACATAATTGTAGTTTGACGTCGATGGCTGCAGCCTGTAGCTGGTTCCTTTGTTTCATGTGGTACAAAAGACGGTGTTCAGTCAAAGAAGACAGACATCGTTCGACATTTGACTGGGGCAGTTCACGGACCTCAAGGATCATCTGTTGCTAACGCCTGTGTTGCTAGCGGTCCGTTAGCTACTTAGTATCTCACATTAACGATCGCTGTTTGATGACTGGTTATTGACTGTAAATGGTGTTTAGCCTGAATGAAGAGAGCGGTGAGATTTCAATGAACGGCCGCGTTCCAGCTGGAGTATACAGCATTAACGTGAACGTCTACGATGCTGTGTGGAAACTGAACGCTGAGTCGACCGTGAAAATTGTCATCAAAGATATCGACAGGGAAGCTGTACTCAGTTCAGGATCAATACGCTTCCAAGGTTGTCTTTACGGTATATTAAATGTACGAGTGGCGAAAAACGGGAAAATAGCGATTGTGAGTTTAAAAAGGTGCCACTCTATTCTAGTCTGTATCTTCACTAAATGCGGACCAATTTCACAGTCCATGACACTCGTCAGTGAATTTTAATAAAGTCTTCATTAAAGACCCCGCCACACGTTAAATTCCCTTGTGAAATATTTGGCACGTTTTTGGTTCACATGGCTACCGTTGCGGTTGTTTTTGAGTCACCCTGTATTTCCGAGACAGGGATTGGACTTGAGTCCCGACTGGACTTGTCGTTTTAGGACTTGCATGTCACAGACACTTACTGTAAGCCAGGTCCGGAGGCGTAGTTTCATCGTAGTGGCTTATAGCTCGTACGTCCCTTCTGCTCGCTTCCCTTTCATTGCCCTTCAAGTCCGTCGTGTCCTTTTAGTCCAGCGAGAAATCCGAGGAGGAGCGCTTGTCGGTGAGTCTGTGTCGATCCCAACTCAAAACGAGCCAGCAACAAGGATTTCGACTGACTTTTATGAGTTATTTTTTATTTATTAGTTTCTGATTAAGAGATCCACATCCCTTAATTAAAAATGAATAAATAAAAAATGATAAAGTATCACTGTCGGCTGAGCTGCTTCAATCGGCGATGAGTGCGTACAGCTGTGTGTGATTTTAGTTTCACCGTCTCATCATTGTCATCATAGAAGCACAATGTAAAAACCTACAAAATTGCTTTTTTTTAAACCTATAAGAAAAGAACGTGTCCATTGTTTTTAGCTTTTTCAGGATATTTAGAGCACATATGATTGTTGACAAAACACGACGACGACACGTGAGTAGATGGTGCGTACTTCTGTCTGCAGATGTGACTGCTGAGGAGTTTATTAGTTGGTCTTCAAGTGACGACAGCTCGACAGCAGGCAGCAGTCAGTACAGCAGATTTCGTGAGCAGGTGGCGTTGAGATTGAACGTTCCAGTCGACAACGTGGATGTGATGACTGTACGCAATCATCCGACATTGCGTCGTACTGTTGACGTGCGCTACTGCGCCCATGGGTCACCTTTCTACCGACAGACGCGCCTGGATGGACTGCTGAGTCTGCACATTCCACAGGTAATCTTCATAGACGTGGACAGAGCTAGGATGTTGTGAGGGTTCATGGGTCACGTGTTAAGTCATCAACTCTAATAGTTGGCAAAACTCGGACGAGTGACAATTAATGCATGGGAATATATAGACTGATTGGGCCGTCAGTCAGTCATTCAGTTTAATTCTGGCATCACGACCCATGTGAGAGAGAAAAGAACTAGAACATGCACACATAACTATAAAAGAAAACTAAAGTTTAATGCTACTAATTATAGACTATCAGTGGAATATTGAAAATAGACTAGAAAGTTGAATATGCATTCTGGACAGAGATTGAAAGATATTATGATTCATATGTTTTATCGTTACAGTTTTTGTTATACAAATTTCCTGTTTGCAAGTCTTTTCTGCATTAATCAGTTGATGAAGCTGACTTTTTGTTGTGAATATTGGCAAAACATCTTTGGAGTAGGCCTAATTCACTTGAGTGATACAACAAGCATGGCATTCTGATTGTAGTATGAAACTGACAGATGTCATGTGTGCTCAACAGAATGTTCTTTATTAAATTTGAGAAAAATTACTTCATTGTTAAAATCTGTGCAAAGAGTTAAATCAAGATTGATTGCAAAGGGCATATGTGCAAAATTGAACGTCTGAAAAGGAAAACGATGTAAAAATAAAGTCAATAAATAAATAAAATTTTTGTATTATTTGTACTTGCAGGATGGCGATTGTAAAATCATTAAATTAAAGATCACTGCTTACAATATTTCCATAGACAAACACTGTCGAGTCGTCATCCAACCAGTGAGAACAGATTTCTACTGACCGTGTGTGTGTTTAGATTGAGGCGGAGCTGGGGCTGAGAGTGGCTATAGTTCCAGTCGACGAGTGTTCATCCGGTGATAAATGCCGGTTGTCGTCAGGCTGCAGTAATGTTCTGGTCGTTAAGGACGCTCCGCTGGTCGTCAATGGCAACAGCACGGCGCTGGTGGGCGTGGCTGCATACGTCGAGGCACAGTGCACGTGCAACACGCTGATCTTTGACCGTTGTACATCCGGGTCATGTCTCAACGGGGGCACCTGTCAACAGCTGGACCACAGCTTTACGTCAGTCATATCCACGTTATTCCCACAATGCAATCAGATAACAGTTCTGTACATCATTGAAAGCAAGAAGAAAACCATTCCGGACATTGCGATACTGTGATCACCATTTCGTTACAATTCTTAGTGCTAACTGCGGCATTCGATGTTTAATTTAAGGCTTTTATTGTTATTTAGACTCAAATTTGGCAGAAAAACAACACAGCTACATGAAATCAAATTGACGTAAAATGAAAAGTAAGTGTGTGTGTGTGTGTGTATGCTACCTGTATGTGTATGTATGTACAGGCGCGTGTTGCCTGTATGTATGTACAGGTGTACAGGCGTGTGTTGCCTGTATGTATGTACAGGCGCGTGTTACCTGTATGTATGTACGTGTGTTCAGGTGCGTGTGTCGCGCTGGCTTTGACGGACCTCGCTGTCAGCAGACGAGACACAGCTTCTCTGGTGGTGACACGTGGTCACTGTACCCAGCTCTGAGTCCCTGTAGTCCAAGTCACACGAGTCTTGAGCTGATGACCCAGCATGACAATGCTGTGGTCCTCTACCATGGACCTGTGACTGACCACCTCCAGCCTGGCCACGCCACAGACTTCATCCTCCTCGAAATGAGAAATGGCTATCCAATGCTCCGCGTTGACCACGGATCAGGTCTGTACAGCAGCAGTATGTCAAAACATCACGTGGTGACCTCAAGAATATCGTAAACTAAGTTTGTCACAAGTTTATCTTAAGACAGCAACGATGTGATCATTATATTGTTGTAAGTTTATCTAAGATTTTACTGTGATTATGTTAAAGTGTTTAAAAATCGGGTGCCTGGGCGCAGGCTTAATGCTTCTCTGCCCAGCAAAATAACTTAATTTCTGAGCATATTTACAGCAAGACTTTTGTCCACATTAGTCCAACTTTTGTTCGTAATTTTGGTTTATTTTCTTTGTAATTGTATTTAATATCCACTTTTTCCACTAGTTCATTCTGTCTCTTTCTAAAACTATTCAGTATATCTGCTGAGTGTAGAGGCTCTGGAAGACCATTGCAAATATTAGGCCTAATTAACCCCCAAGTGAAAATTGACGTACATTGCTTGTTTTGACAATGTCTCTGTACAAAGACAGTCCGTGTTATAGCAGCATCTGTAGAAACTTGTTTGTCTGTGAGTTGTTTATTGATAGTTGTCTGCTATGAACTGCGTTTGTTGGTGAAAAGAAATTCATTCTCGTGCTGTCATATCTTAAACGAAAGAACTCACGATGCCTTCACCGGGTGTTCCAGTGCACCATACGTAGAAGTTTCCGTACCGATTCCAGTCATACACGCTCTACGTGTCGTTATAATTTATGAAGACAGCTTCACGTGAAAGTGATGACAACGATGTTCTGTATCACTGTCAACGAAATGAAATGATGACATTGTTGCGTTGAGTTCAGGTGAAACACGGTTGACGGTCGACGGTCGAGATAGAAACGGAATTCAGCATCTGAATAAACTGAGCGATGGAAAATGGCATCGCATAGATGTCTTCCAGCACAGGAAGGTGAGCAAGTCGGTAGTAGGAGATAACGTTAGAATTATGATTGTAGAATTATTATTGTTGTTTGTCGTTCTAGAAATGACATTTGAAAGGCTGGTTAATTTTCACTGTTATGCGTTTTTGATGAGCTGTTAACAAGTTGGTGTGGAACTTTGACAGTTGAGTCCAGTTCAGGTGTGAGGGTAGGGCTTAGCAGTGTTGGTCTGTTTGTGCATTTGTCTGTCAGTCGGTTTTTTGTCAGAAACCGCTGTAGATAAGTAGCCAAACTGGACGTAGAAATGTTCCACCATGAGTCCTTGAAATCCACTAATTTGGAGGTTAAAAGGTCAAAGATCAATGTCAGTGCAGGCTTGGGGTTTTTTGCACTGTTGTAAGTGTCGGCTTCGTCTTGTTCTTTCCTGTTATTGTTGTTTATCATTCGCTGGTGATTGATTGGTCGGTTGACTGATGTGTCCAGCACATTCGGCTGATGATTGACAGCTGTCACTCGGCGACGGTGGTGGAGACTGATGAAGCCTGGAGCGAAGACCGGCGACCATGCGAGGCTGTTGGTGAAACACCGGGGGATGCCGAACACGTCAACGTCATTCTGCCTCTGCAGCTCGGGGGCCGCATGAAACCCGATGCCGAGTATCCCCGTCACGCCATTCGTGACGGGTTCCGAGGCTGCATCAAGAACTTAATTCACAATGGAGAGGTCAGAACTAATCGATGGTTGCATTCCGTTGAATACTGTCTTACTGCAAAGCAGGTTAAAGAAACAGCCACGTGACACGACGTCTGTTGGGTGGATGAGCCGACATGTATCTGATGACTCTGGCAGTTTAGTAACACGTACCAATGATCCACTGTTGTTCCGTACTTTCATCTCACAGACTGTGGTTGCTAGTTTTACATCAAGTTTTTGCGGCAGTAACTGGCGACTGAGTACTTGACAACTGTAAGGTTGCTATTCTGTAGTCTGAGATGGTGTGACTCTGATGTGCTCTGTTACAGCTCTACGACCTTCACGTCGGTCAAGTCGGTGAACATCGCAACGCGGCTGATGGTTGTCAAGTCGACGACGATTCATGTGGCGTTTCCACTGTCGACAGGTCGCACGGTGTCTGCGGTGTGAACAGCGTTTGCATCGGCAGCTTTGACGGTGACGCAAGTTGCATCTGCAAGCCTGGTTGGCGTGGCTCGTTCTGCGACATACGTAAGTCGTAATAACATACTTATTATTTCAGTCGCTAATGTGATTCCTAGCTATGTTATTCGTTCCACTTTTAAGTCGAATTTATTTTCTTCATATTAAAACAAGGTATCACCCCAACGGGACGTAACACTACTGGCCCGCCGCGTGCTGCCCCAGTGAGTTACGTAGCATATGCGAGTGTTATAGACGACGACGACAGACGACAGACGCCAGCGACCGTTACTAGTCTTGCATACACTGTGTAGGTGGGCCAGTAATAATTCTTAATATTTTCTTGTTACTACTGAGCGACATCGCCATCTTATCTTAAATACCGGGGTTGTGTTAAACATTTTATTTACAAAAAGGAGGAAGCGACGAGTTGTTTGATGTTGTCATAGCAACGACAACGAAGGACTTTGGTCGGCACAGTTTCATCGAATGGCATCTGAAAGAGAATTTTCACAAAGAAACTACGAGCGTGCCTTATCAGACGGACCTGCGGATGATGTTCAGAACCCGCCAGCGATCAGGCTGGTTGTTTATAGCACAGAACCAGCAGAAATGGCAACACATCATTCTCGAGGTACTTACGAAATGTCATCTCAGCTTTCTGTGTCGTTCGTCTCTTCACGGTATTTTACTGGGCGTGGTTATGCAAAGCGTGCTGACTGTTCTGTTCGTCTGTCTGTAGGTAAGTAACTAAGTATTTGTTGGCAGCAATCAAGGCACTCATACGTTCAGTCTCTGCGTCACATTTGTGCCATGTGACAGACAGACAGACAGACAGACTGACTGACTGATTGTACCGCTTCACTTGTCGTTGTCATGACCTTCGTTATCTTTTTTTTGTCGTTTGTTTTGTGGCTCAAAATATTGCGTTGAAATTCCCGTGACGGCTTCAGCGTCGCCTATGATGTTGGGGCCGGAAAAATTGGCATTTTTTCTGCCACTGTATGACTACGTTGTGGAAAAAGATACCAGCAGTCAAACTGGGCCACAGGAAGTCACTATTTTATGATGACAGGCACTGTAAATAAGGATATGAATAGCTTTAATATAGATGATGGCTGTACTAGTTAGGGAAGAAAAATTGACGTTTGTCGTTGTCGACTGTGACAAGTTCATCTGTGTCTGCCAGTTGTGTTGTCTCAACCATCATTTGTCAGTCAGTAGTGAAGAGAGCCGAGCACAGCTGACACGTGCTGGGTTTGTATAAATGAGAGTCTGAACGAAATATCTGGAGATTGCTGAAGTGTTAATTTACTTACTAGATGTTGTCCTGAAGCCCAGCCAGCAGTGTCGAAGCAGTGAAGGCAATGTTTTCATCACGTTTAGTAATCGTCGCTTCTGTCTGTCTGACTGTTGTACAGATCGTTGACGGACGAATTCATTTCCGGTTTAACCTCGGTGGACGGTCGAGTGACAGTGACGTATCACTAAGTGCAGTGAACGTGTCTGACGGCGCCTGGCACTCAGTGCGCGTCGAGCGACATGGTCAGTGGTCAGTGCTGTCGCTTGACCACGGCGAAGGCTCCTTTACTAACCAGACGCTGCCTGTGACGCCGGGCGACGGCCGTGTTCAGTTCATGATGGCGCCACAAGGCGTGTTTGCTGGCGGCAACGTGCGCTTTCCATCCGCCACTTCATCACCGCTCATCAGTCAAGACTTTGTCGACGGTCAGTTGAGTCGTCACCTCTTTGACATGGTCTATGTATGTCTGTCTGTCTCTTTGACACGGTGTCTGTCTGTCTGTGTGTCTCTTTGACGTAGTGTCTGTATGTCTGTGTCTACCTTTGACACAGTGTATGTGTCTGTTGTGTGTAGTGGCCAGGAAATCAAACTCCTGACAGAATGTCTTCACTTTTTAAAAACATGCATTTGTGTTTGTCGCTATCAAGTGAACTTTGAATTAACTTGTAAATGTAACAAGAAAAACCTCGTTTAGCGGCGCTTTATTCAGGTAAGCTGAAGTAAGCTGAAGCATCTACTCACTCAATTCACTTCCCGTTGTGAATAGTATCCAGTGTCTTATTATTTTTTTATTTATTACGGTCTATAGCATTCTGCTTGTTTTGGTTTTTGGATGTGACAGAACTTCTCGCTAGGTTCTATATTGTGTACCTCTATGTATGTAAACTGCTGGTGATGAACTAGATGATGATGCTGGTGCAGGATGTCTGAACGACGTTCGACTCAACAAGAAGTGGTTGCCGATGGAGGACTCGGAGAACGACGACAGTGACGCTGCGGTTGTCAGTCGCCGCAGTCAGAACGTGGTTGACGGCTGCGAGTCCGACGCGTGTCTCGGAGTGCTCTGTCAGCCAGGACTGATTTGTCATGGTCTGGCATCATGACGACTGCAGGTTCATTCAATCACACTCACACCACTTGTGTTTTGTTTGACTGATTGACGACTGGCGTCATGACGACTGCAGGTTCATTCAATCACACTCACACCACTTGTGTTTTGTTTGACTGATTGATGTCTGGTGTCATGACGACTGCAGGTTCATTCAGTCACACTCACACCACTTGTGTTTTGTTTGACTGATTGATGTCTGGCGTCATGACGACTGCAGTTCATTCAGTCACACTCACACCACTTGTGTTTTTTTGACTGATTGATGTCTGGTGTCATGACGACTGCAGGTTCATTCAATCACACTCACACCACTTGTGTTTTGTTTGACTGATTGACTTATTCTGTTTTATCTGTCAGTCAAATCCACGTGCTGCTCAGTCACAACCCGACATCTTTGTTCGCTGTAGACGTTTATATATTACTGCGCGTGCAGCTGTAGCTGTTTGTTTATAAAGGTGCTCCTCATCTGATGTTAGCCTTCACTTCAGTTCTACTTCCAGCTTGTACGCCATTAGCGATAGACGCTAATTTTGCCTTCACTGAAACGCTTTGTGACCGTACAGCTTCTGTTGTGTGAAATTGTGAAATTGTCCACATTTTGTCAAGACATTTTTTATCACCTGCGACTGCATGAAACGTTTTGTGTTTATTGCAAATATTCAACCTATAAAAAGTCGAGCTGGAGTCGCACAGACTGCCTGACCGTGTCTGTAGACATTTGAGCGCTTGTTAAAAGTTTAAGTAACAGTAAAATCTTTACCTAAATGCTCATCTCTAAAGCGCTCAGTTGTGGAATGTGTTAATGAGAAATCACACAGTTTTTACCTGTCATCTACACGTTTAATTCACAAGCAGAATGACCCTTCCCCCCAAGTGACCCCTTCCCTCCAACAGACAACATCTGAGCTCTGTGGCTTGTCTGGAGGATAAGAGGGAAGATAATCAGAACTGCTCTGTGCTTTTTTGTGTACGACAGTTGTGCACAATGATATATACACACGTGAGCAGTTCTTACATTTTTGCATGTTTGTTAGGTTTAGATTTCGTTTCTGTGTGTTTATTTAGGTTTTGCCCTTTGTGTGATTTCTTTCATGCTAGCTTAGGTCGGTTCTATTCTTGTATTGCTTGCTTTCATTATGTTGGGTTTAGTTTCTTCAGTACTTTGCCAAGAGATTGGCTGGGAAGAACGTCTCTGAAATGACTTATTTGGTGTCGAGTGATGGGACGTAAAACCTTAACTGAACCAATGAATCAAAAGCAGAATGAGCCACAGCGGACCCAGAGCATCACTGCACTTTGTCTGGAAGCCAATGACCATCCAGCCGAGGGTAGGAGGCTGAGCTGATTGAGGTGGCACAGAGTAGTTCAACAGTGACATTAAGTTGTTGTTCTATTCTATGGCAGGTGCCCTCGCGGCCGGCGGCTGATACGGTACGAGGACAGCGGCGGCACGGCGACGGTCTGTGAGCCAATCAACGAGTGCGTGGAGCTACGAGACGCGTGTCACGGAGGTCTCTGTATCGACGTTGATGACGGCTATCGGTGCGAGTGTGTGCGTGGCCGACGAGGCCCGACGTGCGCCGAACAACAGCAGGACAGTCGGCTGGCTGACGTCCACATCCGAGCAGAAGCTGTGGCCATCGTGGCCGCCTGCGCCCTACTGCTGCTAGGTCAGTGTTGAACAGCGTCAGAGCAGAGCAAACGACCAACAGTGTTCAGCTCTGCTTGTTTAATTTGCTGCTTAAATGTTTCTATCTCGCCTTTGTCGTCTTCACTTTCTGCAAATTCTACAGGAGTTGCGTACAAGAAACAAAGCCTGCATATGCAGATGGCACTGCTGCTCTTCTTTCTGCAAATTTAATATCTGAAAAAAACTTCACTTAACGCAGTGTGGAAATAAACGAGAGAACCAAAGTGGTCAGTCACGGTCACTCAATGGTCAATCTGGTCTGGTCGGTCAGTTAATGAACATGATAAAGACAGTTTGGAGTACTGTATAACAGCAACTATCAGCACCACGGTTGATGAAGGCTAGGTAGTTGCTCTGTGCCTATGAGACATGGACTACAAAGTATCAGTTCCAGAAAACTCGTAGCAGTGGAGATGAGGTGCTATAGGAGAATTTGAAAGTGTGCTGGATAGACAGTCCGCAATGTAATTGTGTGTGTTGATTGGACAGTGCTAGTGTGTGGAACGGTGTTCTGCATCCGACGTCACAGACCTCGGCATTACCATGACGACGTCATCATCTTTCCTGACGATGACGTTCGTGAGAACATCATTCACTACGACGAGGAAGGCGTTGGTAAGTTAGTTCACTGCTGCTTTGCTTCTTCTGCTCTTTGCTGTTGATTCCATGTTGTCTACAGCTGCAGTGACATTCAGCCGTGACACGCACTCTCGGTGACCATGACTGAGTGATGACTTTCTACTTGTCCCACACGTTCGCTTTCGTTATTATCTTCTACATAATCTCTTATAGATTCCTGCCTCCGAGTGCATAGTAACTGATAAACTGACGTCTGCAGGTCATTTTAACGGTAAAATTTGCGTTCTGTAGGCTGTAACTTACTAATACGAACAATGTCCGAGACCCGACCATCAGTGAAGACTGTGTCAGACGTTTGCTTAAAACGTACCTGTTCACTTGAAACTAGTGCATTCAGCGCGTTAGAGGTTCTTGACGATAACCACGCTCTATAAATTTACTTACTAACTTACTTATTTTACTTTTTACTTTCCAATCGGACTTTAAAATACACGTAAAACAAAACTGTGAAATATAGAGTATACTATGAATGCCAAAAGTGAGGAAATTGGGAGATCCTGTAGGCGACCTGAGGCAACGGAGAGTTTTGTAAAGTTATTATAAACTGAAAATTATGAAGAATCCCTACAAAATGTTGACGCAGTCTAAGTTTGTTGCAGAATGTGTGATACATTGATGTCATACGACGTTTGTTAACTGTGCAGGAGAACAGGATGAAAGTGCGTTTGATATTAGTCAACTACAGAAGCCAATCAGCTCTCCTCGTGCTAGATTTGCTGCATCTGCTGTAGAAAAGGTCATGCCTCCGCCAATTCGTTCGGCAGATAGACCCAAAAAGTGGGGTAAGTGTATTATTGCGTTGTTGTACTTTATTTGTCTGCTATAGGAGACCATGTCCTTCATAGTTCGTATGGTCACATGCCCATTTTTCTCTTATTAGTCGCCTAGTGTATAGGCTACATGTAGTAAAAAGTAGTCCCGTACGGGGACTGACGGTCGACTTTCACTAGGGCAGTCTAGGGCAATTATCAAAAATCCGGCCGGAACGAATTCACATATTGTGCCCTAGTTTAAGAATCAGTGGTCATTTGCCAGCTTCCATTTTAAATGGCAGTTCATCGTGTTTGAGAGCATCAAACTTTTGTATCACCAAACCAATGGTGTCAAAGCACAGAAAGGCGCTCAAAGTACTGGCACAGATTACTTTAAAAGCTATACTAATATACTAGGCCTCATCTGTATTTCAATTTGCCAGACATCTTAAGTCTGACCTGTTCTCAGTCGCCTTCAGCTGATTACGTGACTCATCCCGGCGCCTCCGCCTCGCCGCCTTCACGACGAATAATGGCGCCGTTATACAAGTCACTGATTGGTTGATTGATTGATTGATTGTATTTGATGCTGCATCTTTTAGGCTGGCTGCATGTGTGACGCCAGTATCAGCTGCTGCTTACTTATGAGGAGATGTATGTGAAATTATACAGACCCTGCCAGCTTCATCAACTCTTGCTGAACAAGGTGTCACCAGAACGGGACGTAACACGACTGGCCCGCCGTGCAGTGTTACCGTGGAGCTATAATTAGACTGGATGCGGCATGACGTCATCGCCTGGCCTGCGCGGCTGAAGCTGCCTGCAGGCCGGCCGTGGAGTGTCACAGACCCCGACAGACGATGACAGACGCCAGCGAGCAAAACAATACTGGCCCATTAGGCGGGCCAGTAATAATTTTATTTACTAAAAGTTAATTTGTCACTTGATTCCTGAGAAGACTTTGGTGCTTCAACACTTTCTATGTATCTGTGTATGTGCTGCTTCGTTGTAATAATAAACAGATAAACAGGAAACTGGCTTTGGCAGTTGTCTGAACTGTTCTCCTTCTAACAGAGAATGAATGGCAGCTGGTTAACTAGCCGTTGAGCAGTAAGTGTGTAGCCCAAGTCGTGATCGTTGACTAGAATTACAACTCGGGTTACACATGGCCAGCTTAATCTCATAAACGAAAAATAAGGAAAAACCAAAAACGAGTAGCTCAGAAGAAACGGTGCAGGCAATAGTCCGTGGAGGCAGTCCGGGAGGAAAAAGTGAAACTACGGGGATAGGATTTGCGAAACAGGTAGGTTTTAGGCCGGGAGTGAAAGAGAGGGAGTAATGGATGACGATAGTAAAGTGGTAGGTGCCGTGGATTGCTGTGTGATTGATTGGTGCATTTCTAGCCGAGAATATATAGCCTAATAACTGATTGTTGGACTGTGAGCAGTGCTGTCGCCGAGACGCGGATCTGACCCTGACATGGCCGACTACATCAGCGGCAGACTACGAGACGCCGACACGGACCCTAACTGTCCACCGTACGAGAGCGTACGCGAGTACGCATACGAGGGCGACGGTAGTACGGCCGGCTCACTGAGTTCGGTCGGGTCAAGGCCGGAGTTGACTGACGATGAATGGGCTGATGAGATGGACATGCTTGGTCCGCCGTTCAGCGATGACTGATGTCAGTTACTCGGTGACGTCTGCTCATGACACTCGGTGTGAATGGGCTACTATTAATAATAGTCGTCCCATCTCAGTGATGTAGAATCACTCAATCAACCAATCAGCTGATGATGCGTCATTGATGAAAACGACGAATTGCAAACGTTTGTTGTCATGTTCAGACTGTGGCATTTCAATTTAGAAGGGGCCGCCCGCCGCCTGGTCTTTTTCTATATTATTGTAAATAGGTCACTGATTCCAAAGTCGACCTATCGTATGGTATCTGGTACCGGTTGCCAGTAATTGGCAATCATTACACCAGTAGTCAGTACCGTTCAGGGTTATGCCCATCATTTCTAGACTATGTCCGTCGTCAGCTTTGCGCTGTTCTGCCGGCATCACAGTAATGACGTGCGTTCAACAGTGATAACGTGAATATTCAGGGTCTGTAGTGCCAAGTTTGTAGTTGCTGTATGTGGTCGCTAAGTCCGTTTGTTTTGACATAGGCTACGTCGAGGTCCATAGAGTGCTACATGTTCTTTTGAACAGTCAGTTGCAGTTCACTCTGTGGAACGGTGACGTAGCTACTATCTATGTTTTTGATTACAGAACTTAGCCCATTAGGTTAGCATCAGTCCCCACAGTTGATCTTGAGCCGGAAAAAGCACTGTCAACTTCTAATTTAAAGTGTGTTAGATAGCAATTTTAAGATAAATTCCCAAAAATGGCAGTTCCAGCCTTAGGGCCCCACACTGCGGTTAGGGCTGCGCAGCCAAGGCAGCTTTGATGTGTCAGTTTGAATTTGATAATGACAATAGTTAGCATTGATTATCCATGTACCGTAGCCGTTATACAGATTTATGTATGGTATCATTAGGCCTACTGAGTGTATCGTATAGTGCTTAAAAACGAGCGGTAGACTAACGGTTGTCTGATTGAGATGATCAGTATGTTTAACTGATGCAGTGTGGTGGGTCTGCTGTTGTTTTGGGTAAACAGTTGGGCTCGCGAGAGTTAATGTTAAAGCCAGCATTGATTTCCGGTAATCCCTGCCTAGTGGGAAATCCCTTATCCTCATTCATCGACGCTGGCTGTCACTACTCTACGACAGTCACATGGCTATAGGCTTTTCACGCTGACAGGCTCTCAGCCGGAAAAGCCTAGCCATGTGACCGTAGGAAATGGTGTGATTCATTTGCCAATAAGAGATGTTGTTGTCGGAGATGGCTGTGTTATTTCCATTGCGATGAATACTTGTCAAGACTAGCGTTAAGACTACCGGTAGTTGCGTTGCTGAACTGTGATTCTCGCAATAACGGACTAGGTGCATTGGCTTGCTGGCGCGGCAAGTTGAAACCTGTTAGGCGTTAGGCTCAGCTCAATTTTTATATTCGTATGATCAGGTACTTGTCGTTAACTTCTTCTACGTCAGTAACTCGACGTTTGCGATCTTGTTTATTGTAGCTGTATCGCACAGCATATAACGAGAAATAGTTCTTTCTAGATACATATGCTGTCATTGTAGTCTTTATAGAATCGACTTACTTACTGACACACGAAATCTCACTGTGAAAACGTCTAGCAATGAATTTCGTTGCCGATTGATCGTCGTGCTTGTGTTGTGTTATTATATCGGCGTATTTTATACTTCCATTTTTTATTATTTGTTGCGCTTGCGTCACAATATTTATTGTTAATGACTACATGATTCATTGTGTCAGTTTGTTTCCTGTTGTTTTTAATATTCAGTCAAAAGTTGGCCCACCTGTCGGTCCTCTGTAAGGCTGTAGTTTATTTTTGATCAGACTGTCGCCTTGGTGTTGAGAATGTGTTTCATATTACGAGTCAGATTGTGATGTGATGAAATCTGAGTTGACTAGTCAGTCTGCTGTCTGCGCGTTGACCGATGATTTACTACATGTAGCTTATACACCACGGACGAGGCCAGACAAAAACATTTCCCTCTCTCCCCTTTCCTTTCCCTGCTTTCCCCCTCCCCTTAGAAGTATGGCATCGCAGCTAGGGGGTTTGGGGGAGCACTGTAAGCTCCCCCAGCGGGGTCTTGAATTTGGTGCATTTTAGCTGTAAAATATGACATCTGGTCGCAAGAATTGTAATGATTTTCCTGAGAAGCAACTTACCAAATCTCGTACAGTTTAAAGAGTATTAAGTCAAATAGAGACTACGCGTTCTTGTGTTCAAAGCAAGATTTTTCACTAATCAATATACAGGACTGTGAATATAAACAGTTTAAACACTGACAGCTCAAGGGGAATCCAATTGTATCATTCTCAATGCACCAGTTGTGAAGTTTGTTGTCAGATCTGGATGATGCTTAGTGTTATATCGTATTTCATAAAAAACGTAATGTCACAGCAGTGTTGTTCTTATATTAGGTTGATTGCAAGTGAAACGTCTCAATACGAAGTCGTGGCGTTTGAGACAAAAGAAGGCATAAAATGTATTAATGTACATCATGTGTAACACTTTTGCAGGAACTGAGATTTGAACTATGTTTAGTTAGTGCCTTAGTGGCCCCTGAAGAAAAGCAAATAAAGAAAAAGAGAGTTATATATGCAGTCCGTTCAATTTTCCTTCAGATTGTTCTTGTATAACTTCAATAGACAACGCGAAATTCAACAGACAAGCAGGAACGTCAACAAAATTTCCATATTACTGTCTAAATTCGCTCCTCAAGATGCTTAGCTGTGCTCCATTTTTTTTTGGGGGGGGGGGCTAAAGACTCATCTGCGGGGG
>Ga0209363_1000512_pt1 | contig 15355 bp, 9 predicted proteins | sample WorMetexBAHAMAS3_FD_187385 | JGI IMG/M metagenome (GOLD analysis project Ga0209363, IMG submission 187385) | Marine gutless worms symbiont microbial communities from Max Planck institute for Marine Microbiology, Germany - Inanidrilus exumae... | ecosystem: Host-associated > Annelida > Digestive... | reverse complement strand
CTTTAATTATCACTGTGCTGCAAATTTACCGCTGAGTATGTCAGTGAAAAAATTTTGAAAATCGGTTAAGAAATGACAGAGTTACGGCCATGAGTTTGGTGTCTCCCTTTTTTGGAACACGGTGTAGTACCAATTAAATCAACACCAGGAGCCTTATTCATTTTTAGTTTCTTTAACTTGTCCAAGACCATCTGAGGACTAATTAGAAAATTACATAATTTTTCGTTTTCTTCCCCAGTGTACACTGATTTAACTGCCGGTAGATCTGTTGTGTTTTCTTTGGTAAATACTGAAGCAAAATAGTCATTAAGTAATTCGCTCATCTTCTGATCGCTCGTGACGAGTATATCTTTGTCGTCTTTAAGCGGTCCAACAGTAGTTTTAACTTTATTCTTTGATCTAACATAAGAAAAGAAAGATTTTGAATCTTGCAATCTTGTGTTCAAAATCCTTTTTGGCTGCTCTAACAGCTTTGCTAGCTTTGTTAGCTTGTTTTTTATAATTCAAATCAGTTGCGTCATGCGAGGTGTTATTTACGCCAATATTAATATTTTTCTTCCTACATTTTTCCACAGTTTATGTTTTTTTGCGAATTTGCCTCAGTACTTTTTTTGTTAACCATAATGGTTTGTCTGCCGTATGTGTAGTAGATTTCCTAGGTATAAATTTTTCAATGGCTTTTTGCATTACACCATTAAATGTGTTCCACATACTACTAGCTGACTCTGTCATTGAATTAATCAGTGATATTCGCTCACGAACAAATTCACGCATTGCATTGTAATTTGCTTGGTTGTAGCATAGCTGGGTTTTTGCTTTAATTGGTTGGTTACTGCACTGCATACTCCATACTAAAACATTATGGTCCGAGTTATCCATTGGGGCCAAAAGTTGAATATCCTCTTTTATTTGTATTTCACTCGTAAAGACCAGATCTAATATATTATTGACTCTAGTTGGCTGGTGAACATGTTGTTCAAGATAGCAATCCATTACCAACTTTAGGAATTTTTGCCCTGCATTATCAGACCTGAGTAAGTTCCAGTTAATATCTGGGTAATTAAAATCCCCCATTATTAATAGTCTGTGATTATCATCAGACGCTAACTTAAAACACTCAAATAGCTGATCAACTTCATTATCATCAGCCTCAGGAGTCTCGGAAACGAAGAGGCTCCGACTCCCGTCGTGACGAGGAAGGCTGTCAGCATGCTCGACCGGGCTCTGAGCAAGCCATACATGTAAACTGGCGCTCCATTGATATTTGACATGGCTCCACGTTGGGCGCCATTTTGACGTGCCGCAGACTCGTGCTCTGGCTCCTAGCACCACTGCAGCATCACTTTGCTTATGCATTTTCGCTGTTTACCATTGGCACGTGGTTTCAAGGACCAATCGCAGCTACAAATGCATCCGTCCAGTTGCCATCCACGTTATCATCAACGTAGGCCTATGGTTTCACTCTTGACGGTCGTACTTGGCCACAAAACTATCCCTCTCTTTTGACCACACAATAATGTACGTTTGCAACCGATTGTGCGAACGATTGACAAATTTTTAAAAAATACATCAGTTTGACGCAGTTGCAGCACAATAAATGCAAATGAGCCGACAAGACGTCCGGCTGGAAGTGCCCACGTCACCTGCGTGTGCTTGACGTGGATGTGATGCAGCCAGCACCGACGATGACGTCACAACTCAGCTAGTGACAGCTGTAACTGGCACACATGCCGCGACGTTGCCTTCACATCCCCCGGAGTTGCTGCCTGCTGCAGCAGAACCGGCTGTCGTTGACGACGCAAACTATGACGCTTGTGCAAACCATGACTGCAACCAGGTTGATCCGCTTCCGCGCAAATGTTGTCGTGTTGTGAACGTACAGTGGGTAGGATGTGACCACTGGCCACTATGGTTTCATCGTGTGAGTGTGGGCATTAGTGCCAAAGCCACAGTCCACTCGTTCATGTGTGACTTCTGCTTATAGAGAGGACTGTGACTTGTAACGTTACATACACGGACTGGAGTTGCTACTGTATTTGTGTAATGCTAGGCCTAGTAATCAAAACTTTTAAAATAAATATCGTTTGCTGGACTACTTTGTTTCGTTTCCAATGACAGGCACTTTATTCAGGTGAACTATAATTAAATTTTAACTTTAAAAATTTAGTGACATTATTAGGTATAACAGTTTTTCAAAACAGTTAACTAAACTAACAATATTTAATAAACTGTTATCCAGCTTATACTAACTTTTTTATCCATGACTCAGAATGTTACTATAAATGTACATTTGTTGTATGCGACAATTAGTAATGTAACCTTATTGCTTCATTTTACACATAAGTTGTTGTAGACTGTAATAAATTTAGGGATGTGACGGATTATGAATCCGAATCCGACACTTTTTCCAAAATCCTAAATCCATCAGATACTTAAAATCCGATCATGACGGATTCGAAATTTTTGTTTCGGTCCAACTGTACAATCATTTTTGATTGACGGAGAGATGTTGTTGTGTTTTCTGTACTTTTTAGAAAACAAATAACATGATGTTAATTATTCACTGCTAGTTTGTTTGTAACTGTTTAATTTTAAGTAACTAAGACTTAAGTTGAATTGCAGTAGCTGTAATAGCTGGTATTAATTTTCATTGCGTGACAAAATCTGCATCCGCATTCAGTGGATTTTGCACATGAAATCCGCATCCAGCAAAATCGGCATCCATCACATCCCTAAATAAATTCGTATTATAAATAAAAAGATGCCCAATTGCCCATACAATAAATATATCTAACTAGTTATTTTTAGTAAAACTGTTACTTATAGACTATTTAAACTTAGCTCAACCGTGGTTTTAAAATTTTTTAAACCTTTAAAACTTACACTATTAGTTATTTTGTCCATAGCAAACACTAACAGACAGTAACAGGCCCTAATCTAAGACCAGAAGATAGGCGCATAAAGCATACTACGTGTAGATGCCGTCACAAATAGATGCGGCAGTGACAACAAACAGGCCGCGGTGATCACAATAACGTTAACCTCGCTGACTTTATTACGCAATCACTGCTCGGTAGGCATAATGGCTCACTCTGACATGCGTCATTACCAGCGGCGAGATAGTGTACCTCGCATTTTAGGTCCTGGCAGTTTACCTGTTCCTCGCACTAAAACCTCGCACGACACCTCGCAAATTACTACCTTGCAAACTCGCACCTCGCACTTTACCCATACCCTGTTTTACCCAGACACTTCGGACCCAGGAGACTTCAGACCCAGGACACGTCGGACCCAGTATGACGGTGCCGAACTGTCCGGTCACTTCGTACCCAGTGCCGAAGTGTCTTACGGACACTTTAGCACTGGGCCCATATGCACATTGCGTACTTCATAACTGTTTTCCATCGTCATTAGAAGGTCATTGACAGTCCCGTTGAACTACGTCTGGTTCTTCGAAACTGGAAACTGCACATTTTCCTTGTTGAGATCGACTCCTATCACGCTAATATGTTGCTTTTGTTGTTACAGCTTTTGATGACGCTGTTGAGGAACGCGTTATAAACGAGGAATATAAAATCTGGAAAAAGAATACACCATTTCTGTATGACCTCGTGATGACTCATGCCCTGGAGTGGCCAAGTTTGACTGCCCAGTGGCTGCCAGATATTACCAGGTATGAGTGAGTAACTTTATTTATCTGAAAAATATTAACAGAAAAAATAATGAATTTATCAGATAGGCAGTACGTCAGTCATCTATTTAGAGATACAGGCTTTCATCATTTTTCGACAGTGTCAACCTAATAAAGCCAGTCTCAAATGTCGTCTGTCCGTGCATACGTACGTACATGCGTACATACGTCCGTCCACAGAAAGTCTTCGATTTTAATGAAATTTGGCATATAGGTGGAGGTAGATGAGTGATTTACAAGGTATGCAGTATGACCTGATTAGTGTTGTTACGGTTTACCGAAACCGCCGCCAAAACCTAGTTTTTTTTTCCAAGACTGTTTGTCGCCGAAACCTAGGTTTTTCCCGCTGGAATCGACGGTTTTCAGGCCTACATTACTGGTTTGTACATAGCTTGTTTGTTTTGAGTGCCTTATTGCATGCATGCGGTTGTTTGCCATTCGAACTAGGGATGATGAAAGGTGTCAACTTGTCATACCATATGACCATAGACATAAAGAAGTGTACAACACGTTAATTATGAGAACCGAAAACCGAGGTTTTTCTTGCAAAACCTACCGAAACCGACCGACGGCAATATTTTTGAAACCGTAACAACACTAGACCTGATCCAAGGTTAATGTCAAGGTCATGAGCCCTTCATAGTTGGATATCTGGCCATGTTGAACAGCTGTCCCCTCTGATATTAACAATGGGAGCTGGCAATTGACCACGGATTCTTAAACTAGGGCACAATATCTGAATTTGATCGGGCTGGATTTTTGATATCCGGCCTAGTTTTTGTGTCACGTGACTTTGTAGTTGGCAGAACGTCACTTGCGAAGAGTCGACCGTCAGTCCTGCACAGGGCTAATTTATTTTTCTATATTCGATGGCAAAGTTTTCGGTAGTTCTTTTACTCGTATATTTTGTACCATATGTCGTCTGTGATAAGGCCTTGAATGATGCAGGATTCAGCTCAGTAAGCAGCGAGTAATTCACTGAACAGAGTTAGATCATGGGCTTAACAACTGAGTCATAAAGTGTTTTGTTATGCTCTGATATTCTGTATTTTTGTGTTGTCTTTTTTAGATTTTATAGTGTACAAGCTATCACTCCACTGTGTGATGGGAAGGTGTGTACCTGCCTGTCCGCCCGCCTCCGTAAGCCACGCCAATGGCGTGACGTCACGATTTTAGCTTGCCCGCCGCCGTCCGCGCCCCCTAGCCTCGCCCGCAGAGTCGTCCGCCCACGCCCGCTGCCTGCGTCTGGCCCTCGCCTGTCCGACTGCCCAAATAAGCCATGCCACTGGCCAGATTCACAATCCGATTATTATATATAGATAGAATTGTGTTTTAGTGTTCTGCTGCCGCGTGGCATAGTAAACGATTATATTATATAACATGATAAATTTAAGTTTTGTAACGGTATTCTAAAATTAACAATTCAGTAAAGAAATTACCATAAACAACAAAACTTGCAATCAAAAATGCAGTTAATTACATCCTGTTAAGGCTGTCCCTACTTAGTGCAACCCATTTGTCCAAAAAAAATATATAAAAACATAGCTTAATTAAACCTCCCAAAACCCGCTGGGTTGGGCTTTAAAAACGTTTTTTTAACCCTGCCTTGATTATGGTTCATTGTCATTGTTGTGCCCTCATCCCATGCTGTAAGTTAGCAATCCATCCATTTGCCTATGGTCATGCTACCTTGTCTGGGCAATTGAAGCCATTAACTGACTACCGGTACTGATTGACACAGTATTTGAGCCGGCTGCTATGTCCTTGGACCTGCGGTGACACCAAAGGACACTCAGAAACAACGACAACCATTTTACAGCCTGTGTTATGACACTCACCAGTGAAGAACAGTTTTACTGCTGATAGCCTCTAGCATGTTCAGATTAGGGAGAAAACTAGAGTTCTCCTCAGTGATGTTACTACACCGTCTCCTTAGTCCTTAATGCAAAAGACACACAATATTAAACACAAAACAATAAACTGTAGAAGTCAGCTGCTACTTTTTTATTGCTTATCATTTCCTCCGTCATTAAAATATCAACATCTCGTTTAGACCATGATATTCTTAGGGGTTGTTACAGGTTGGTACTGTTATCTGCTGTGAAACTGACTGAAGGTTTCGTCCTCATCTGTAATATGTATATAAATGGATATATAGACATGAAATGCAGATGTCAGCTTAGCTACAGCTAGTGTCATCTCACCGACATAATGTCATTCACTATCCACAGAAATGTATGCATGGTGGCAGAAATGAGACTAGCCAGTAAGGCAGACCTGTTATCAGAGTGGATATCAGACTGCGTGCCCGGTGATGCATTTATGTGTAATCGCTCGTTGTGGGTTTGTTGCATGTGACTGAGCTGTGAACTATTGAGTGCCTCTAGGCTGAATGTCAGCGTCATGACGTTGAGACTGGTTGTGTCGTGTGTGTTGGTGATGTAGACCAGAAGGCAAGGATTACTCGCTGCATCGTCTCATTTTAGGCACACACACGTAAGCACAGTTTCATTTGATGTCACTGCCATATTTGACATTTCAACATTGAGTGAGAAGCTGTATCTCTAGTAATGTTGTTGCTTTGCCTTCACTTCACTGTGAAGCTAATTATAGCAAGAGAAAGCATGCATTCATAGACTACTATTTCTGTTGCCATATTCAAACTGCAAGACTGTTGACCTTTGTTCCCAGTCCTGATTATTTACAAACAAGTGGTAATATCTCAGCTGATAGAAGATAGAGCTACATGTCCACAATGGCACAATTGCTATAGAAGTCTAATAGTCTCGTAAAATAATGCTGTTGCTGTTGTCATTAGCTTGTTTAACTGGATGTTTAGCTATTCATTGTATGTGTTTAATGTATTTCTGTGTTGTCTACATAGATCCGACGAGCAAAACCACCTGTTAATTGCAAGTATTCAGCTACCTAACGACAGTGCACAGTTTGATGTTTCGCACCATGACACTGAAAAAGGAGGTACATCTCAACAACTTACATTTAAAAATTTACAAGCCAAACTGTGAACTGTGAGATTGTGTTTACATTTACACGAAATGTGTTCAGGCAGGTTATTAAAATGTTTAAATTGAACAAGAGCATTTTCTGTATCTGTGAACTCCTTGTTACTTGTGTATTCAGAATTCTCTTTATTAATATTTGTGGCTAAGCATGGAGTACATTTGAAGAAGTAGGCTGGTTAAACCTGAGTGTGTACGCTGCTTTAACTTGGGTTAATGTGCCAAGTGACTGTTAAAATGTGTGCATATGTGTGTGTCTAAATTGACTATTTAAATGTGTGCATATGTGTGTCTGTGATATTTATTAAATATGAGAGTGTATGTCTGGTGACGTTGACAGAATTTGGAGGGTTTGGATCTGTTTCTGGAAAGATTGAGATTGAGATAAAGATCAACCATGAGGGTGAAGTGAACAGGGCAAGGTACATGCCACAGAATCCATGTGTGATAGCAACCAAGACGCCGTCCAGCGACGTGCTTGTGTTCGACTACACAAAACATCCATCAAAACCAGGTTGTCATCATACACACATCTAAAATGAACATACACAACACACAGACACACACAGACAATTGAGTCAGTTAAAGAAATCAAGTACTAGTATCTGTGCAACAATTCTCTCCGGCTGAGGAGTAAAGGCAGATATGTCTTATTCCATTTCTGGATAGACGGTCCTGTACAGGCTCCGGAGCTGTAAGATGCCCTGATTCATTTCTTGATTCCGGCTTTATGTAAATTGTTTGTTTACTAAACGTCCTTACTTACTTAATTTCTTACTTATTAAAACCTGCAAAGCAGGTTTGGCATTGAGCGTCACTCATATACTAAGAGCTGCACTGACCTATTACCATGTGTTTGTATGTATGTGTGTATAACTACTCCTCCCAAACCACTGAAAGGATTTGCATAAAAATTATACCAGCAAATAGAGCGTCTTACGCTGATTGCTATAGGCACTTAGATTAGAAGTATTTTCCAAATACGATGAATTTTGTCCCAGAGAGCGCTGAACGTTGCACAGGCGTATCATCGCCATTGGCGGCGTATTACATGACGTCATCGTTGTAATCAATGTTACCATTGGGGTTTTCAGAAACAACCCAGATTAACCAACGAAAAAACCAGAAAAACCCAGACAATCAGAAATTAATTTCAATGCGGTTACTCACCTAATTAGTATATACAAATACAGTTCTCCGAAGTGTTTTACTCAATTTAAGTGCAGTCACCGACTTATAGTTAATCAACATTCAATGTCCTTTGTCCTGAATGTCGTTCTAATGTGGTCTTGTATCTCTTCCAACAACGTCCTTCTTTCAGATCTTCAACCATGTTGTTCGATGGCTTCTACGTGTAGCAGACGCCGCCCTTTCTTACAGCTTGTTTGGCAAGTATTCGATTCTAGACTGTTTCGCACAGCAGATTGTTAGTCGTTACATATCAGCTCGATCTGTGCCACAATGAAAATGCGGAAGTTACGATACGATACGATGCAGTAGATTAACGTGCACTCAAAAGCTGACGAGATGCTAGCTTAAGCTAGCGCACGGCTCGGAAACGAAAAATAAGGAAAATAACTGAAATCGAAAACCGAGTAGCTCAGAAGAAACGGTGCAGGCAATAGTCCGTAGAGGCAGTCCGGGAGGAAGAAGTGAAACTAAGGAGGGTAGGATTTGTGAAAGAGGTAGGTTTTAAGCCGGGAGTGAAAGAGAGATGGAGTTATAGATGTACAAAGTGGTGAATGTTGTGCGAAATAAATGAAATAATAGCAAAATAAATATTATCACAACGGCAGTTTCAGTGCCATTAAATTTAGTGTTGTCAGTATACTGGTAATAAAATGCGGTGAAAACCGCAGTGCCTTAGAAACCCACATTTTGTCTGATTTAGCCAAAACATACCCAGTAACCCAGAAGACATAAAAAACCCAGATCTAGTGGAAAAAACCATTTCTGGGGCCCCATAGTGTTAAACCAATGGCAAATAGAGGACTCCAGTCCATATCTCAGGAAGTAATTGAGTTAGAAAGCTGACGTTTAGTACGTGAATACATATGATTAGGAGCTTCCACAGTGTGGAAATTTTCAGAGAGAAAGCTGAAATTTGTTATGTGGATTGATCAGCATAGGAGCTTTAACATAGATGAAAATTTTCTCCGCTAGGTGGCGCTTTTACAACACCACGACACAATGTTGGATTTTTGGGACCCCCTCATACGTCAGGAAGTAATTAAGATAGAAAGCTCAAATGTGGTGTGTGAATAGATATGCATAGTAGCTTTATTGCTGTAGAAAATTTTATCCGCTAGTGGGCGTATTTGCACCACCCCATAATGTTAAAACAATGTGAAATAGAGGACTCCATAGTTATTAGTAGGTAAGTAAGTAACAAGGCAGGTTTTGCTGTGCTTTATTTAGAAAAGATTATGACAACCTGCCCTGGTATTGGTGTTGCTTTAGAGGGAGGGCTCGATTAGGCGGGAAAGGCAGGTTTTGGTGTGCTGCATGCAACTCAGTTAATTGGACATGCAGCATGTCTACTTAATTTAGTTCCCTATCTGCTTCCTTAAGAATAGGACCGTTCAATTTCCAATTGCACTGCTGATTACTGAGTAGACGTAGCTTCACGAAGCTGCTCCGCACATCCATGCATGAGTCAGATGCAGCTTTACAAAAACCCTTATCCCACGTAAGCAGCATGCAATGTGACAACTGTCGTGAGGACGTCGCCGCTGTCAAATGAGAAATACTCGGCGCCTCGGCGCCCAGGCCACCAGTCGCAGTGGGGCCGTCGGTGGTGTGGGTGGTCAGGCAGGACACGGGCAGCCAGGTGACGATCCATGTGCGCGTGCTGTATCACATGGTCAGGCCAAAGGGCACAACGATTAGAGGCCTGCACCGGGGTTATACATTCTTCCCATCATCATCCCATGCCCAAAGTTGGTATAACAGCACTGTAAATTCAGCGACTGGTGACTGATGAGTTGGCTAGGTGCTTCAAGGCACACAGAGTGCCATATATGCACTCTGTTGGTGGTTGAGTGATGCGAATAGAGTGCGAGTGAGTACATGCTTGCACTTCATGGCTCTCTCTATTCCCATGGTTTGCCAGTCACTTTGGTCCCCCCGACTCTGCGGGTCCCCTGTAAATGTTATACCCACCAGTACACTGCTGTCCATCGGTCATCATTCCATCATGCTAGCCTGTAAGCCCAGTTCTCGGTTTGTGTTAGAAGTGAACAAATACCGAGTCCGGTTTTTAATTCTATAATTGGCGCTTTGAATATTAAAACAAATCGAGATTAAATCCCAACTATGATCGTTTGCTAAAGGATATTTTAGGAGAAAGAATGAAAAGCTAACCAACAATATGTAGGAAAAGATTACATATAGTGAAAACTAGAAACTGTAAGCATCGCTGAGTTGCTGTAAAACTGGCAGTTTTTTAATTTTGTTGCCTCCTTTACTCATCACCATCCAAGGAAATTTCGCATAGTGCATGTTGTGGTCATCCCTGCCAAATGTTATCATGTGGGTTAAAAAAATAAAATGGAGAAAAAATACAATTTTGACCAAATTCTGAACTTTGTGGACTCCTGCTCTGCCAATCAGGGCCAAATTTGGCATGCGAGAATGATCTCATGTTGTATTCTTTGACGGTGAATGTCAGCATGATTGGCATGTACTGGCACCCCTTTATGGCAAAAAAACACCTAAATACCATAACACCATACGCTTGGGGCTCCTTTAGCCACCCTTCACTGGTTGGGGCCAAATTTAGTATGTGATAGTGAACATGTGATGTGTTCTTCCACGCCAAATTTCACTTGGATCGGTGTATAGATTTGTCCCATGGGGTTAAAAACCACAATTTTGACCAATGTTGGAATTGTCTGGATCTCCTGTATCCAACCTCTTCACAGATCACAGCCAAATTTGACACATGAGTGGGCCCATGGTGTATGCTTTCATGTCATGTTTACCTGAATCAGTTAATCATGTCACCTTGGGAATGCAAAAACCTCAAATTTGTCCGTATTTTTAACTTCAATATTCGCTGGTGACACCACCTGTCGGCATAGAGGCAAAGCTGAACATGAATAAACAAGTACAAATCAAACCTTCCTGTATCCCATGGTATTAAAATTGTTTCTGAGTTCAAACGGCTTAATGGCAATATTGTGTTCACAAAGTTTACTATTCAGTAGTGTGACTAACAAAAAAACAAACACCATTCCAGAGTCTAAGCCCCACCATATGCAGCATGGTGAATTGGTGTTAGAGGAGGTCTGTACCATTCTTCCACGTTTGGAAGTTTTTTTGATCTGACGTATACTACATATACTATGCCACTCGGGGGTGTTGAAAATTTGGGGGAAGATGTACCTCCCCGAAGTTAAACCCAAATAACTCTGGAACCCATTGAGCAATTCTGGCCAAATTTAAGACATGGATTGAATGGAACTGCCCACCAAAAAGCTGAAAATTTTGTAAGAATGGTGCAAGGGATACACCCCAGTGGGGCATTTCCCATATTTCGTAAATTTTACAGTTTTGAGGGTCCACACTTCTACTTCTGCACCAGTGGGTTGAAATTTGGCCATGTTGAATTACACCCCTAGTTGTGCAAGTGTGGGCAAAAAACTGGGCTGATAAATAGGACAGGAAGTCATAAACCTGCTGGCAACAGCTGAAGACTACAAGGTTGGTCAATGACTGTGTTATCTTTTGTGGTTGTAGATCCGAGTGGCGAATGTCGTCCAGACCTCAGATTGAAAGGACACCAGAAGGAAGGGTATCATCAGCCTCATGATTGTTGCGTAAAACCAGTATATGTATAGTTTTAGAGATGCAGTACGTATGTATATTTAGCTTTTATTTTTAGTCGGGGTTTTTACTAAAAAACTGCGATCATGTTGTCAGTTGTTTTGATGAATGCTTCTAATAAACTACATATCTTCCATCGAGAGAGTTGCTGCGTGTTGGCAACTGCGGCTGCAGAACAAGGATATATGACTTGCACTGACTTGCACTTGCAGTCACTGAGCTGACACTGTCACAGCATGAAGTGCTCCAACTGATGAAAATCACCTGCTGGCCTTACCTTCTTGATTAACTGACTGATTTCTCAGTCTGCGGATGCCGCAGGTGCCTGCATCCATACATAATGAAGCTCCCAGCTCAAAAAGGCTCTTCTATGCCAGCGTCCGTGTTGTCTGCTGTCGTGAATATATGCAGATGTATCACATTTTAATTTTTTGTTTTAGAGTGTATTATTTGCAGTACACTAGTCGATGAAGGAAGACCTGAGCCATCTGTTCGTATGGGTTACTGGGCTGTAATGTGCCTGGATTTATTTGTTGATTCCGGCACTATATAAATTGTTTATTTGCCTACTTAAGTCCTTACTTCCTTACTTAAGAATCAGCCCATTTCATTTCGAGGTCAGAGGTCATAAGAGGTTATGAAACCTGGCTTTAGTTTTTTTAAGTTTGTTTTGTAGTATATTTTGTTACGGATGCATGTTGTTTTGTTAGATTGTTTTTCAGTACTAAGCCAAGAGATTGGCTGGGAAAGATGTCTCTAATTTTGTGTCGGGTGGGACATAAAACCTTAACTCAAAACATAGAGCCATTCTGTTACTGTAAAATTGTAATGATGCTTTACTCCAAAGGAGCATAGGCATTGTGCTCATCTCTGTTACTGAGGCTTTGAGCCTATAGTGGATAAACCACTAAGTCTATGACGCATGGCCAACGTTACCTTCCCAGCCGTAGGGCATGACTTATTACTGCCGTTTGGTCGGTACCAATTTATACTGCTTGGTGATAGAGGCACATGAGTGTGAACAACTTACCTGACAGTGCAGCGGCCGTTAGTTGGATTTATGACCATCATTTTCCAAGGCCAACATCCTAACCATTAGACTACCGAGCCACCCAATTCTGTTACAGTGCAATGCATACTATTGGCTGGATTCTTGAAGATGCAAGATTCTTGCATCGTCAACTGAACAGCTGTATTGCTGTGTCTTGATAATGCCAGCTTTGGGGCCAATTTGTATGCCGACAGTTCTGTGCATTTTACAGGCTTGTGTATAAGTTTGAAATGGTGCAGACTGCTGTGATGTATGCGTGTGTATGAAGTTATGGCTTGTCGTGGAATCCTAACGTGAACGGGCATCTGTTGAGTGCGTCTGATGATCATGTAAGATTTGAACGGTTATCAGTGTCTTTCAGTTACTAGCTTGAGCAGCACTGTACTTGTGTTGTCAGCCAGATGACAGTGTCTAAACTACATGGTTGTCATTATATCACTTGTCATATTGAATGAGTGCTTATAGTGAATTCTGATTTCTATTCTGCTTGGTTTAGATGCCGGTGGTGATGTTGTTGTCATGGAGCATATCTAGACTGCCAGCATTTTTTTGTTGGTGGTAGCAAAGTCAGTGCTTGCTCACTGGACGGAAAACAGCAGAAGCAGCAGAGTTGTAAAAAATAGACATACCGTAGGTAATTGATGTAAACAAAAAAGACATGTCGGCAAACGAGAAGTTAACTAATCAACACTTTTTCTTAACTCAGTCTGAATGCTATGTAATAACCTTGAACTGCATTATTTTCATTTTTATCTTCACAAGTTCACAAAAGAAACGAAAACAGACAACATCTATTTTTAGTACTCAAGAAAAGATTTTTCTCTGTTTCTGCTGGCGGCATTGAAGTCATGGCTGCTTCACTGAACAGACAATTTCACTATTCTTGTGACTTTGCTGAGTTCGGTGCTGCTGTGACAGCACCATGGTGTTACTGTGATTTGTGGATGATTTTAGTTGCTTCTATGACAGACATGTTGCTATTGCTGTGCCAGCAATTGCCTCTAGACATTTTTGTGTGGTTTATTTAGTTTAAAATTATAGTATTCATTCTAGGGATCTTAGACAGTTACCAAAAATGACTATATAATTTTAAAAAAATCTTTTCATTAGGTCGATTCCTCCGAGTCGATTTAATGGTGTAAAAAATGTACGTACGTCCATCCGTCCACAAACAGTTTCTTCCATTTTGATGAAATTTGGTATGTAGAGGTCGACGAGCGATACATGACAGTATGCAGTATGACCCAATCCAAGGTCAAGGTCACGGGCCCTTGAAAGTCAGAAATTCGGCCATTTTCAAAGGCTATCTCCTCCACCATTTATAATGGGGCTTGCTAATGACCAAGGATTCTTAAATTAGAGGGCAATACCTAAAGCTTATCGGGGCCGGATTTTTTATTTTGTCCTACTTTTTGTGTCACGTGACTTTGAAGTCGGCAGTAAGTAGGAGTCGACCGCCAGTCCCATACGGGGCTATTTTTCTTTATAGCCATCAATATAGCACAGCTATTGAGAGCGTGAGATACTGCTATAGCAGTTCTGTCCAGACATATACACTGGCACATGCAGTGTGTCCCAAAAAACGACACTCCTTTGGCTTACTATAACTTTGACATACATCAACCGTTTTTAAAAATAATTTTTGGAAGTAATGTTACAGAGAGAGCAGGTAGTCAAATTATGATTTATTTTTCCACTTCACCTAAGTAATGCTTCTGCACAACCTGGCAAAAACACTTTCATACATCATCTAAAGTCTTTTTATTTTCAGTCAACCCATCTCCTTTCGGCTGCCCATCTTGCCTAGAATATCTTTGTCCATTCGCCCTGATTCTTCTAAAGACCTTGGCGCTATATAAGCCATGTACTTACTTACTTACTTACAGTACACAGTAAAGCCAGTAAGTAACGCGGGCAAATCTAGCAACATTGCATGCATCATTAATCTGCATTATTTTATGCATAGTGTTGGAATTTTATACGGAAAAACAGCATAGTAACAAAGTTTTGCCAGTTGCCACTCGGGAGTTAGAAAATTATGCCTCACAGTATATATAATTATGTACATGCATATATCATTTGTGTCCACTGCTAGTTATTAGTTGTGTGGTTAATGCTGTTTAGACAATATGTTTGTGGGATATCAACACGACGCCGAAGGAAGGTCGAGTCATCAATGCATTGACAGTATTCACTGGTCACACTTCAGTCGTCGAGGTCAATGTTTCACTTGTCACACCTGAGACTGTTGTTTGGTGTTGTTGTTAAGCAGGTATTGCATGATGTCCAGGCACCAACTCGAACATGTCATGGAGGATGAAATGGTGGCCATCGGTGTGATGGCATTATTTTAGCTGCAGTAATCTTCATCACTGTGGTTACCAGATTAACTGTAAACTACAATAATTAACAACAATTCTGTCTTTGCCAAATATTTTTTGTTATTCAGAAATTCAATTCAGAAGTATGTCCCCAAATGGATACAACATTACGTCATTTGAAAAGAATACCATGTGGAATGTATTTGCTATTTAGTTTTTTTACACCACGCTTGAGGTCGGGGTACCCCCTTTCCTGCCTTTTTCATCCCTTATCCAATCACTTCATTTTTTGCTCTGTTTACTTTTTCCCGTTTTCTTTTTTTGATTGCTTTACCTATTTTCTTCTGTTGTCCATCCCTTCCTTTTCTACCAGAATAGTCACCACTCCATTTTCAGGCGGGAGATCGTAGGAGGCGATCGAACCTGGGTTTTGTCAATTTAGTGT
>Ga0209363_1000511_pt1 | contig 15355 bp, 16 predicted proteins | sample WorMetexBAHAMAS3_FD_187385 | JGI IMG/M metagenome (GOLD analysis project Ga0209363, IMG submission 187385) | Marine gutless worms symbiont microbial communities from Max Planck institute for Marine Microbiology, Germany - Inanidrilus exumae... | ecosystem: Host-associated > Annelida > Digestive... | reverse complement strand
TCACCCATCCCAGTACTAACCGGGCTCGACGTAGAGTAACTTCGTTGATACGACCAACTCCGTTATCACTAAGCCACGCCGCCGCCCATTATAGTTATAGCAAGGCGAAGTAGTGACGTTTTTTGGGACACAGTGTAGTTTCATTAACTATAATAAATTAGCCCCGTACGGGACTGCCGGTCGACTCCTACTTACTGTCAACTTCAAAGTCACGTGACACAAAAACTACGACAAAAATCCAAAATCCGGCCCCAATAAGCTTTAGGTGTTGCCCCATAATTTAAGAATTCGTGGTCACTTGCTAGCCCCCATTATAAATGGGGGAGGAGATAGCTTTTGAAAATGACCGAATTTCCGACTTTCAAGGGCTCGGGACCTTGACCTTGACCGTGGATCGGGTCATATTGCATACCGTCATGCATACTCGTCGACCTCTGCCTACACACCAAATTTCATTAAAATCGAAGAAACTTTTTGTGGACGGACGGACGGACATTTAAGACCCATTTTATTAGGTCGACTCGGACGAGTCGACCTAAAATGAACCCAAAAAGAAAGCAAAGTGATCAGAGTTCTGTTACAAACCTAGAGCATTTTTATAATAGAGTTGTCACAGCAACTACATTTAACCAGAAAATTATTGGTGTGATGAGCCAAGGTGACACTTGGTAGCTTGAAACTAAACTGTTTCTGGCAACATTTGATAATTTTGTTTCTGCATTAAATATTGTCACGACTTGATACAAGACACGTTACCTTATTAAGACTCGCGTCTTTGCTCTTCTTGCTTCTTGACTTTGTAGCTAAAGGTTTACAGTGCAATGAATGTAGCTGGTAATTCATCTGTGGAATTTGCCGGCCACAGTTTGAACAGCATAACATTGGCACAGTTGAGCTAGTTTTGTCAAGTACAGGAGATGTTTCCATCAAACCATTCAAGCCAACATGCTCTGCCATATCTGTAGTCGTGTCAACAACTTCTTCACACGGTGGCTGTGACCTACTAGTATGTTCATCCAGTGACGGCATTTCTGTATCAACAACGTTTAAAATGCAATCATCAGCCTGGCTCAAAATAACGTCAGTGTCTTTTTCATTTGTGAATGAACTGACTTCATTTACGCTGGCATCTGATAACAGACTGTTACTGGATGCAGAGTTCATTTTGTCGATATCCTCATACGGTTTTGAGTCCGTTTTGAAAACTCCAATGCGCCGTTCACGACCTTCTCCTTTGCTCATGTGCACCAGACCCAGCTGCTCTGATATCTGTCAAACAATGCAGCACAGCAACACTCAAACACATGGTGAAATAGTCACAGATAACAATTATCAAATTTAAGGAGAAATTAGAAATACGTTCTGTGGATTGTGGTATCTGCCCCATAGCAAGTCCACAATGACCGAACTGTTCCTATAATTTATAATTAAGGTTATATTGCATATTTTTCACTGCAAATGCGTTAAATGGCTATAATTCCACTTCTGGTCTAAAATTTGATGTCATCATCGTGTTCCTCGACCCAAATTTCCTGTAAGACATGGGAATTTTCATGATTCTGCCATAAATAAGGGTTATATTGTGTATTTTTACTGCGTATGCGCAAAACGGCCATATTTCCACTTCTGGTCGAAAATCTGATGTCACTATCATGTTCCTTGACCCAGATTTCCTGTACGACGCAGGAATTTTGGCAATTCGCGTACATTTAATGCAGTTATATGGTTGTTATTAATATTTGCATGTATTTTGAGGACCTCTTAGCTTAAATGGGGGGTTTTGGGGCAAAATGCGAGAAGGGTGGTGCGATGATTACCCACAACAAACTCGTTTTTAATTTTGGGGGCTTTTACATCTGTGCCAATTTTGGTGAAAATCCATCAAGAAATGCGAGCGTGAAAGTACACACAGATGGACACACGGACAGAAGCAAACTGGTTTTATAATCTGTCCCATGCTATATGCTATAGCTATAAGACAGGTAATTAGGTTGCATCAGGTGTACCTCATGAACTAAGTATCTTTCATGTGCGTTCAGATCTGATGGAAATTCATAAACGTTCTTGTTGTCGTCACTGGCAAATTCCGATAAAATTGTAACAAAATGTTCACGTCTTCTGTAATTAAAACATAACACAATTTACAGTATGTAGTCAGAACAAAACACCCTTTTAGTTTTCTAATATAACTTCTAGTCACGTTAATCCATTTGCATAAAAATTTAAGTATTCATACTCAAAGAATGCTTAGTATAAATATTTGAAGACAGTTTATCTGTTTGATATAATTCTCTGCTATTCATAGTGCAACTGTGACATCTGTAAATACATTGTTCCAATAATGAGATTTAGCACTGACGTCAGGCACCTCACCTAGTAAGGAAATAAAAAATATGCCGAAAAATGCTTGCTTAAAATGTTTCCTGACAGAGGCTGGAATCTTGAAGGACTAAAAACGGTGATCAAAAAACTGACAAAACTGGTACCGATGGCAGTGGCAGGACTACTCTGTCACTGAAGGTGCCATCAAGTTAGTTAGATAGTTGGATGTTAACGTTCCTTTTCAGCACAAATATGGCTATAGCAGAGACTAAAGGTGGAGAGCTATCCCTACCCATTGAAGGAAGGCCAGCGATATATTAACCTCAACCCTGGCCGCCATCCAAAAAGGGAAAAGGATCAAGAGGCTCATTTAAATTATTACGCTAGTGCCTACGCCATTTGGGGGTACACACGTGGGTCCAAATAACTATGTAATAGATGGGGGTCAAGATCAGATGAATCCATTCGCCGCCACAAGGGGTGACAAGTCAGTGATGCAGCCTCTTGCAAAATTACTTTGGATACTTGTTCTCAACTAGATGGAAAGTACTCTGAGAGAGCACAAATCCCTGCGAAAGCGTTTTTGTCGCCAACACTTGCACACCTACTATTTTGCGGCCCGCTAGTTCCGAATTTCCCAATGGAGCTATTCTGTAAACAATCGCCGGTTTACAGAGTTTTTTGACCGTTACTTCCACATCCATCTACTGATCGTAATGAAACACGAACTTGGTCTTCCTTTCCCCCTAGGAACCTTCGCATAAAATTTGGTGCAAATCTGTCCACAATCTTTTTAGTTACACAGAGAGACACACAGACAAACAGACAGACAGACAGACAAACCAACGCCGGTGAAAACATATTCCCTCGCTTTCGCGGGGATAATAATGTATTATGGGCTTTCATCAACGCCACAATTTTAAAGCAAACTTAAGGATACTATAGCAATCCATTATAACATACGTGGCTACTTTAAACATACTATACAAACACATACGACAATGCGATGTTACGAAAAAAAGAAATTTAGTGAACTGTACAACTTAACAACAATGCAGAAACACACATGGAAATATTAACTCTTTGCCAAATAGGTTGTTTTTCGTCATTACATGAGAACTTTATAGAATAATACGACACTAACGTGCTTAACTTGCTGCCGGTGTCAGTTGACTGCGTAATGTTCTTCTCACTAGCATCAAGTTGTTTTTGTCTATCACCACGTTCAAAGGCAGTGATCTTCTTCTTTCCACTGTGTCTCTTTTCAGCACTGTTCGCCATCACAGCTGGAGTTGTAACTCTCAGTCGCAGTTCAACCTTATCAGCTGGCTCAATAGCGTCACCCTCTATCACATAGCAACCATTTCCATAAAATGTGACAGATGAAGAAAACAAAGAACGGGCAATCGATATCATCGCTTATTTTCCAACACACTGCTGCAAATACCTGCAATTACAGGCATGTGTGCAACACAGCATCAAGACAAGTGCATCAGCGACTGAGCAGGGTTCAACACCACACTCAACTTGTACAAGACAGATGGCGGGATGCTTTGAAAGTGTAATAGTCACTAGCCCATGACAGTTGTGACTGACTGACTGACTGAGTTAAAGTTTTACATCCCACCCAACACAAAATTGGTCATTTTGGAGACGTTCTTCCCAGCCAATCTCTTGGCTTAGTACTGAAAAACTAAAACAAACACAACAAAAGCAAACATGCATCTGTAATAAAATATACTACAACACAAAATTAACACAAAAAACTAAAACCAGCTTTGGTCGCCTCCTACCACCTCCAGCCTGGAAATGGAAGAAGTGGACAGATAAGTCAGGAAGTAAACGAATAAGGAAATAAATAAGTGAGAATAAAGCATAAGGAAAGAAGAAAGTAAGGAAAGAAAGTAAGTAAACACATAAACAAACAATTTATATAGCACCGAAATCAACACAGGAATCACAGTGCATTATCACCCTGGAGCCCGTACGAGGCATGACAGTTGCGACTAATCTCTACTGATAAACGCCACTATTCCTCTGTGTGTCGTAGTGTGTGTCTGTGTGTGCGAAACGCCTGGGTTGGACTTATGTGGGAGGAACAATGGCAAGCGCCAGGCGCGAGCCGCGGGCTAGCCGCATCAAAGCATATGCATAATGCTTTTGCCACGGGCGCTGTGGGTATTGCATTCGCTACCACGAGGGGTGGCATGTCAGCCAGTAAGTGCAAACATCCACAAAACTGGAAGTACATAACTTATTGCATTATCATCAGACAATATGAGACGGGAAAGGGAAATGGAAGGATGAATAAGTGGAAGAGCGTGCCGCGTGATAATATGAACGGGAAAAGAGTGTACAGCACGAAAATTATACATGAATAGTGAAATGGCCTTGTTTAAAACTGATGGTGTTGCTGCACATACATTCACGACAGAAATGCAGTACAGTACTGCACATAATGAGCTCTGAGGTGTGACTGAACAGTATCCGCAGAGCAACAAGTGCTATGTGACAAGCAATCTGTGGCCATAGCACACCTGAAGTGCCATGGCCACCGACATAGTGGCCATGGCACGAAGCTGCCCTTGCATAACAAGTCAATTATGAGGCGAGTCTTTCCAGTCCATCTATCAACTGATGCGAAATCAACAACATGGTATCAAGGATGTACCGTAAACACTACAATTGAGGTCACTACAATTTAGTTCCTGGGAGGACATACGTCACTATATCAGAGTGAACACAGACCTGATAGTGCTAGTCACTGGTTATATCAACCACAACCACCGACATCAACACCATTCTAACAACTGTTGTCCACGTGACCTTGGAAGATGGTCACTAAAATGGTGATGGTGATAGTGGTTCCGTGAAACACGGGGAGCCGGCTAACCCACGTGATCATGGGTTAGCTGTTTATCCCGACAAGGTTTAATATTCTATAACTGGAGGTAGCATGGCCCGTTTAGGCTGTCGCCAATTGCCAGCAAACCATTGCATTGCTCCATTGACGTCGGCTATGCAGTACCATCACATGCTATGTTAGCACACAGCGTGATTCAACAGACCCTGAAGATACTGCTCAGCCGATCTGACTTCTCCGCAGTCGATGATGTGCTCAACCAAAGACTTGATGAACGTGTGGTGACTAACTGTGTCAGTGTCACATATCACCGCCAGGTGGCGCCTTGCTCTCGTCACTGCTACATTTATACGACGGTCTTCAGCCAGAAAACCAATCTCGCCTACGCATCCCAGCATGCACATACACAACTCACTGTATGATGAAGCTATTAATAAACAAGACTAAAGCCCGGGCTGCAGCAGGCGTAAATATTATCAAAAGGCCTTGATAACAAAGTCTGCAGAATTAATCCCAGGTTCCCACTCTGTTATTCCTTAAAATTTTACAACTTCTCTAGGACCACAAACTATTTTTCCATGACATTCCTGTAACCTAGCCACGTATAAATTTAGATAAAAATAATAATAATAAACATATATGTATAGCGTCATTTGGCCATAATTTCATAAATAAAATAGCAGCTGTTAAAAGACCAAAGAGCATGAACAAAAACGACAATGCAAGCAAACTGCATGGTCTTGCAAAAAACGTACAAACTTCCTATACACAGCGGGTTTGTACGTTTTTTAAAAGATCATGCAGCGGTGCTTCCACTAACGTTGACAGCCAGAGATCATTATTCCGGTACTTTCCAGGACTACATCATGTAATTTCCGTAACTTTCAAAGACTGAAATGGTTTTCCAGAACATTCTACAGCTGGGAAATTTGAGGGAAAAAATTCCAGGACTTTTACATTTAGGGTTTTCCTTTTCCAGAAATCATAGGAAGCCTGTCAATTACATTATACCTGAATACTCAGCAAAATGTAAGGGAGGTATGATGCACAAACCAGTAGCATTGGAACGGACCAGTGAGATGACCACGGCTTCCTTCTCACGGCCTTGAAATCCATCAACGGACTTCACCTCCAAGCGTGGATATTTGTGCAACAAGCGAACTCTCAGCAATTCAACCTAATTTCCAATAGCAAAACAATTTCAAAACACTTTCATAAATCCGCCATAGTGTCTCTGTAGTAGCAACTAGTAACTTCTGTATTCACCCATAGTATGCAAGAAAGACTGCACATACAATCACATAAATGACTGCCATAAAATTATGTTGCTACCTGTAAATTGTAAGGTGATATAACTCCAATATCGTCTTGTGAAACACCACTTGAGATCAGTTTTTCAACATGCATGGCTGCAATGTTGGCTTCACCTGTTAATTGTTGATAACACATCATGCTACATTTTCAATAATCACGCATAGAATAACGAAACAAAATCAATCAATCGATCAATCAATCAATCAATGTACAACTATGAGGCGCCTCTGCTAACAAAGTTCTCAGAGGTGCATGATCTTCATTGATATCCTGTCATCCTGTATTATACTTACTGTTGTAATTACTTTATGTTCGATTCACTGATTGATAAATAAATTGATTGATTGAAAAGTCATGCCTTATGGTCCAGCTTTGAACAATATTCTGCTAATGTCATTGTCTTTCAGTTCAGAAGGAAGCACCCCATGTGGGCTGCAGAGCTGTAAGTATAGGTCCACTCTATTTTCAGGCTAGAGGTCATAAAAGACAATCAATCCTGGATTTAGTGTTTTAATGTTTAGTTTGTGTTGTAGTATCTTCACATTAACTGGTGAATGTCTGCTTTCATTGTATTTGGTTTGGTTTCTTAAGTACCAAGTCACAACACTGGCTAGAAAAAAAGTATCTAAAATGACCTACTTTGTGTCAAGTGGGATGGCACTCTTGCTTACTCACTCACTCATTCAGCCAGAAGGTCATTTCACACAGCTGGCATGCTGATGAATAGAAACTGTGCAGCCCACAATATGAAGCAAATGTATGTTGCACAATCCTGTCACCGTGGTGAGCAGACCACAGTCAGGCTCAGACATGAGCTTCAATAGAGCAAACTGGGATAATGATGCCGTTTATGTATTCTGGTCCTTTAGCTCACAGTCAAATAAAACAACAAAATTGTTTATTACAACTAACTTCTCCAATTATGAGCAGATGCTGAGTTATATTCAAAAATGTGTTATGTTATAAGCTAATATGGTTAAGTGTCTTCATGACTGCCTCCACAGACCCAACTTCTGAGCAATATCAGTTTTTTGTTTTTAGTTTTTTCTTCTCATTTTTCCGTTTTTGGTTCATGTGGTAGATTAAACTGACTACCTGCCAGTTTTTAGAAACAAATATGTCGCATTGTATCATGAAATTGTGCAAATAAGCAAAAACACAGAGTCTATATTATCATATAGCAGGAAAATGTATGCATACTGCAGTCTGCAAATTCACATTATTGGATATGCAATGATTAAGTGTCAGACACCACAAATTGGCTGGGAGATCAACATGCCCCTTCAGCATAAAAATAGGCTATATCAGAGACAAGGTGTTGGGTGGAGATCTAGTTTTGCCAGGTTAAAAATGGCCAACGATATAGTAACCTCCTGACATCATAGCCTTTTTCTTCAGTGACGACCCAAAATGGGAAAGGATAGGGGACGCTCATTTAAATTATTACGCCAGTGCCTACAACAGGGTGGAAACTAACCAACCACCACAACACCTATTTATCAATTCATTATATTACCTTGTATTTGTAATTGGTGTGTATCAGTTCTTATAACACATCAAAGCCTAAAGATTCTCATTGTATAATATCATCTTTGTGTTGATCTGGCTTTGAAATGCTTCAGTTAGGCAAAACCCAAAAGAAGTATCTGGCGGACCTCCCGCCCACGGTACTAAACCTGCGCCCTCCACCCTAGTTAGACACCATAACTTTTACAGAATACTTCAAGTACATAAAATGAGTGAAATGGGTCCTTCTCGTAGGTAATCTTTTATGTACTTACCTTCATTGCCTTTCGACTCATTACTGGCAACGTCAAGTTCACTGAGGTCACAGCCTGCTGTGTCAATCAACAGTAGTGGAATACATGTGTCTTCTGTGTCACCAACATTGGATAGATCACTACATATGTTACACGGCAAGATATGTTGACAGCACCACATTTCAAAGTATGATAAGATATTAATTTAGCACATAATTATAGTCATTCAGTGATGATGTTACAATAATCCACAGAATCATCATCAAGTGAATAAACATCACATTAAGCACTCTTGCTGATATAACAGGATAGAACAAATTTCATAGCATTTTTATTGAACACATCAATTTTGGACTAAATAATGTTAGAACGAGAGATGTGAACAACACTGTTACTGCTTACACTCAGTAAACAGTATGACTGTATTACACTAGTGTGAATTAAATTATGCAGTACGTCATATTTATCAGCGTGTGCCATGTATAACTCACTAACTAAACAGACAGCATATTATATCCATGCATCGAACTACATCACTGAACAAACCGCATATTGGATCCAGTTATGGTTTTTACAGATGCAAACACAATATACTAGTAAAATAACACACTCTTAATTGACTAGATTTTTGTACAGTAAATAACTAGAACTAGATTATTAATGGTACCTGATTAAATGCACATGCTTACAAACACATTGACACCACTTGCTCCAAAGAGAACCTTCGCAGATATGTGGCACAAGTTTTCATGGGCCAGACGCCTTTCCTCTCGTCCAATCAACAGTGTAAAAGCACTGAAAGAAAATCAAAATCATTGACCCCAACTGGTGAAAAATCACCACCGGCCTCCTCTTTTTTCATTCACTACAAAACTCCTGAAGGAAGGGGTGTTGCTACCTTTATGTCAGTATCTTTCCTCAACACCAGTGTAAACAAGGTGTCGCCCTAACGGGACGTAACTGCACTGGCCCGCCGTACAGTGTTGGCCGCCTGACCGCCGACATGCCCGGTGGCCGGCCGGCCTGCCCGCCGTCAGCGTTACAGACCCCGACAAACGACGACGACAGACGCCAGTGAGCAAAATGATACTGGCCCATTAGGCGGCCCAGTAACAATAATATTTTACTTTTATTACGTACCACAGTAAGTGCTTTGCAACAGAAGAATGAGCAATCAGCTGGCCGTGGTACATCTGCTCAGACGACCAATTCATAATAGTGCTGTGCATACGATACTGAACTGTCAGCATTCTCACAAGTGCATCACCCGATGTACCATTCAACAGGCGTTCCATCAATGTCAGACTGAGTCCATCATTGCTAGCACTGGTTCAACACACATCGACACATATACACTGTGTCCCAAAAAAGGAAGACACCAAACTCAAGTTCAAATTTACCTCTAATTACGGAGGTAAGCCTTAGAAATCATATCTTAGTTAATACAACATAAAACGTTTCATGTCACATAGTTGTATAGATAGGCATACTGATAATGTCACAACAAGTGCTCGTAGTGTCCACCCTTTGCTCGCACACAAGCATGAAGACGCAGACGCCATTCATCAACTGCACCGTCAACGATGCTTTGGTCCATGCAATGCCAAACATAAAGCAAACGCTGCTTCAGTTCGTCGATACTGTGCACTGTGACTGGTAGACTCGCTCCTGGACGACGCCCCATATCTTGTAGTCCACTGGATTGAGGTCGGGACTGTTTGGGGGCCATAGATCCGTATCTAAGGCTTACCTCCTTATAATTAGAGGTAAATTTGAACTTTTAACTTCCCAAGGTAGTGTAGCGACACGTTTAAGGTGTGGTGGGATCTTTAATTATCAATGTGCTGCAAATTTACCGCTGAGTATGTCAGTGAAAGAATTTTGAAAATCGGCTAAGAAATGACAGAGTTACAGCCATGAGTTTGGTGTCTTCCTTTTTTGGGACACAGTGTACATACACAGATCTATTTGTAAAGTGTAAAAAACTGAAATGAATCTGAGGCAGCAAAAAAGGGGAGAATATGGCGTTTTCAGTTGACGTTTAAAGGTCAATACTATACTGCGAACGTGTACAGGTAGCACAACAATGATGTGGAAACAGAAAAGGTCCATAATGAAAAGTTACTTTGAGGTCGGAAAGACTGGTCAGAAGACCCGTGTTATAAGAACATAAGGATCTCAGTTGTACTTACCATGCACTTATTATTGTTGGTGGAAGCTGCTTATGATCTCCAGCTAATATGCACCGGTTGCTGCGCAATAATGCAATCCAGCATGCCACCTCCAGAGCCTTTAGTTGACACAGACATATATTTCAGAGCAATAAAAGCATTCAAAAAATGATATTCGACTGCAACATACACTTACTGTCCTCATGCATTTAAGAAATTATCGAGCAAAGTGATTTCTGGGTCTACATCAGTGATTAAAGTTCTCATTGGTGCTTCGACATTGTTGGTTGGGCATCTAACTTGGAGAAACCTTGTAAAAACACGCTCAAATTATCCCAAAAGGTACTCTATTTGGGACACAGCCCAAGCTGAAGTGATTTCAGAAAAGAAGGCCACTGAACAAAAACTAAAAGCAGCAGCAGCAGCAATGTCAACTCAACTCAACTTTATTATAACATATTTGCAGCTGAACAGCTGAATTGCTAAATATATACACAAGCTATAGGCCTAAACATGCGCGATAGACCAAATTAATACAACTAAAGATACATATAAAAGTGAAAATACAATGAATAATGCTAATACAATAAAAAATACAGTGAATAATGCAATGCAATAAAAATATAGTCAGAGTCAAACAATTGTTATCAATGTGCCCAAACAGCAAGTTATTCCTAACATATAAGCGCTGTTAACGTAAGATCCATCAAATGCTCACTTGCTCACCACTGTTGCAAGTAGTATGACGATAAAAACAATCTCAACACTAAAAGATGCTTGCACCACAAAACCAATGCCTCGTGATCTTGACCTTCGATCTTTTGACCCGAAAATAAACGGGTTTCCATCACTCCTGGTGGAACAACTCTATGTCACGTTCTGTGATCTAAGCTGCAGCAGTTATTGAGACATCATGTGGAAAAACCGACAGAACCACAGACAGATGCCACTGAAAACCCTATCCCATGACTACCATCAACATGGGTAATAAACAACATGCAGTAACATAATGTCACCCTAAAGCTAGCTTGCAGTATCCTAAAACAAATGCATCTCCAAAGAAATGACCATATGGCACTATGGAAATGTGCATAATTTTATTTTAGTTAGAATACAAAAATGCGTGTCTTCAAAACTATTTAGCAGTTTGCAAAAGTGATTAACTGATTACAGACAGCACACAACCTGAGAGCATTCGTCAATGACAACAACGTCAAACTTATGCTGGTCCAATGCACTCAGCGGCCCATCGTCAGAGGCCGTTGTCAGTGTTGAAAGAACCACAGTTGCTCGTCGGATAATGTCGCTGACAGCTGATGACTCTCGCTGTCGCAGTTCACGTCGCAGTGACTTAATGTCATCACGAATGTGACGACGTTCGCCCTGATCACGAGTATGCCGCAGCTGAGACTGTGCACACATGACAGTTTGGTTAACTCCAATCATAACAGTAATAACAATCATCATCATCTATCACAATACTCATCACAGTTTACTGTTACGGACATATACAGCGATCACAACTTCATACACAACCAAACAACAAACTGTCATGCAAAAAGATTTAAACTGTCAGTCGTTAACACTCTCAGTGGTCTGTTTTCCGTTTCAGCTTTTGATTTCGTTGTGTCTTAGGGTCGGTTTTTCTACTGCAAATTAATCATCCATTAACGTTAATGGAAGATTAATTTGCTGTGGAAAAAGTGGCCCTTACTACGATAATATATTATATCACATGCATGTTGTGTATCTTGGACTGCTGCTGTTCACACTTACATGATGTTAGTCGGTAAACTGAGTTGTGACGTAACTGCTATAATCAGTCTGCTGATGACACATAGGTTTAGTTCACTGCGCGCAGGCTGATTTGTTGTGCATGGCCTGCGCACTGGCTGATTCGTCCAATTTTGGGCCCTGGTGGAGCAAAGTTCCCAAAAATGTGCGATTCCATGCCTTGGCCACCAATGAAAAGTCGGGCAAAATTTGACACCGCTAGCTTTATCCTCGGCAGAGAAATCCGAAACCGTACAAACACACAAACAACAACATATCCACACCTTGCCTATCGACATGTGTGGATAATAATGATTATATGATTATTATTAGGCTGCATCACATGCAAACAGTGCCTAGATGCGGACTATTGCTGCAGACGTTGTATGTAGTGGGATCTGTGTGTCTGTCAGTCTGTGTGTTGGGCACACGGGTGGGCTGTACAAAAATGTCTGAACCAATCGAGGTACCACTTGGGGGCCTGACTCATATGCGAACCAGGAACCATGTATCATATAGCAGTCAAGATCAGACGAATCCATTAGACACCGTGAGGGGTGAGACGACAGCAATATGGCCATTTGCCAAATTACTTCAGAAATAGGTTATTATGTCAGCAACTACAGTACTAAATTTATCCTCAAAATTTAAAAAAAATTAACACAAAACCACTTACTATAGCTTTGTTAATATCTTTACGGACATCCTCGACTAATTTTGTCTCATCACTTGCCGACAGGATGGCATCGAGAGAGAAACGCTGAATGGCGGGCATTAATCTTGCAGGATGACCAAGTCGGACAATTTTAGTCGCACCGCTTGCAGCCAATTTCTCAACAAGATTATCAACAGCGATGTTCGATGCGGCACAAGCTAAAACCTGACATGCACACATGCAGCGTCATTTACCATGAAAGCTGTGTCCAAAACAGCTACTTTAAATAAACACCGACAATTTATCCTCCATTAAAAACCAGTCAATACATAACAGATCCTTTCAATCAACTATGACAAAGTATCAAAATAAAACAAAAATTAGCTCTGTACGGGACTGATGGTTGACTCTTCGCAACTGATGTTTGTGACAACTTTAAAGTCATGTAACACAAAAACTAGGCCGAATATCAGAAATCCGGCCCGAGCAAATTGAGGTATCGTGCCCAAGTTTAAGAATCCGTGGTCAGTTGCCAGCTCCCATTGCAAATGGCAAAGAACTTTGAAGGGCTCATGATATTGAACTTGACCTTGGATCGGGTCATATTGCATACTGTCGTGCATCGCTCATCGACCTCTACCTACACGCCAAATTTCACTAAAATCGAAGAAACTTTTTGTGGACAAATGTATGTACGTACGTACGCACAGGCGGACGGACATTTGAGACCGGCTTTATTAAATCGACTCTGTCGAAGAGTCGACCTAAAAATCCTTTTCAACTGCCAAACTGCTTAGCATTCGGACATTTTGATGCAAATTCTAATGTTCCGTCAACAGTAGTAGAAATGAACAAACCTTGAGACCCATTTTGACAGCCTGCAAGATGACTTCGGTAACCGTAGTTGTTTTACCAGTGCCTGGTGGACCATGAATAATGGCAACATCACGCTGTCTTAGTGCAAACCTCACAGCTTCTTTCTGAGAATCATCAAGATTCTGGTTATAATACTGCAATTCTGAACACAAAAAAAACACTTTCAACAACCCGTTATACAGAAAATGAAATAAATGGTTAAATGTAACCAGACACACAAAGACAAAGAAAAACGCAGCAACTGCAAATAGACCTTGTGGCACTATATATCATTTGAAAATTGCAATAAATAAATTCTTTGCTATATTACAGTTCACAATAACAGTCTGCAAAATTCTTGTCCCTGTCTGTAAACAAAGTTGTGCATTCCATGCTAACTTGTGACAATCACACTCAGTTGATAAAAAGCCAAATGTTTTAGTTGTGGGATGTATCCAATGTCAACCATACACAGCATTTTAAACTGTGAAGTTTTTTTAGTAATAATTTTTATCATGCATTAGCACAACATAGCTACAAACAGCACAATACTGCTATAACATTTATGTCTGTCCGTGTGTCTGTCACACACTGATATTGTGTTAAAATAACTGAAATCATTGTTACGCAAACATGGCTGCATAGTAACTGAGGGATCGGTTTCTAAAGCAAAATACACTGGTGAAATTGTAATGGTGTCACCCCAAGTATGGTTCCAAATACAGTTGGGGTCAAAAAACTGATTTTCGCCAATATCTTACTATATATCATAAATGTTTTTTGAGTTATGATACTGAAACCTTGGTCAGAGCTTTTATCACATACATACATCCACTTTTGGAATATTGTACTCCAATATGGTCTCCCATTCAGTTACCACGGCCAAGTGTGTGGAGTCTGTGCAACGAGCTTTTACCAAGAAATTACCTGACATGAAAGGTTTTAAATAGAGAATGATTGTCTGTATTTCGCTTGGAATTATGGAATTAGACTTTTGATGGCAGATTTAATTACATGTTTTAAAATCTTAAAGGATCTCACTAACATTATTCCTAGTGAGTTTTTATGCAGTCAACATGCAATACTAGAGGTCATAGTATGAAACTGTGTTATCCTGATTCGAGAGTTAGTGCTCACCAAACCTTTTTCTCTGTTCGTGTTGTTCAACTATGGATATAATTTACCAGAGGAAGTGGTATCAGCTGCTTTTGTCAGCGATTTTAAATCACAATCAGAAAGTATAATATAATAATACTAGTGTTGTTTCAATGCTGAAGGACGTCTCAAGGTCAGGGGCACTAAGGTATGCTGCAAAACTGTTATCTCGTTAATGGTGCAAGACAGTTTCATAGTTACAACGAAACACTAATAGGAAATCATATGTTGTCTATCAAATGGTGCCAATATCAATGACCTTAATTGTATTTGTAGTGACGTTGTTACTATAGACAACTAATAGGATGTGATATATAGCCTAACAAATACCACCATTTTAGATGACCTTGAGTGACCTTCTAGGTCACTCGACTATTGCAAGTAGAGAGCTGCACGAGGACAAGAACTGGTCCCCAGCCCCAACCATCCCCGTTATTCCTGTCCCCATCCCCACTGGATTGGCCCCCATCCCCGCAGACTGTGTCCC
>Ga0209363_1000510_pt1 | contig 15364 bp, 8 predicted proteins | sample WorMetexBAHAMAS3_FD_187385 | JGI IMG/M metagenome (GOLD analysis project Ga0209363, IMG submission 187385) | Marine gutless worms symbiont microbial communities from Max Planck institute for Marine Microbiology, Germany - Inanidrilus exumae... | ecosystem: Host-associated > Annelida > Digestive... | reverse complement strand
CCCCAATTTTTTGGGGGCATTTGTAAATCAACACCACTTCTGACCTACTGGCCAAGTTTGGTTAAGATCCCATGGCTGGTCTTTCATCTATGCTGATGATATAAAAAAGACATTACAGTGGTAAAATATAATGGCATTGCCTTCGGCGGCCATAATAATGATAATTGTAAAATCTCAATCCGTTATATTAGTACTTGTAAAAACTGTCAGACCTCATGTCCGTGATAAAATGCACTGAGGACATCTCAATAAAGCGACAGATTTGCACCGTTCAATGATTGATTATTCAAATCACAGCACAATGAAACTTGTTTACTAGGTCGCTTTGTTTGATTTCTGAGGCACTAGACTTTCTGGCCAATAACATTTCTTGAACAGCAACAAAAACTGCACTAAAACAAGAATGCAACATAAAAATACAAAAAGTTGCATTAAAATCAAACTGAATCTAAGTTATAATATATTTCATATTGTAGCGGGTAGGAGAAATATACACTGCATGAGAAAAAGTGCAAAAAAGTCCAGAAAAGTAGCAGATTAACAGCCAGACAACTCATATTTCTTTTGACATGTACGTTCATTTAGTATTATTTGAGGAAGTGTCATTTTAAAATGTTTTATTTTTGTAATGCAGTCCAAAAAGTGGGGAAAATATTCACTCTTCAGTATATTCATTTTAATGCAATATGCTAAAAAATGAATGCTGACATAACTGCTGACACTCCATTCCTCTGCTGCATACATTTTTTTGTGGCAATGGAAGAAGGTACCAGCTGCGAATAGTTATCTTTGCTTCTGTTTATTTTTTTAGTCTTCTCCCCAGGTCAACATAGGATCAGTAGGCGCTTGCATCTCCAGTTATTATTTCTTCACACCAGGTGGAGGCAGCTGTTGCTAACTGTTCTAGGCGGCAGAAACAATCAACTAACATATTAGTAGTGGTTGGTCGTCACTGTCGTTGCTCAGGTGACCATCATCCTCATCTGCAGCCATCTCATAGGTAAATGGATCACAGGCTGTCATCGAAGTGTCGCTAACTTGTATATCTGACACAGAATCACAGACTGCGGGGGCGCTGATTGGTGAATCGTCCACAGCAATCACACTGGATTCGCTGCTGTCGGCTGACGGTTTCGGCTGACAGTGCCAGCGCGTCAGACACTCAAGAGCAATAACAATGTCGTTGGCATCACCGGCTGGAGCATCGCTGACAGTGACGTTGATTAAATCATCATCACTGTTGTTCACAGCATCCGCAACCACGGCCGACGTGTTTCCGGACTCGTCACCACAATCCGTACGCGGCGTCGCTGCAGCCTCGTCGCCAGCTGCATGCTGGCACTCGTCGAAAGGCCGCGACGTTGCCATGGCTTCCGGGTAAGGAGGCGGAGCCGACCGCTGGGCGTAGATCTGCTCCTCGATGGCCGTGATTGGCGAAATATGCCGTGACGATCTACGACCGGACGGTTGGCGGACGAAGCGGTATGTGACGCCGAGCGCAATCACAAGCAGCAGAGCACAAGACAGTGAGCCGACCACGGACGACAACACCACTTTGTTTGACACTACAAACAAGCAAGCACATCACGCTTTCATTTTCTAGGTTTTTAGTTTTTACCTTTTCATCTTATCCTCTACACTTTTATGCCCAGGATGCTCGCAGCCCATACGCTGGTACTTAAATTACTCGGGGCAATTTTGAGGTATTTCGACCTGCGAACAACACGTTGCATCGATAGCACTTAGCAGCGAAATTTCGTATGGACAATTAATCAAAGGTCGACTCCTCCTCCATTTCACCCATCAGTGCAGGGGTGGGGTGGTGTGCAACCACAACTGACAATGTTACTAAAAGTTAAAATATAAACGCCCGCTTGGATATAATAGTATCCAGGGCACAATTTCTACAAAATTTTCAGCGTTTCTGGGAAGTATCATCTTCGGTTAGCTGTTAAAATTCAGAAGGATTCACTCAATAGTTTCCAGAATTATGGGGTTTTACCTCAGGGTGCATTTCCCCCCCAAATTTTCACAGCCTCCAGTGGCGATATTGTATGTTGGTTGCAAATACGTTTTGGGTGCAAAAATGGCACAGACTTCTTCAATCGCAGGTGATGAATGACGATGCATGCATAAAGAGTCTGCCTCTAAGCCACATAATAACTGATTAGTGTAGTGCCCATAACTTTTATCACCTAGTAGTGGTTACTCAGACAGATAACTCGTCACTTCGCTGTTACACACCTGGACAAGATATTTCATCACTGCCGTCCCTGCAGTCATGATTGTCATCACACCAGCTGCTGCCGGGAATACACTGCCCGTTGCCACATAAGAATGTGCCGTTGTGACGGCCGCACTTTATCTCAGCTGCCATGACAACAAACAACACAGATTTTTCTCTTTCACACAGTCATCTCAGGCTGTGTCCGAAACAGAACCTTCGGAGACAAACGAAGTAACAGGTCAGGTGTCTCTCCTGTCTCCGGTAAATAACAATAACAAAGTGTCCAATGTGATTTGGCAAAAGGCTGCATCACTGTCCTGTCATCCTTTGTGGCTGCAAATGGATTCACCCAATCTTGATCTTTATCTAACACATGGTTCCTTGGACCCACATAAGTCAGCCCCAAACAGCATCTCGATCGGTTAAGCCATTTTTGCACAGCATACCCGTGTGACCAACATACGGACAGACAGACCATGCTATGTGCGACGTCTGTAGCAATAGGCCACATCCATGTACTGCGTGCATGCAACATTGCCTAATAATAGTAATAGTAGTAACCAAGCAATGGCGTATGCAATCCAGCCATGTCAGGATAAAGCGGGAAGGGTGGAGCAGGAGTTAGTTATTTGGAGTTTAACCTACGTCTCTTTTCAGCATAAATATGGCTGTATCAGAGACAAATGGAGTGGGACTATTCTAGTAGACTTGGAAAGAATGGAAAAGCAGGAAAATAGACGAAGCGAGTAAGAAAAGGAAAAAAGGAAAAGTAAAAGATACTAAAAGATAGAGTAGAAGGTGGGGAAGTGGGAAAGTGAAGGTATAGGGAGAGGGGGTATTGTCCCGGGCCCACACGGGGTGGTTGGAGCAGGAAGGGCATCTGACATTTTTTGTGGGATGACAGAGACAGAAAACCTAATGAGTTGGCATACAGCCTCAATCGCTCTGAATAAATCCAGAAATATGGCAGGATTCCAATGGTTAGTATGAGTGGCTGGCATTGTTTCAATAGTTTCAGGCACCAGTTTGCTGCTTGGTGCTGGGTCGCAGCTCTCTTCCAGCCTATGTCTTACCAGATCTCACCTGGGGGTCGCTGACAGTGTTCAAACGTCGTTGTTGTAATAGTAATTAATGGTAATAATAATAATCATAGTAATAAATGGTAATTAATTCCATTATGTACACTACTTCACTAAACACGACAAATTTTGCAACAACAATAACACGACTTGTTTAGCAGCCTTTTATCCAGGATGCCCCAACTGAGCCAGTACCAGAAACACATCCATCCACTCATTCCATGTGTTTGTGGAGTTAGTTAGAGTTTAACGTCCCTTTTCAGCACAAATATGGCTATATCAGAGACAAAAGGTCAGGGGTGGAGAGCTATCCCTACCCAGTAAAGGAAGGCCAGCGATATACTAACCTTAACCCTAGCCGCCTTTTTGTTCAGCAGCTACCCAAAAAGGGAAATGGATCGAAAGGTTCATTTAAATTATTAAGCTGGTGCCTACAACAGGGTGAGACAACTATCCCTAACTAAAAAATACGTATAACACAAAATCAGCACACAAAAAAACTAAAGCCAGGTTTAGTCGCCTTCTACGACATCCGGCCTGTAAACGTAGTGGGACTATTCTTGTAGAATGGGAAGAAATGGAAAAGCAAGAAAACAGATAAAGCAAATAAAGGAAAAGTTCAGTAAAAAAGATAGAGTAAAAAGTAGGGGAATGAATGGATAAGGGGGGTTTTATTACCCTGGGCCCAAATGGGGCAGTACCAGAAACACATCCATTCACTCATTCCACGTCTTTGTGAAGATTATACAGCGCTCCCTATACAGTGTCTTTAATTAACTTTTTTCATTTACTGACTGCAGCTTCCCACAAAGTCCTCAGATCTGAATGTCTATTCTGCAATCTCTCTACACGTTTTCATTGGCCTACCTCTAATTCTTACACCTTTCACTTCACAATTCATGCATTTATTCACGGTCCAATTTGTTCACCTGTTCTTGAAACATGCCCATACCATCTCAACTATTTCCCTGCACCACTGCAATTATATCATCTATTTCTTGCAGGTTACTGCGAGAATATTTCTGCGCCATTGTGTACAATACAAAGGGCTAAGAGTAATAAACTTACAGCAGTAGAGTTCGTCTGTTCGATGTTGGCAGTTGTAAATACCATCACATCGCTGCTGGGTTGTGTAGCACTGACGACTGTTTTTGCCGCAAGTGAACTTGGAATCACAGTGGCCTAACATCACAACATTACTATTGATTCATTGACTACATCCAACCTGACACAGAATAGGTCATTTCAGAGACGTTCTACCCAGCCAATCCCTTGGCTTGGTACCAAAAAAACTAAACCCAACACAACAAAAACAAACAACAAAGGAATAAAGTGATCTGCATTAACACAAAATATGCACAAAATGCTAAACTTAAACAAATACACAAAAACAAAATGCAAACTCAAACAGACATGCAGATTTAAAAACTGTTCACGCGTGTGTGCGTTCAACCGGCTTAGGATTGAGGGAATAGGTGCCATGCACCGTAATGTGGTTCTCTAAAAATCGGTACTGTCGCAGAAAATCCGGGATGGATGGTCACCTTATTCATGTAAGACTGGACTCCTGACAGAAGGCTCTCTATCACTAGCCCCAATGGAAAACCAATCGTTCCACAGTGAAAAGAACGACAACATTTATGCGTATAATATTAACTTCTGTCAACAGAAGCAACTTGTTTCGTTCAGTGCTCTGACACCGTCAGTTGGTGACATCCAGTTAACCGAGGCGGAAGTACGAAAATAATGGAAGCAACTTACGACAGTTAAATTCATCACTGCCATGAAGTGGACAATCCCAGAATCCATCACACTGACGAATCAGTGAAAAACAGTCATGCTCCAGTGGGCAATGGACTTGATCTCCAAAGCATGTGCCTGCAACGAGACATAAGTTCACATATGACATCTTTATTTCCTCAAATAAGAACACAAGTGAAACACCTGGTAGTATGATTCAGGGTGGTGCAATGGCACAATGGGTAGAGTGTTGAACTTGCGATCAACATGTCATGGGTTCAAATCATACTTGGCGCAAAGCTGTATAAAAACCTTAGGCAAGTTGTTCACACCTATGTGCCTCTGTCACCAAGCAGTATAACTTCGTACCAGCCAAGGGGCGGTGATGCTCTGTGGCTGGGAAGGTAACCATAGGCCTGGCAAAAAGTAATGGCAGCCTACTGCCGCGTGGATGACTTACAGTCACCTGCGGGCTGACTGCCTGTATGCCAAGATCAGCTCCGGGCTCAATGCTCAGTAATGAGTATGGGAAGCCTTTACCTTTTTACCTTTTAGTATGATTTATTCACGAGAATGAAATAAGAACTACGAACGAGACAGAAACATAAACTATGTAAACAACTGTTGATGTGAACTCAAAAAACATACAATAACTAAAAAGATTTTGTTATGAACCCAATACAAACATAAACTAAGGAACTGAAATAGCACTAGCATTTATTAAAGGCCCATAGCTGCAGTAAGTGAATAATAGTTATCAATGAATTGAAACAATTCAAATTACTAAGATAATAATAATAGAACTTGTGATGTGTGACAATTTCTGTGACAGCTGAAACAGTTAAAACGCCTGTATATAACATTATCGAATGTAATAAAATACCACCACAGAAGGTCTAGCAAGTACAGATAGCAACGTACCTTTTGGCTGGAAGGTGAAGTTGAATGCAGGTCCAGTATGACGGACTGCATTCGAATTGAATACTACAAAAGTTTTATTTCCAGCAACTTCGATGACTCGACTGGGCCTGTGACTGGATGTGAACCGACCAATTAGAGGATCCGTGGCCTTCACACCTTTATGTACTTCGATGTATTCTCCGGGCTGAAGATGAAATGTACGGAAACGAAGCTGAATTAAGTCATGGGATGCAACGTAAAAAATGGACGTGCAGCTGTAGCAGCCGGCTGTCCGACAGTGCGAGGCAATGGGCGACGCTATCCAACCAGTGACGTTGCCAGCCCACTGCTGGCACGGCCGCGTTGCCATGTCTATTAACAACAATATCCCAATATCAGCACCTCAGAAAAACCCAATCATAAGTATCAAACAGTGCTCAAATTGTGTGGGGGCAGGGGTTCAATTCTATAACTTCCAACATAAGATCCCCCACTTTACTTCCTTCGGCGTCTCCCAACTTGGTGCCATGTGATGCCCTCCCTCACTTGTATCTTCTCAATCTGAGCACTGTTCTTAAACCACAAATCATGGGACATGACAACAGCTAACAAACAGCTCAGCTAACAAACCGTATAATGTAGCTGTGCTCTATAGTGTAGCCTAGAAACTGGGTTTCATTCAGGGTCACTGATAATAACAGCACTAAATAAGGTAGATATAAGTTCCTATCAGTGTCTTCTACCAACTTAGTCTGTGTTATGTACAGTTTATACACCTTTGTGCAAAAATGCTACTTTTCCAACTGCCCTTCTAAAAATTCTCGGTGTCACTCTCACTAATGGCTTGTTGGTATCTCAGCATGTTCAGACTGTTTTAACATCATGTGCTCAAACATTATAAGCACTGTGTGTCTTGCGAGCTCATGGTCTATGTCACAGTGCACTACAAACAATTTTCAGAGCAGTTGTGGTAGCTAAACTGATGTATGTATCAAGCGCCTGGCGGGGTTTTGCCAGTGCCACAGACTGTCAAAAACTTCAGGCGTTTATCCGATGTTGTATTCGCACTGGTTTCTATACTCCAGATCCGGATTATGACTGAAGAATTAACGGCTGTTCAACACGATTTTACACTTTCCATTCCATGTATTTCAACACCTGCTGCCACCCGCTCTCGCACAGAGCTATGATTTCAGAAAACGGCTGCACACGAAACAGATTCCAAAGCGCTGTTCTTTTCTAACTGACTGCAACTTTCTTATTAGAATGATGTTTGTCAACAGTTACTAAAGTGTGTTGTACTTTTTCGTTATATGTTTGTACCATGTTTATAACTCTTACTACTACCATTTTCTTATCACTGTAATTGCAGTTTATCAATTATTAATAAACAGATATACATGCGATGCCTAAAGGGGATAACAGCATAAGATATCCAAGTTGCCGGGCTACAATCTAACATTAACCGCTGGATGATTGGCTCTGCTCGTTCAACACATCACACCATTGACAGACAGATGGATATACATACCACACTTGTGTTCGTCCGAGCTGCTGGCACAATGGGCAACACCATCACACTTGTACTGGTTGTGAAAACAACGGTAGACCCCAGACAGGTCAACGCAGCCAAAGTTGTTGGTTCCACATTCATAGTTTGTTGGTGGCACAGACGACACAATCGCTAGACAAACAATGTTTGCAATCTCTATATTCAGTCTCACTTTTTGCAAACTGGTCCATTTTTACTCGTGCGATGCTGCTGTTCTAATGTAGTATTTGCTATGGCTCTGTGTCCATCTGTCTGTCTATCACATGTCGGTACTGTATCAAAATGGTGGAATGGATCCAGCACAATTTTGGTGTAGAGGCTACCCGGAACCTTCAAGTGTAGAGGCTACCCGGAACCTTCAACTTATCCTACACTGTTTGCAAGGTAATTCGGGTACATTCAAAAATACGGGTATTTCACTCTGGAACTGTCCCAAACTCTGGACTTTGGAAAATTTCGCAATTGCACATCAACTGTCACAAGCGTTGTCAACTTCGGTGGACGCTCAGTGTGATAAACTGGCGATTGTAGCGTCCACCTTTGTGTACAATTGTGTACAATACAATTGGCTTAATGCAGCACATCGTGTGTGTCTGCAGCAGCGGAGACATGTCCATATTCACCGTAGGTTAGGCCGGGTTAGGCACTGGCATCATACAGCCACCATACAGGCAACAACGTCTCTTCACTCAGCGATGCCTGATGGTTAGGGTCAGTGCAATGAGTTCACTTCAGCGCTTTGACACTTCTGGTTTAGTGACAGGAAGGACACCTGGCCTATGAAATACCTGTGCCACCTGTACCCAAAACAAGTGGAAAAGAAAAACCGCAGTAAAACGAGCTAAAAAACAATTCGCCTGAAAAAAAAACCGTTAAAACAAAGGTGGTTTATTGTACCCACCACGTATACACCTGAACATGCAATACACGCACCTGGTGACATAATTACACACAGTCATATGATTACATTCATGGTCCACTGCATGATCTGATGGTTGCCTAAAAGTGACTGAAATAATACAAATACAGCCAGAAGAAGTTAGCACTCACAAAGGTGCCATGACCCACTCCACACTGTCAATGTCATTGCAGCTGCCTGATTGCAAAAAAACTCCATGAAAAAAACTGGTAATCAGCAGCATCGGCAGCGGAGAAGCGATGCAGGAAAAAACCCGGAGCATCGCAGCGGGGGAAAACCAGCATGGCTTACGTAGGCAGACAGCAGCTATATTGCATTCTGTCTGAAGACCGACAGACTTGTCGTGACTCGTGACCTTGACCTTTCACCCCAAAATAAATAGGTTTCCAGAACTCATAGTGGAACATTTCTATGTCATGTATGGCGATCCTAGCTAGCTACATCGGTTTTTCAGATACAATGCGATAAACAAACATACTAAAGCCACTGAAACCCCACCCCCGTGACTGCCGTCAACATGGGTAAATATGATAACAAAGCTAGTTTTAAGTATCACGTTGCCAACTTAAGGGATGGTTTGTTACATTAATGCCCTGCGGTGTTTCTCAGCATTATCATCCACTGTCAACTGTATGGATTTACTGCGCATTTCCGATACTGTTTCGACATATTTAGTCACTGAATCTGTGTCCCTCAGGCCTTAAGGGGGAGCGTCACTACTGGACATTTTCCAATTCATTAGATCATATAAGGCAGAAAATACTACAAGCAAACAAAATGTCAGTGACTGCATATCTACCAAATATTGGAGGCATGTGTAACGGGCAGAATTTCATCAAAGAGTGCCATGACACACACTGTCAATGTTTTTGCAGCTGGCTGACTGCAAAAAACTCCATGCACGAAAAAATGAGCGAGCGTGCATGCGAGCTTGCAGATACACGCGCCAGACATTTTCCATTTTCATGACGTATAACCTAAGATTTTATAAGCAGTAGACCTGGCATCGCTGTTGGTTGAATAGTAGCGCCGATAGCTGGTGCTATAATGGCCATTGTATGGAAAACTCACTGATAAGGTATTAAACTGCCAAAACGCCTCCCATTACAAGCGCAGAACAGTGAAGCAGGCTAGCTATGATCAACAAGCCTGGGGTGTGTTATTATAATTGCAAGCAGGGGCGGAGCTAGTTTGTGCTACCATCGACCGTGCGATTTAAGTTGTAGATATTTTTCCAGTTTAAGTTAAGTTATCAGTCTAAATTTTCAGTTTGTTTTTTCAATATTTTCTGTTTCCGTTATCGTTAACATAGCTAAATTGTATCCGTTAATGGAATGAACCCATTTCTGTTACCGTTAACTTAAATCACCCTGTAACTACGGTCTGCATAATAGCCGGTATGATGCAAACGAACTCCAGCACCTGAGCAGTTTGGCCAAAATTGAAAATTTTATTGACGTACACCTACATATATACTGTATATGTGTAGGCGTGCGTCCGTCTACGTCGTGTACAGGGCGTCACGTCATACAATGTCGGCGACTGTTTTTGCCATGAAAATTGAAATAATACTTATTCAGTTTCAATTGTTAATTTTTCCATCTCCGTTTCGTTCTCGTTTTTTCAATTTTTCCGTTTCCGTTATCGCTAATGGAATTAAATTCTATCCGTTAACGGAATGAATCCGTTTCTGTTACCGTTAACTGAAATCACACTGCCATCACTCAACCGACAGGGACTTCCGTTTTAGTCAATTTTTAGAACTTCTTTGGTATAAGAAAGCACACGAAGTGATCCACTCACTGCGAGAACAGTTACGTTCGTCCGTGCTATCTCCACACTCATCAGCACCATTGCAATGCCACTGCCGCGGAATACATTTTCCATTATCACACATAAATTCTCCATTCCGACATGCACCAACAACCTCAGCATGGTCTACAGGAAACACACCATCAACAGCTGACAACAAACTGGACAACATTCAAACAGCTAGAACGTGTTTCACTTTGCAACATTAAAACAGTAAAAGTCAGTAGTAACAAGTATGTCGGCGGTCCTCTTATAGCGGACCAAAATGTGCACTGGCCTCATCACATGCTGCTCCCTGGTGAGTCACAGTGGGTGACTATGCCTATGGGACAGACAGACGGACAAACGCCAGACCATTACATTTACATTACACTTTCCACTAGACTTGGCCAGCAAAACAACTAAATGACAGCCAACTATAACAAATAGCCACTACCTTTGGTGGTTGCTGTTAAATCATTTTCAGCACATCAATATGAAGTCAGTACACTGCTGTTACGTCTGGTACAGCAAGTAGGGGAAAGAGATCGGTGTCCATCTGTGGAGGACCATCATCACCTGTAATAGCTCACCTATCCACTGCCATTATAGTAGCCATCGTATTATCACACAGCAGTGCCTAGCTGCACAGCTTTATTGCCCACAAAAGATTGAACTGATGAACTTTTCTGGAGTTGCATGAAGCAACCACTGACTACTCCTGGAGCCGTCTTGCAACAGGCAGAAGGCTGCTCCTCTCACTCCAACAACTATCAAAGCAGTGAACTGAGCAAAATTCAGAGCAGACAAAAGTGAGACTTAGTTTAATAACTGCAGCATATAAAGAATCAAATATGGTCTACAAAACACGTGGTGTAACACTAGCAAAAGCGACATTAGACTAATAAATTATAATGAAACTGCCGATACTTTTCTCTGCTTAGCATAGATAAAATCAAATATAAATAATGTCTCCTAGAAAGCTACTAATCTACATAAATAAGCACACTTAGCCACGGTTGCACCAATGACACTTAAGTCATCACTTAACTAATCATCACTTAACGACAAGCAGCAAATACAGACCAAATGCATGCACTAAAGCTTGGTATTCTTTAAATCTATACTTAAGTGCTCATTAGTAAAGGTAAAGGAAAAGTAAAGTTCTCCCATACTCGTTACCAAGCGCTGGGCGCACAGCTGATCCCGATGTATAGGCAGTCAGCCCGCAGGTGACTATAAGTCATCCACCTGGCTGCCATTACTTTCCGCCACGCCTGCGGTTACCTTCCCAACCGAAGAGCGTCACCGCCCATCGGCCGTACCAAATTATACTGCTTGGTGACAGAGGCACATGCGTGTGAGCAGCTTGCCCAGGTCTGTTACCTGGAAGTGGACCGGCCGAGATTCGAACCCGCGACCTTTAGGATCACGAGCGAACGCTCTACCGTTAAGCCACACAGGCCACTGCTCATACTGATAATCTCCACTCAAATCTCTACTTATAGCATATTAGCATGTTTGTAAGAATGTTGTTACCTCATTAATACAATGGTAATACACCAATTTTACACTTTATCTAAGTTTATATACGGTAAAATCTTGAATAAAATACACATAATATTAACTTTTACTGTCCCTCTCAAATAGGGGTGCATATTAGAGAAGTAGAGATTTAAGCAGTGAGTTGAAAGTGTCATTGGTGCAACCGGCCGATGAAGTGTCTAATAACCTAATCACACCATAACAGCCTCCTAGTACAGCAAGAAATTTTCTGATGACAGATCAACAGCTTTTTTGGATATACATAGATATTCAAAGTGAGCTATGAATGATAAATGTTCATATTTACAGTGATTAAATGACATCACTAGCGGCTAGGTGAAAAATAACTTTTGTGCACGCAGTGGCATAGAATGCTGGGACAGAAACATAATTTTCTTCGCACAAGAGTCAGCAAAATGTTACGTCACAGTAAGCAAAACCTTCAGAAATAGACAAAGCTAAATTTTATGCAAGTCGATGCCTCTTTCTAATGGTGAATCAACAGCATCAAAATGTGGAAGGTTATCAGGACACCAGAATTTAATCACAAACCTGTGAAATATTGTAGTATGAAGCCTCTACGCAGCGCTGGGTCGGACTCACGATAGACGTATTTAATGAAGACAGAAGACCGTGCCGAGGTGTACACGCGTGGGAAGTGTTCACCGCACCACACCACACATGGTGCAGGACCAATAAGCACGTATGTTTCATTACACGGCATATCGGCTGGAGAGATGTCAAAGTCAATAAAACTACAAACAGCAGTGAACAAACGCTCAAGTTATTCGAGTTAGATTTTAAAGTCCCATTTTAGCACAAATATGGCTATATCAGAGATGAAAGGTCAGGGGTGGAGAGCTATCGCTACCCAGTACAAAAATAAATCAAATACAACAAAAACAAACACATAAAAACTAAAGCCAGGTTTAGTTGCCTACTACGATGGAAAAGCAAGAAAATATATAAAGCGAGTAAGAAAGCTATGATAAATGTTCATATTTACAGTGGCTGTTATACAAAGTGCAGCTAATGTCAATGTGCAATCTGTTTCCATTAGCCAGCTTCTTATTGTAAAATTAAGCAGCAGTTGACAAGATTTCAGCTGAAAGAGAGCATCGTGAGGTCCCTCAGCAATAGCAGGGCTTCTTGTTCAACTGGTTTTCATTTGCAGAGTTACTCCTTGTTGAGTACAGTCTTCCAAAAGACCCCTCCCAAACCGCAATGGTAATATCACCTTTATGGCCGTTGCCACAAAGTGTCTCCCACTAGCAAAACCTTCACGATTGCAGAAACAATCAAACGTGATATTGCTCAGGAGCACTCTAACACCATCACGATGTGCTGCAAAAGTAGTACCACCTTTTTAATTTTTGCTGTTTCAGTTATGTGACGTAGCCAATGTTGTCCTTACGCACTGTTTTAAACTGTGAAATTATTTTACATTACAATGACGGAGCTTAGAAGTCATGAGGTCATAAATGGGAAGTTTACCTGATGGTGATCTGTCGAGGAGCATTGATGTTCCACCACTCACACATGGCCGCAACTGTCGGCAGTGGGTACATGCTGCTACGGATCTGACCTTGAGATCCATACAACGTAGGATTCTGCTTGCACTCATAATAGCCTTCATCCAGACACATACATAAGTTGTTTTTACACCCATTTAGCAGGTGCGCCTATGCTAGCAGGCTGCCATCTTGATATTCATGTGCATTTGTTCCAAAGCAAAACTTCTCATATCCTCTTTAACACCATCCAACTCATATTAGGGATTATTCAATTGTTAATAAGGGCACGACAGCACGACTGCTGCAGCCGAATGCAATGCCACTAACTGGTCGTGTCACACTACACTCTACCCTGTGAAAATCTGTCCCCTCCGTGGTTGCAGCCTAGCATCAAAATTCTTTGCCAACTTGTTTACATTTCTGTCATGTCTTCATCAATCAAACTACAAATATACAGATATCTTATAATGTGACTAAACTGTTACACGGTGGAAATAATTTGGGTGCAAATGATTTCAACTACAGCAATACAGCCATCAGTCATAATCATCTAGAACATGTCGACAGCTTGTATGATCTTGAGTAAAGGACCTGATTTCGTGGGAATCACTAAAGACAAGATATATATTAATCATTCCATTCTACAGAACAGTGGCTTCCAATCAATACTCATTGCTGTCGACCTGATCTTATACAATAGATACATGTATATTTACATGTGCTCAAAACCTGATGCCATGGCCAGCTTAATCTAGCACACAACACGGAAACAAAAAATAAGGAAAACTAAAAACAAAAACCGAGTAGATCAAAAGAAATGGTCCAAGCAATAATCCATAAAGGCAGTCTGGAAAGAACAAGTGAAACTACGGGGAGGGAGAAATTTGTGAAACAGGTAGGTTTTAAGCCGGAAGTGAAAGAGAGAGGGAGTTATCGATAAGCTGAGTGGTGAATCAAAGAGAAAAAAGTGACAGGTGAAGAAATAGGTAAGTCGTTAATAGAGGAACTGGTACCAGAATGAGATTAACGAAGAGGTAAACAGAGTTGATTACAGAGACAAGGTGGTGTTAATGCTGCTATGTACTGCAATTTCACACGGTATTTTTCAGTATTATTTAACAGTTACATTTTCAACAAGTATTCCTCAAAAAATGGCATCAGGTCACTTCTGGCAGCATTTTAGGCAAAAATGCAAGTCATTTTCAGCTGCTGCTAAATATTCTTAGTTACTTCTGTCAACAACTAATAATTTGAAGTTGTGTTGTAAAGTATTGGAGCACCATGTAGACAAAAATAAAAAGTCACTATACTTGCACAATGTGATCGTTAACAGCTTACCAAAATTACTGAAGTTGCTGCACAAACTAGCAACTGCTGGACCCAGCAAAGCTGCAAATAACACATTTTATACAAATAAATATCTGCTCAAAATTCTGTGCACACTGCACATCTTATGATAACCTGCCCATGTAGCCTAATAATTGCTATGCACATGACGAACAGGTAGATAATCCCAGGCAAAAAAGAGGGTTCAACGGTGTCCTCTATACAGTGTGACCGTTGCTGATGCCTTAATTAGCAGCGTCAAGGTATTAGCCACGCTGACGTGAGCCAAAGCAAATAGACGTGGCAAGTCCACTGGCTGGCACTGCATAAGTGCCAGTCAGGTAGCTGGCGCTGCATAAGCGCCAGTTGGGGCTTAGCCAGACAACAGGCCATGCCTAGAGATGGCGTGTTATAAAAATACCAGACAAGCTGTTCACTCCTACTGTTCACTCTTCCTACACATCGCTTTCGGATTTAATATATCATGTGTATGTTAGTACTCCTGTGAATCAATCAGCAAACGAAATATGAAGTGTCTAACTTCACGTCAAGGTTACAACAAGCCAAAGGTGGAACCCTAACCCTACTGGTTGGTACACAGTTACAAAAGAGTAAATGGAAAACATACCAGGAACAAGAAATACGTTCTGTGGAACATGGCATCTGCCCCATAGCCGAGTTCACAAGTCCATACTGAATTGTGCGCATAGTAACAGAATACCGTATCCTCTTTTCTGTTGATGTTGCGATGTACATGTATTGCTTAAAAAT
>Ga0209363_1000509_pt1 | contig 15374 bp, 15 predicted proteins | sample WorMetexBAHAMAS3_FD_187385 | JGI IMG/M metagenome (GOLD analysis project Ga0209363, IMG submission 187385) | Marine gutless worms symbiont microbial communities from Max Planck institute for Marine Microbiology, Germany - Inanidrilus exumae... | ecosystem: Host-associated > Annelida > Digestive... | reverse complement strand
GTGTATGAAATATGTGAAACGTAGTTTATTACGTTGTGTTATATAGATACGGACATTGAGGTGTCAGACACCTGCGTCCATTAATGCTCGTTGAGTTGAGTTGAGTTGTGTGGCCCCACTGGTAGAAACTCCAAACGATAGGGCTTATCGGATCAGTCCATGAAGAAGCCCATCTTAGTCTTCCTTAGCTTGTCCAAACCGTTTTTAAAGGCGTTGAGGCTGGTAGCCCCAACTATCTGCTGGTCCAGCTTGTTCCATCTATTAACCACTCTGTTGGAAAAGAAATGTTTCCAACAGTCCCGAGTGCACCTCACTTTAGTTAGCTTGAGTGAATGGCCTCTTGTACCCTTGTTGTACTTTTCCAATATAAACAAGTTTTGAAGCCCTATTATTGACTTTCCCTGAGACATCTTAGAAGCCTCTGTTTCTTTTTGTTGTTGTATGTATGATGATTTGCATAACTGGTTAACGTTGTGATTATTTGGTATGATTACAATATCCTTGACTGTTGACTATGGTGTTTATTACAGTTTCCAATAACAAGGAAAGAGCAAGGAGGCATAACATATATTGAATTTGCGTCTACTGCCCCTTATAACTTTGCTGTAACAAGTGCTGCCAAGGTTTGAAATTTAAGCTTAGCTAATTTTTATGTTCTCTTGTACTCCCAACATGTGCATGGTGATGACAGTATAGAAACTTTGTAAAACAAGTAATGATAAAATAGCAGAAGTAGCAACATCGAGTGTTTAAACATCTGAAGTGAAATCCGACTTGGTGCATAGGCTAGTGGTAGAAGCCTCTGTGTGTAATTTAGTAATTAGGGTTAGACCAATACTATGTTGGCGCCTGATACCCGATGCTATCGGCCACAGCTCTACTTATACCGCATGGGATGTAATCAAAAGAACAGCTCATAAGTTCACACATTATTTTTTCATAAAATATTAAATGTGCACAGAGTGGTGAAATACTTTTATTCTGGGAGACTAGACCAGTTAGCGACTAAATACGTAGTTGTAGTAGTGACAGGTTACTGTTTCTTTTGTTACTTGTATTAAGCATACTGTCATAGTTTTAATAGCTGTAGATTTTCCTCTAATTACAGTGTGTGTAATCGTGTTATGATGTAACATTGTATTGTGATGTTGAATGTGTAGGTTGAGGTGTTTGATCACCGCACAGTTCAGACATTAAAAACATTCCGTCATTTTAGACAAAATGCATATAGTGGCAGCTTCCGAGCAGATAGCCAGCTGTTGGTTGCTGGTGGCAGTGAACCACTTGTTCAGCTCTTTGATGTGACACCATTGAAACTGGAATTGAAACGCAAGTTCAAAGGACATACTGCGTAAGAAAGATGCCATTTGACTGATTTCAATCACTTGTAAAACACTGTCTGTTTGTCATAACTATTACATGTCTAGTTAAAAATAAAATTAGGTCACATATGTGAACTGGGTGTTTTGTACAGTGCAGTCCATTTGGCACGTTTTGCTGGCAACGGGATTCATTTGTTTTCTGGATCAGATGACAAAACTGTGCGTTTGTGGGATGCAGCAACAGAGTCTGAGTTGCTATGTTTCTCGGATCACCAGGTGATTAGTATGCTGTGGAATTGATCAAGACATTTTGCACTTGCACTTGTTAATAGTTAGTTACTGGTATATTCTGTGACAGACCAATAATATATCACATGATGTTAGCCCAGTATAATGCTACGGATGTTAAAAGGTTACAAGTTATGTTAACTGGCTACCATTGTTGAAATAAAACCATTTTTGAATTGAACTAACTGGTTTCTGATTTTTTGTTGCACACGTTTGTTACTATGCGTGCTGTGTAGGACAGACATGACAATTGGTCAGGCAGTGCTTCCTGTCAGCAGTGTGTTAGCATTCATCATATAAGCTGTGTTACAAAAAAGGAAGACCCCAAACACATGGCAGTAACTCAGTCAAATCTTAACTGAGTTTGTAATTCTTTTACTGGTAGACTCAGCAGTAGAGATCGAACCAACCCACCGCTGCTGTTCCGATACCGAATCAGTAACTGCCCCACCTGTGTTTATAGCTGCGTGTTTGGGGTGTGATGAGATCTTTAATAAACTAACACAAATTTACTGATGAGTCTGCAAGTAAAAGAATTTTGGAAATTTGTTAACATTTCAAAGAGTTATAGCCACGAATTTAATGTCTTCCCTATCTGGAATGGTGTACTTGGGGAGAAAAATGTCATTCTTGTTCAGTACATTATAGTGACATATTTAGTTTCTCTAAATGTAGCAGAAATATGACCAGTTGTTTGTTAACATTCAGGATTATGTTCGATGTGGTACAGCAAGTGTGACGAGCAGTGATATTCTTGTGACAGGTGAGTACGTTTATGTAAAATTAGAGTACTTTCGCCTTTTACTTCACTATCAAAGAATCCAGAGTTATTCCAATGTAGGCCAAATCTCCCAAAGCAAAATGTCGGGATTTGTGGATGTCTTTTTTGTCATCCAATCAAAACATTGGAAGAACGTATTGAATATGCATGAAGTGAATACTTCCTATTGTGTAATTCACGTGTATCTGAATGAAGCATTGTTATGCATACTGGAATATTGGTACTTTTATCCAAGTCATGGTATTGAGAACTTTATTTCTTTCAACTTATTTGCAACATCGTGAATGCTCAGTATCCAATACAATACTTGAAAGTTGTCTTGTTGATATTAAATGGCATGCATTGCATAGATGTGGCCTATTGCTACAGGTGTTGCACGTAGCATGGTCTCTGTGTCTGTCTGTATGTTGGGCACATGGCTGAGCTGTGCAAAAATGGCTGAACCGATCAAGATGCCATTTGGAGGGCTGACTTGCATGGGTCCAAGGAACCATGCATTAGATGGGTTGAGATCCCACAGGGGAAGGGGCAATTTTTGGGGGTTGTTCAGCCAAGTGAAAAGCATTGGGACTCTCCTTTATTGTCGGCAGCAAAAGGAATCATTCTTTACTCAATGCTGGCACGATAGCACAACAGCTGCTGACTGGTTGGTGTCACTGTTTGAACTATGAAAATGTGTGTATTATAGGCTCATATGATCACACTGTTTGTTTGTTTGACACACGATGCAAAACGTCTGTTCTCCGAATTGATCACGGCTCTCCGGTGGAGAGTGTTGTCATGTTTCCCGGTGGTGGAATTGTTGCATCTGCAGGTTATTGGCTTCGTCACTGCATTCTGTTGTATTCACTTCTATGCTTACTTCACTTTGACTCATAGTCATTGATGTGTGACTGATTTACTGGCTTTTCTTAATCCAGTGTATGAACGTACGCAGTGTTAGAAGGTATTTTTGCAACCATTGGTGCCTTTTGAGGTCTCATTTATAGCAGTTAATATTTAGGAGGTCAAAACCCCGAAAACCACAATTTTTGGCGTGAATAGGTGTTTTTAAGCCAAACACACAAAATATTAGAACGTCCACATTGTCGTAACTACTGCATCAATTCCAACATACGGTAATTTTGCACCGTGATAGAGACTACGAAGTATAGTAAGTCTCTATCACTTACAAAGTCTCTGCTCATCAATTTTAGCTCTGTTCGGATTTTTGTGACAATCTGTGAAAATACGTGGCAACAACAATCGAGAAACTGCCAGAATTGTACTTTGCACACATCTAAAATCCTAAACCTGCTTCCGGTTTGTCTTGTAAACAGTAGGCATTAACCGACCACATTTTCCAGCCACGTGCAAAATTTGGTGAAAATCGGTAAAGTAATGTGGACAAAATTGTTACAAAAACCGATCTGTTAACAGACACAAAAACACCAATGTGGTTAGACAGTTTCTCAGATGCATTGTATAGACAAAAATCAAGGGGGTAACCCTGGTGTGCCTCAAAAAAGGTGTATGTATGTGGTTTTTGTTTGTCAGGTGAAAATAATTGTCATTATCTAATGCTTACTGTTTTCTGAGAGGTTTTTTAGGTCAACTCTTTTGAGTCAACCTAATAAAGCCAGTCTCAAATGTCCGTCTGTCCATCCACAAAAAGTTTCTTTGATTTCAATGAAATTTGGCATGTAGGTAGAGGTCGATGAGTGATGCACGACAGCATGCAGTATGACCCGATCCAAGGTGAAGGTCACGAGCCCTTGAAAGTGGGAAATCCATTTTTTAACCGCTATCTCCTCAGCTATTTACAATGGGAGCTGGCAATTGACTACAGATTCGTGAACTAGAGCGCAATATCTCAATTTTGTCGGGTCGAGTCTTTGATATTTGTCCTAGTTTTTGTGTCACGTGACTTTCAACTTGGCAGAAACGTCAGTTGTGAAGAGTCGACCATCAGTCCTGTATGGGGCTAATTTATTGTACAATATTTTTGAATATTTGTGTTGTAGGTGACAATTTTATTAAAATCTGGGATATTTTGTCTGGTGGACGATTGTTAATGACTTTGAACAGTCACCACAAAACTGTGACATCACTCTGCTTCAGTACGAATTACAAGCGTCTTGTGTCGGCTTCACTTGATCGGTTTGTAATTGTAAACTTTAATAAAATTTTTGATGTGTCGGTTGATAATAATACTAGTAGTTGTTATTAACAGTGGTCATTTTATAGCCGTTACATGGGCCAACCTGTGTTCAGCAGCACCCTGAGTTAAGAAATGAAAGATATTGTTGGAGCAAGGTTTTACTGCTTGCTTGCCTTTGATGAGTGCCACTAGTGCATTTGCTTAGGGAGAACACAATAAGAGTATTTCTCAGCAGTGTTTCTTACGCAGTCTCCCATTATTATAGAAAATGTCCAAAGTAATTTGGCAAAAGGACGTATCGCTGACTTGTTACACCTTCTGGCTGCGAATGGATTCGTGTGATTGTGACTTCCATCTATTACATGGTTCCTTGGGCCAGTTTGAGTCATCCCCTAAACACCACCTCGATCAGCTCAGCCGTTTTTGCGCACACTGCATCAGTGTGACTAATACAGACAGACAGATAGGCTACATGCAACATCTGTAGCAGTAGGCTGCATCTTATGCTTTGCATGTGATGTGGCCTAATAATGATACAGTTGTGGATTGTCAGCTTAATTGTTGGCGCTGGCAGTAGACTAGTAGATAGCTGAACAGCAGTGGTAATTACAGGTCGGCTGTAAGATAAGGTTGAGTTTTCAGATGTCACATGAAACTTACAGTTGATGGGAAAGTCTTGTCTCATGAGGTAGTAGTGCATTGAAGATTGTAGGCCTAATGTAACTAAAAGATTTTTTATTTAATTTAGTGGCTAACTGTGGACAGTTGAGGTATTGATCAGTTGGATGTAGAATGCAACTGTGATCAAATTTACACACCAACACCAGTTTGACGGCTGTTTTCAAAGAAGTTTCGGGATACAGGACACTGGTGTCGGGTGATCTTTGTGTCAACCAACCAACAGTGTCAAAGAAGTGGAGGATAAAGCACTGAACCTGTCCAGGAACATTTGCCACTGGCGTCATTCTTACTTGATCCACTGAATGACTAGTGATGGAGGGGCATGTTAATTTTCCTTTATACCAGCTGTCTGTTACCATTTCCCACAGTGCCGTAATATATGCGTGCAAGTTATTAATGATAATCCTTTGTTGTTTATAGTAATGGGCCTATAATGTTATTTTGCTGCTCCTAACCACAGTCCATGCTCTTAATAAGGTTTGTAGCAGATGTATATATCTGTATAAAATTGAAATTGTGTCGGTTGTTGGATAATTTTTATCAAGTGTGACATTCAGTTTATGCCTTTCTAGTCACACTTTGGATTGTAGATGAAAAATGTTTGTAAAGCTTTTATGTTGAAAACTATTGTTGATACTAATACGCTTCAATGCATGCAATTATCAAACTGTTGTTTTGGGGTAATCTGCTGTGACAATTTAAGAAACAAGAACTTGTGTCACATTTTCTAGTGCAGCAGAACAAAATTTGTTTACAGTTAGTGATTTGTATCAATGTTTCAGTGTTTGTGGATGCATTGTTTAGGCATTTAAAGTTCCATGATGTAAATACATATCAAGTTGTTCATTCATTGGAATATCCATCTGCCATACTCAGTGTTGCCATATCAGTAAGTCCAGTTATTACTTCGCCCGCAGCAATGGTGGCAAAATATTGTATTGAGCACATCTGTGTGTGCGTGTCTGTCTGTCCGCGAGCATATCTCCCAAATCAAGTGCGTGATCTTTGCCAAATTTTTGATGCATGTTGCCTATCGCTGTGGCTCGTTCCTCCGCTGGCGGGGTGACGCAATCCCAACGGGAAGTAGCAATTTTGGGGTTTTCTTCCCTATTGACACTGCATTGTACAGCATACTATTTGGAACCCATACGAAAATGGCTGAACCGATTGAGATGTTGTTTGGCTTAATGACTTGAGTGGGTCCTAGATACCATTTGTTAGGTGGGGGACTCGATCCCCCAAGGGGAAATTGTGTGGGACACTCTACGGTGTACTGTGCAAAAACGGCTGAACCGATCGTATTGGATGGGGGCAGATCCCCAAGGGGAAGGAGCAATTTTTGGGGGCTGTTTGAGCCATTCAAAAGCATTATCAATCTTCGCTGCAGCATCGCTTGCATGTTCGCTGCAACAGGGATCATTCAGTCACCAATAATGTCATGCAGCAGACGGGATCATTCAGTATGCCAGGCAAGCTCAAATAGTATTTGGAAACTTTCTGGGTGAAGGGGGTGGTGGATGAAGTGTGTTATCTATGTTTGCCTTGTTTCTAATACATTTATTTATCTGTTTATGATCTAAAATTCTGATTATCTATCATAAACTGCCATACAGTATAGGAGTACATTTACAAGGATTGTTCTCATGCATCTATAGCAAGTATGCCTGTTTTTATTGGGTTTGTGCATAATGATGTTTGGAAATTGGTGGCATCAGTACTTCTTTTCCATCATATGCATTAATTTTATTACTGTTCATTGTAATCATTATATGATTAGTGAGACTAATAATGTTTTTGTGCAGCCAGATGACCGGCTGGTGACGGTTGGAATGGCCGATGGACTTTTATCTATGCAGCGTCGTAAAGATGATAAACAAATAGCTTCTGAACTCGAAGAGAAGAAACATCAAAAACAGGCCATGAAACGCAGATTTAAATTTGACACACAGTTGTACTCATATAAGGCATCAAAAGTAAGTTTTATATTTAACACATATTATTGTCTGTTTTCACCTATTATTCTGATCTCAACACTTAGCAGGCTGAGATGAGAATTAGGCGGATGCATGGTGATAAAGTAACAGATAGATTCAAGTATAATGACTTGACAGAGATTAGGAGCAGATGATATAATTACAGTGGTGTATCGAAACAGGCTGAGATGGTATCGGCATGTTTCAAGATAGGGCGAGAATGGTTTGGTGAAAAATGCATCGATTATGAAGTGAAAGGTTAAGACGTAGAGGTAGGCCAAAGAAAACTTGGGTGTGAGGTTGTAAAAAAGACTGATAGATCTGACCACCACACATGCTTTGGACCGTAGTAACTGGAGAAAATTAATTAAAGATACTGTAAAGATAGAGAGTGGGTGAATAATGTTTTTTCTGGTATACAATCACCCGGGCACTCCTGGATAAAGGGCCATTAGATGGGTTGATCTTGTGTTTGTTAATTGGTTAGTATCAGAGAGCTGCTGTAAGTGGTGCAGTTTGCAGTGTCCCTTCCTCAGAAGTCAGTGGTTGATGAAAAGGTGATATAACACAACAAATTTGCACCAACCACCCATCACAATCAATGGGCAACCCAGTAATCCATGATCACATGGAAAGTAGCCATTAAAGACCAATGTGTAATGCGTATTAGTCCCCGTAACCAGCTGCTGACTTCAGTGGCTAGTTTGAAATGTTAACGGCTGGCTTAGCGGTCTGAGCTGTTAAGCCACTAAGTTAACGGCTGCTTGGGCCACTAAAGCTTAGCAGCTTGTTAGCGACCTCCAGTAAATGTTGTAACACTGGAATATAAAAAGCCACAAATAGTGCATTTTAGGCCTATAGGCTATAACCTGCCACAAAAGACGAAATCACAGTACAAAACCGAGAAAATTAAGGCCTATTTACTCAGTTAATAGTTAACAAGCAGTGCAAATCAATATTAGTTTAGTAGGGTTAGTGCCATGCTCTAGTGTTAGATTAGGGTTAGGGTCAGTGTAGTTTGACTTGTTAGTGGTAATAGCTTGGTTGGGTTGTGTCGCCATCTGGTGAATAAATAAATGGTTCCCAACATCCAACTTCGCTTACTGGATGTCGGGCTCCAACGTTTACTATTACTTACTGCACAACTGCACGTCGGGTTCCCGACATTTAATGTCCAGACCAAGGTTGCCAATAATTAATCTGTGTGCTGCTGCTGCTAGCTTGCTTGTTGGCATTATCATTACTAGCAGTATGGTAGAAACCACTAAGATTGTTATCTTAATGGTGGTGGTGGTTTCTAATATTAGCAGCTGCGCCGCTAGCTTAGTGGTCTTAGCGGCTTGGCACGCTGGCAAATACTGGTGGCGGCATGTAGCAGCGGTTCTGGGGACTAATGTGTATGTATCTATCTTTATTCAATAGACGAATTCTACATTGTTTAGTATGTTTTGAATGTGACTACTTATGCTCAGTTAACCTGAAGCTGAACCAACTTTGTGATGGTTGGGTGGAGATGGAGAGTTTTTACATGTTATTGTTAATTTGACGTGTGCCAGTGCTTTGTGCAGGAGGACAGTGTGATTGAACACAGACGCAAGCAGAAGCTGGCAAAATATGATCGTTTCTTCAGACGCTTTGAGTACAGCAAGGCTCTAGATGCCGCAATGATGGTAAGTCCCGACTCCAGGCATTTTGCACGTAATGACATAGTTTAGTTAGCCGGCACCAGTTAAGAACTGGAAGATTTTGTTGTAGCAATATTTTACTGCCTGCTTGCCCTTGCTGATGGCAACTAGCACATGGGATTAGGATAAAGACACTTAGAGTTTTCCTCAACAATGTTATCTACACCATCTACATACTATAATCTTGCTTATTGATATTCAATACAAGCTATTATCAGAAAATATAGTTTCTGTGAAGGGCTACAGAAGGATTAAAGGATTGTTTATGTGACTGCATTATAGCATCTGTTAAGATGTTCAGAATTGTTTCTTTTTCTGAATTGAGTTCATGAGTTTTTATATAAATTACTGTAGTATCTGTCATCAGTATGTAATATGTATGTTATTTTGTGATTGATATTGGTCAGTGCATTGTGCAGAAAGTAAACTGTCTATTTATAATGCATTAACAAAATATTCTGACAGCTAAATATACGCACAAAGTCACCGGAAGTTACAATCAGTGTGATACAAGAACTTATCCGGAGACGTGCTCTTAAATCTTCACTTGCAGGCAGAGATGAAAAATCAATTTGCACTGTACTGAAATTCCTCATGAAGTACGTGACTTTCCTTATTACACGAGCTTTATTGTTAATTTCTCTGTACAAATTTGTTGACGTATCATAACTACTGTTTTACGTTTTAGCTCATTGCCACTGCATTATTTTGACGTTTTTAATGCTTTTAACAGGCTATATACAGAGTTAGTCGAAGCAAGATGCCAGCTAGTTTTTTGCAAGTGTGAACTGTAAATAGATGCTGTAAGTGTTGCATGAATATTGAATTTATATGCCGTAATTCATTTCGGTTTTAATAATCCGAATGACTGTATACATAGGAATCTCTGTGACCAGCGGTACGTTGCAACGGTGCTGGACGTCGTTGAGATGATGTTAGGTAATTCACTTCATTCAGTTTGGTTCATCATCTCTAAACATTTAGTCATGGTTGTTGACATTATGCATGTTCACAATAAACAGTGTGATGACATTGAACTGACAGTCTAGAGGTCGCTAGTTCAGTCCGTAGCTGATCCATCATCATAGCAGCAAACTAAGCAAGTTGTTCACACTCTGTTTACTCACCAGTATAAATTGGTACCAGCCGCAAGGTCATTCACGCTCTGAAGCTGGGAAGGTAACCGTGGGTCTGGCAGAAAGTAATAGCAGCTTTACTGCTGGGTTTAGCACTTGTCATTTGTGGGCTGTCTGCCTTGTAAACCGGAGGTCATCACCAGCCCCTATGGTCCTTTGAGGGACTGTTTCAGTACCTTTAACTTTTTATGCATTCACCAGCCGACAGTTGCAGTGAAGGCATCATGTTTTGAGGCTGTCCGTTTTTCTGTCCACAAATCTTGTTACCACGATAGCTCATGAATAGCTTGAGCAATCGCGATAAAACTTACATGGAATTTTTACTAGCCCCTACTGATGACCTGATTAGAGCAGCACAGTCGAGGTGGCAAAGGCAACCACGTAGACATTGGGGCGTCGCAGTCCATCTATTTTATATCTGCATTAGCACAACTAAGCTGTGACAGCTGGTATCTGTTTGTGCTGACTGTAAGAAGTATGTGTTACATGCAAACCTGGAATAATGCTGAGATTTCAGCAAAATATGTCTGGCTGAAATTTCTTTCTCGTTTTCCCTATCATATTTGTAATTTTGTGTTTGAATGTATTGCTAAAGCACATTAGTAAACGAAGAACGTTGACCGCTAGAGAGTATGGATTTAAGTTGTGATGTTTGTTGTCAGACTTGTACGAAGATCTTATTTCCAGCAGTCGGATGTTGCACAGTATATTTGCTCAGATACGTTCAACATTGACAGCTGAGCGTGAACTTGAACGTTCAGCCCTGGAACTCATGGGAACCCTTGACGTCATAATGTCTTCGTCTGCATTTGTTAACACTGCCGATGTTAGCTAAGCTCAGTACTTTCAGTGTTCATTATTTATTGCAAATGAAATGTGACAGTTGTTGGTCCCGGCTATCTGCAGTGAATAATGACCTGTTATTGCACTGCACACACTATGATAGACACAGGACTATCAAAAGTGTTGCATGGTGACTCAGCGGTAGGGCGCTGGACTTGCGATTTACAGGTCACAGGTTCAATTCCCGGCCGGTGGCTTTCACCCAATATAGGTCAACTCAGCCTTGCATACCTCTGGGGTCGCTATATCGAGTACCTGCTTCGGCTGGGGGTAAAGGAGGGGTTTTCTCACCTCTGTCGGGTGTCAGGTAACACTGTGTGATCCCACATGGCATGTGAGTTTCCCGTAGTGGTGAAGAGCTAAGTTGAAGCTTAACTGCTATACACTGTTTACTTTAACTTTACTTAAAGGTCACGAAGTATAAAATGTCTTGTTAGTTCACAAATATTGGCAACATGAAATGTCAGCCTTTCACTCTCCTTGGACAGTAAATGACTATAAGCTTTCAGGCTGATTAATGATTAATAATAATAAATGGCAATGTTGGATGTGGATAGCAGAAGCCTACTGTCATAATCACAGCCCAAGTCAGAGAGCTTGGTGCTCAGTCTGCATTCATCAAATTAACCGGGTGAAATTCTACAATGGCTTTGCAACGATGACACCAGCATAAACATTGTCATTGATATTATAATGATGGCAGCATTTATGCGGACCATGGCCACCAACGGTCAGTGTTCGGAATGTAGGACCCTGTATATGACATGTATCAGTCAGTCTTTCTAACTATATCAAGTGCTGAGGCCTGCCATCCAGCCTATCAATGCATGTCCTTACTAAATCCATGTTATGTAACAAAGCACATCATATAGAGTTTGTAGTGTACTGGCTAGTGCCAGTGTGCACATAATGTATGTCACTGTCTGACAATGGATGTCAACAGGATCATCCAGTATTTTGGTGCGTGTAATTCAGACTATTGTTTGCTTAGTTAACAACAGTGCATTTGCAATGTACTGCTAGTGTATCTGTATTTTAGATTAAATAGTGTAAATGGTACACACGATTGACTGATTAGGGTTTTACATCCCACAAAATTTGGTCTTCCTGGCGACGTTCTTCCCAACCAATCTCTTGGCTAAGTGCTGAAAAACAAACATGCATCCATAACAAAATCAACCTAAAGAAAACTAGACTGGTTTGGTCGCCTCCTACGACGACCGCTGGCCTGGAAACGGAGGGCCTATTCTGGTTTCGGCGCTTCAGAAATTTGTCACTTACATACTTACTTAGACACCTACCCACATGGGGCAACACAGAAATTAAACAAACATGATAAACACCAAAGACCACATCCTTTGAGAAGCAGTCCATTTTTTGAAGGCTCGTCATAAATCAGTCTACTTTTGTTCAATGCATCTTATACAAAACAAGAATGAAAACACCAAATAAAACCTTATGTACACGTTAACCGATGATATTGCTGTCATGTTAATAGCATTAAATGTCAAAGCTGCGTACATATACAAGTATATCCGTCCTCGTAATACTCGGATGGAAATACATGCTGGCCGCGTAGTGTGCTGTCCCCTGGTGACTCACATTAAGTAAAGAGTCGAGTGCTCTACTAGGGTTAGAAAAATGCACCTTGCGGTCTATTAAGGTTCAAAAAGTTGGGACAGACGGACGCCAGACTGTTACATTACGCTTAGCGCTAAACGCGGCCAGCATCATAACAAATAGTATATACAATGGTGAGATAAAACAACAAGGTATAGTTTCTTCAAAGTGTTTGTTAAGTTTGTTATTTGTAGAATCCACACAGCACGAAATGGAAACCCAACGCCCATAAAAATTGGTTATGTTTAAAAATAAACTAATTACTGACTGATACACTGATACTCATGAATACAGAACTTACTGGTAATTACCAGTACTCATGAATGGTCTAAAATCACAAAAATTAGCAGTAAATGTAAATCATATGGTAATGTGTCATACTATGGAATCATCCATTCATGATATCCACACGCAAGGAAGGGGTATGGCCAACAGTAGACATGTAGACAAAGGGAGGGGTCACATGCAAAATGTTCACAATGGAAAAAAATACCAAGTGACAAACACCAACAACTGCCTGATTAATTTACTCAGCATGGTGCAATTTGTAGTGCTTTGGGTTTGCCAATTCTTATGTACTGTCAACGTCCATGACGGAGATAACATGGATAAAGGTAATGTGGATGAATCCTGATGGGCTCAAATGCCATAGTTCTGTAGACATCCTAAATAGACAGCCCCTCTCTGGGCAGTTACGGACAAACATAATGGTGTTTGAATGTTTATGTTACACTACAACACTGTGCGGCTATCACGAAAAATTGCAGCCAGGTGAAACAGCTATTTCTTGTCCTCGCTCGTCTTCTGCTTCTCTCTCATGCGATCTGCATCTCTGCAACACAGAATGATGTCACATGGCAAATATCCATTTTCTTTTTACACAAATTTCCACTAGATACACTCTCTGTGAACAGTCTATCTTTCTGTGTACATAGCGCAATAGAGGCACTTTGCGTAATTCGCTACACAAATTAACAATCATCATTACGTTTTCATGGGCCTTGCTGCATGACAGTGTTGTTACGTAATGTCGTGAATTTCATCTGGCAGAGATGAATCAGCATGCTCAATCCTATGTAGTGGCTGTGTAATTAGTCCTGCACCAACATTCCACATGTTCAAGGATTGTTGATATTGATTGCTGTTCTTCACAGGTGAGTAACTTAATTAGCTTGGCCAACAGAACCTCCTAGCACCACTTGCTACCAGTTCTGTGTCTCTGGTTTGACATACATGGTGCAGTTTGCAATTTTTTGGCTGAGTAGTGATAGCATACCTGCAGAACTTATAACTTAGACGTCTACCTGAATAAACAAACAAGGGACTCCATTAAAGTCTTTAAAAAAAGATATTGTATATACTTGTCCACGTGAGACAACTCTGGCATAGATGATTCAGTGATGGTTAACAGTACACAGAGAATAGCAGCCTTCTATCATAAGTTATTTTTCAGCAGATATTCTAATCTAACACACCCCATGCAGTTTTGATCTTGTCAAGTACTGTCACTTCCAGTGTTATTACTGGTCTATTACAGTTCATTTTGTTTCAGTTCTGTCCATGTAGCTCAATGGTCAATGCATGTGCAATGGAGCATGACACACCTTGGGAACTGAGTTCAAAGCTCGGTCTGGGTGTAGCAACATGAACCCCTGCGATTGTCGATTTTATCACGCGACAAAGTTGCAGTATGCAACTGTTCATGTCACACACTGCAACTTTATTGTATAAACAATAACTGACCAATCAGCATTCACCGCATTCTCGCAACAAAGTTGCACAGAACACAGTGCTACTCTATTCGGAAAATGGAGTTGTGTGACTGTTGAGAAGTTGCGCGACATGCCATGTCACACTTGTGATTTTGTTCCGCGATAAAGTTGCAGGTGTGACATCGGTCTAAGTCCTTTTGATATGCAGTTAGCATTAAGCATTCCCAGTTGACGAACAACTAGTTCAACGGCCTTAGACTAAACTCTGGCTAAGACTTAGTCTAAGACCGGACTTAAGTCTATAAACTATGGACCTAAGTTTGGTCTTAGACCAAATCACCAACATGAGGTCAAGTTCGGTCTTAAGTTTAGAATTTGACCAAACTTTAGTCTAAGCCTTTAGTCTTAACCTTTTGACTTAGACCAAACTTGACATCACCCAGTGTATTGTACCTCTGCTTGCGTTCCTGTAAACTCATTCCCTTGTTGCCATCTTTTTCGTCAGCTTTCTTGCCCTTCGTCTGCTCTTGGTTTTTCTTCATATTTTTCTGTCTCGCAAGTTCACGCTGATTTCCACCTAAACACCAATTTGGCGCACAAAGCACATTAAGCAGCAGCCAATGACAGGACAGAAAGGTAACTATCCTATATGGCATTTGTGTGCGTCTTCATAGTTGCTGGCAGTTGCAGAAATTGTCTCAAAAAAACGTTTCCACAAAGCATTGCCGGAAAACAGACAACTAATCAGAAATGACGTAAACATCAGCTCTGTCAATAAACCAGCTAAGCAGTGAGCACAAGCAGGCAATGCTGCCAACCACTCCTGCCCATCACCACACTAGATGGCACCATCATAGTGTGAAAAAGTCACTGAGTCCACAAGATACAGAATGCTCTTCCCCTTAATATCACCAAATACTGACCGATTTTCGAAATTATTTCACCCACAGACAAAGACCTTGAGTCACCGGCGCACCGCCATTAAGTCGACTCGACTTAGTCGACTTGGCCGCTCCAAGTCATTTCAGTTCCAACTCGCCACCGAAATTTTCCATTCAAGTTGCCACCAAATTTTAGGATAAAAGTCATGACTTTACAGCAGGGTTGTTAATATCGAATATCGATATCGATACTATCGACGATACTTTTGAAATATCGATATCGGTATCGACGATACTTTCGTATAAAAGTAT
>Ga0209363_1000508_pt1 | contig 15383 bp, 9 predicted proteins | sample WorMetexBAHAMAS3_FD_187385 | JGI IMG/M metagenome (GOLD analysis project Ga0209363, IMG submission 187385) | Marine gutless worms symbiont microbial communities from Max Planck institute for Marine Microbiology, Germany - Inanidrilus exumae... | ecosystem: Host-associated > Annelida > Digestive... | reverse complement strand
GCCTAGAGGGGGCGCGCTTAGAAATACCTGACAAGCTGCTCACGCCTACTTAACCCTTCCTCCACCCTACACAACTCGCACATACACCGCACACACCTACCAATTCCCCTCCTCTCCCTGGGCTGGTGCATTGGACCGACATAAAGGTCTCAGCGCTGGAGTCCAGAGTAGGCTGGACCCCTGCCCGCAATAACGAACGAATGAACGAACAAAACCTAAGCTTCGAGGATGAGTAACAACAAATGTAACAGTTCATCAGACGTCAAGGCTGCAAGTTGTTCAAAATCTGTTGTTGTCATGCATGTTAAATGTTATAGAGACCGTATGTGTCTATTTTATTTTCAACTGCCTATAGCTGCCTCTAGTTATTCTCCGCGCGAAAGCGAGGGAGTATTTTTTTACCGGCGTTGGTTTGTGTGTCTGTCTGTGACCACGATAACTAAAAAGATCGTGGACGGATTTCTACCAAATTTTATGGGAAGGTTCCTAGGGGGAAAGGGAAGACCAAGTTCATGTTTCGTTACAATCGGTAGAAGGACGTGGAAGTAACGATAAAAAAACTCCGTAAACCGGCGACTGTTTACATTTTATACTTCTAATAGTAGGTGTGGCAAGTGTTGCCAAGTGTTGGCGACAAAAACCCCCAAATTTCGCTTTTGCAGGGAGTTGCACTCTCTCAAAGTACTTTTCATCTAGTATTATGAATATATTCTCAACTAGCTTCTCACTGTAGCTTTGCGGTTCTGTAGTTTTACTGCATTGCACCGTGTATCCTTCTGTCCACCCGTCTCTTTATCTGTGCATTTTATATTATCCGTCTTCTAGCTGTTTCTGTCTGTTTGTTTGTTAATCTGTATTTTTGTGAGAAAAGATGGTTATAAAATATACCGCGACAGCAAACGCACTTAATGGTCCTTTATGCAGAATAACCCAGGTAAGCCAGCACCAGTATAAGAAAACAATAGTTCAAACCCTCTCTTTGTGCATATTATTCAATATATTAAATTAATTTTCTTCATTTGCTATCCTCACTCTTTAGTTGTCGGTTCAGACACTCCGTTTACAACAACCTCATTCCACGGTAAAATCAAAACCAGTAAAAATTAAAGAAGTAAAACACAAAGCATCGGAATTAATTCAATATCCTGCCTAACATTCCTGCATGATCTGCACTGGATGCTTCGTCATGTGACAACCTCGTTGTGCCACGGACATGTCAATGAATTGGATGTTGCCGCACCACAAGCATGGAATAGGATGCCGACAGACCCGAAGCTGCTGCGATCGACTGACTCACTTCGGCGTGAACTAATAACGTTCCTAATGGAGACTATCTGCCGTGTGATGGTAGGGGCGCAATACAAATACCTCAGTTACTGTCAATCAAAGTAACACACAGTTTGTACCTCTCCAGAACCGCCTTCGGCACTCCAGTTCATGAACTCAAAGTCGGTGAAAGCCGGGCACAGCAGCATCGAGTCAAACCCGGGTGCATCGACGATATCTGAAACACACAACCACACACTGGTCTGACAATGAACAATGAACCCCTAAGTTAGCCAGACGCCCCCTTTTTTCCCACACTTGTTCAAAACACAGCCATTTGACAGCAGTTACTGAGAACCCCAGGTAAGAACAGGAAAGGAAGAGTATTTATGTAGCACCATTTATAAACTACGCATGTCTCAAAGCGCTCAGGCATGGATCACACAGTTTTATCTGCCAATACACCATGCCTGCCTTTCCTTCGTAAGCGTTCACCAGACGGCGTCACCCTTAACAGAGGTAAGACACATCCAATTGCAGCTTACTACTCAGTTATCGACCCCGAAGGGATGAAAGGCTGAGTTGGCCTGGTTGGTTGACCTATAGCGGATGGTTTACCCACATTAGTGGTCAGCCGTCAGCTACAGGTCGAGCGTAGGACAGAGAAAGTTCGTCGGCCAAAGACCGACGTTCTACCGCTGTGCCACGCAACCAACTGTGAACTGTGGATAATTTTTACTGGCCCGCCTACACATAGTGTAGGGGGGCCAAACTACTAACGGTTGCTGGCGTCCGTCATCGTCGTCGTCTGTAACACTATCATATGCAACGTAACTCAACAGAGGGCAGCAAGTGGCGGGCCAGTCGTGTTATGTCCGTTGGGTCAACATGTTGTGTTGAAGCATCTTCACTGCCTGCTTGTCCTTGCTGATGACAACTAGAACACTCAAATGATCAGGTGGATATATCAGACACAGTGGCCACTGCAAAGCCAGAACTATGGTTACCTTCTCAACTATACAGCACTACCACTGCTCCTCAGCCGGGACTTACTTTCCATCCAGCTGAGGGTAGGAGGCTGAGTTGGCCTGAGTGGTTGGCAACATACCATAACTTAAGACACCTGCTAACGGTAACCCATCGTACTAGTAACCAGGCTAACCTATGCAGTCTGAGTTTACTAATGTGAAGAATATAGGTGTCGCCCTAACGTGGCGTAACACTACTGGCCCACCGTGGAGTGGTACAGATGACAGACGCCAACGACCATTACTAGTCTGGCTCCCCTACACAATGCGTAGGCGGGCCAGTAGTAACATTACCACTAAGCCAAGCCACCATTCACATCATCAATCTAACCTCAGATTAACCTGTAGTGTAGTGTTGTTGGGGAGTGTAGATAAGACCAACCTTTAAGCAGCTGAATGCTGACGGACGAGGATGCGTTGCTAGCGACAACATCATCATCAGCAGCGGTTGCTATGGCACTGTAATCCAGCATCAGTTCCGCGCAGTCGTCACGGCAGCGCAGATGACTCAGTAGCAGGCAGCCAGAGCCGACCTCGTCCGCCGCATCACTCGGCATGCGTTGGTATGCCGGGTCCAGCTGCGCGACATCACAACGGCTCTTACTACCCATGTCAAACATCATTCACCTACACTGTGTCTCAAAAAAACTACACTGCTTTGGCTTGCTATAACTTTGACAAACATCGAACGATTTTCATAGTTTACGGCAGAAATGTTGCTAAGAAAGTAAGTAATCAAATGGTACTTTATTTTTAAGCAAAATGGCGCAATTTTCGGCTTTCTGTTTCCCCAGGTAGGGCAGAAGCACTAGTTAGGAGAGATGGGAAAATAAAGTACCATTTGACTGATTACTTACTTAGCAACATTTCTGCCAAAAATTATCATAATCGGTGATGTACGTCGAAGTTATAGCAAGTCAAAGTAGTGTCGTTTTTTAGACACAGTGTACATCACTGCTCCAGCATCCAGCAGTACATGCGCCATACAAAAGTGCGACAGACACCAACCGTGTCAGACCAAGCCTATAAGACTATAGGTGGACTCACAGTCCAACTGATGGTCCACACCAACCATCGCCATTTATTACGCTAGCCGCGTCTAGAGGCAAGCGTAATGTAACAGTCTGGAGTCTGTCCGTCATTCATTATCCTCTACACTTTTAACACAACAAAAAGAAATGTGCATTAAAACTGCACATGACACACAATGCGTGATCTATATATAATAATCAGATTGTGAATCTGGCCAGCAGCGTGGCTTACGTGGGTGGTCAAACAGGCGAGGGCTGGGCGCAGGCAGTGGGCGCGGACAGACGACTGGCGCAGACCGGCTGCCGGTGGGGTAGAGGGTGCGGGCAAGCCAAAATCGTAATGTCATGCCAGGGATGTGGCTTACAGGGGCTGATGGACGGGCAGGCGGGTAAAGCCGTCCCTCCACAGAGCGGCGTGACGTATTGTTAAAATAATTAATCATGCGATTAACGCGATTTAAAAAATTTAATCACTCAACAGCCCTAGTCTTAACTAACAACCAGAAGAAGCCAGCACTCACTGGAGTGCAAAGATCCCAATAACTAATAAACTATGCAACAATGACAACACAATTATGTTGCTGAAGCATTCTAACATTCTTTGAGAAACATAAAACAAGCTACACATGACCATTGCTCAGCCAGTGACTTCGGCATCAGTTACCAACTGTAAGCCTGGCCAGCATGAATGTAAGGAAATAACAATAAATGCACAACAAAAGCCCCAAATATACTGACCTCAAAGTCGAGCTCAAACTTGGCCGAAGTGATGTTCTTTAGGTTAGTCTCCACTGTCTGACTCTTCTTTGCCTGTAAGATAGCACACAGGTCTGCCATCGTCACACAGGTGTGCCATCGTCACACAGGTGTGCCATCGTCACAGGTGTGTCATTGTCATACAGGTGCGTCATCATCATGTCACACAGGTGTCATCGTCATGTCACACAGGTGTGTCATCGACACACAGGTGTACCATTGTCACTTATGTGTGTTATCATTAACAGATCACACATCAACCTTATTGCCGGTAGTATCGCCATTTGCTTCCAATCAGCGTTCCGCCAGGACATGCATCATTCCACGAACACATAACAGTTTCGGCAACAGAAGCTTTAGTGCTACCAGCCCGCATATATGGAACAGTCTGCCATCCTACTAGCGTCAGGACATCAGCTACAAACAGTTTAAGCGATTTCAGAATATATTTTTATTTGGGAGTTTTACTGACCACTTTGCATCGTGACTATTGGCTTATTGTGCTAGCTAGCTAGTTAACTAACTAAGTAACTAAAGTAAACTAAAACTAAACTAACTAATTAACAAACTAACTAGACTAACAGGTGTGCCTTCGTCACACAGTGTGCCAACGTAATTGTGACAGCATAGCATCATAGCACATACTCCACTATACATAGTGACATGTCTTAAAATGCAGTAAAATTTAATTCTCATTAGTAACCTCTTACCCGTTTTCGTTTTTTCTCCTTGTTGTCCACTGGCATCTCATTTTCCTTGTCTTCACCATCCTCCTCCGCAGCCTCGTCTGCATATTACAACAGCATTCTCATCACAAATGCAGTAAACAGTTAAGTTTTTTAACTATCGATTTATCAGATGACGTAATGCCGGGCCAATCCTATGACAGAGGCGGAGCTTCAAACAGCCTGGTTTGCAGCAACAGAAGTGGTGTAGGCTATTCATGCTGAAGTCAGAGTTCAATGTGCACAGTCAGCTAGCCGTATGTTAGTGTCGGCATCAGTTGAACATCACAATTATAATGTATGTGAAATTGGTCACTGGAGCATCTCTAAATCTCTATCGTGCGATTATCATTGCTTGTATTGTGCTTATTTATGCATAAATTCGCTTAAATATTACACATTTAGGTACGTCAAAGGGATCAACATACAGCAGTTTTAGTAATTTAGCAGCAAGGCAAACAGAGTGACTCAATGTCAACCAAATTCTCAAGTCACATCAAGAATAAAAACTTTGACTTTAGTGGGCCTTTAACCCTTTGAACCCTTGTGCCCTGTATCTCGATGGTACTATAAATATAGAACATCACTCTGACTTCAGTCAGCCAATGCCTGCAGGCCAGGCTAGGCTACTTCCAGTTCTATTTATAGTTCAGTGCGTGTGCTGGCCGATTCATCCGATTTTGGGCTTCTGGGGGAGCAAAGTCCCCAAAATGTGATATTCCCTGCCTGGGACGCCGATAAACCGCCGTGCAAAATTTAATGCCGCTCGCTTTATCCTCGGTGGAGAAATCCGTAACTGTACAAAAAAACAAACACACAAACAGCAACCAACTAATCCACACCTTGCCTATCGGCATGTGTGGATGATAACATCACCTGGTGATTTCTGAGACTCTGCAGCTCCACGACCGAGACCAGACAACACTTTGTACACTTCCGTGTGAATCGCATCAACGCGGCCCGCATATATCTTGGCACTTGCATCCAGTGTCGAGCTGGCAAGCTGTCGGCATCCATAACAATACACACACGACTTGCATTTGATGGTACAAACAGCAGCAACCATTTAATGTCTTGTGTTTTCACTGTTTCTGTGATATAAACAAATTTTTGAGCTTTTGGTTACATGAAATATGCAAAAGTTGTTTTCAAGTAATAACTGCACTACTGGTTGGAGTTTACCAGTTCTTGTGACGACAGCTAAAACAGCAGAGATCTTCGGTGGCATCAAAATAAGCAAAGAACTGGTAAAAAGGTTAAGGTAAAGGCTTCCCATACTCGTTACCGAGCGCTGGGCCGGAGCTGATCCCAGTGTACAGGCAGTCAGCCCTCAGGTGACTATAAGTCATACACCGGCAGTAGGTACTAGGCTGCCATTACTTTCTGCCAGGCCCGCGGTTACCTTCTCAGCCACATAGCATCACTGCCTCTTGGCCGGTATCAAGTTATACTGCTCGGTGACAGAAGCACATAAGTGTCAACAACTTGCCCAAGGTTGTTACGCAGCTCAACAGAATACTAAAAAGGTCACATCAAGCAGATTTACATGCAACAGAAGAGTACCCGGGGCCCGGAGCTGATCCCGGTGTACATGCAGTCAGTCTGCAGGTGACTTAACATCCGGCAGTAGGCTGCCATTACTTTCCGCCAGTCCTGCAGTTACCTTCCCGGCCGCAGAACATCACCGCCCTTCGGCAGGTACTCATTTTACTGTCCCACAGAGGGTAGAAGGCTGAGTCAATCTAGGTAGCTAGTTACATACCAAAATAAAGTACCGTCTCCGGGAGTCGAACCCGGAAATGGTCACCCATCCCAGTACTAACAGGGATCAGCGTAGGTTAACTTCGTTGATCGCGACCTATGCATTACCGCTACGCCAAACCGTCACCATTATCCCCACAACCATCTCCATTTCAACGTAACCGGAGTCTTCTTCCTCCAGGAAGAGAAACATTGGACATAAATGGCTCAGACTTTTTACAGACTGGACGCCTAGCCACTACCAACATTGTCAAAGCACCGACAAATAATGACAGGGCTACAAGGTGGTCAAAAAAGTAACGAATATGTTTTCAACATTTCAACACAGTCCACCATTCTGACAAACGATGAACGGAATTATGTCAGCATACACTGCACTTTGCAATAATATCACATGGCCTTTTAACCTTTAGCTTCAGAAAAATGATAGGCCACCCAGCACTGAGGCCATATTTCTTTAGTTCAGCCTAATATGCACACGTGTCAGTCTGGCCCAGAGGTAATGGTTTTGCATATGTCAACAAAGTTCCTCTACGTCAAACCCAGTTAGACTCTCATTACCCACGCCAGCTGTATAGCCGCCGGCGTGGGTATAGTGTTCAGTCGCGTCTGTCTCTGTTTGTCCGCACTCTAAAAGAAAAACAGCTTAAGCCATCGACACCAAACTTTGTACACTGCACTATAGCAGTCACTCGGCATGCAGTGACCCAGAAATCAAAAATTCAAAGGTCAAGGTAACACGGTTACAAAAACTGTTACGGTCAAACGATTGCTAGTGATGCGTGCTGCTACGGCCGTGTGCTGCTGCTGCCGGCGTGAGTCTGCATGTTGATACGACTGCCTGCGATTTCTCGTTATTATTATTACTAGTACTGAGATGGTCGACTGTCCACAGCTATATATTCTTTGTACATATAACCAGCCAGCCAGACTAACACAGTCTCCTACTCAAACCAAGATGGAAAATGAGTAATGGCTACTGGGTAATGGTAGTGCTCTATGACCGGGAAGGTCTCGTATTGCACTAGCCGTGTCAGACATTTAGGACATAATAGTTGCAAACACTTAATCAAAACCAACAGTCTAAACTAAATACTCAGACGTTAGTAGTATAGGCTTGGCTTGTTGTTAACACGATAATAAATAATTAAGATATGCAATCACATTTGTCTAATTTCAGCCATAATTAACTACAGTGCATTTTACATGTTACATTCACTTACTTACTGTGCAACAAAAATACTACAAACCTGGAAGTCTGTAACTTCTTTCTTCTTAAACAACTCAGACATGTAGTCAATGAGATGTAAACCAAATGCATTTTTTGCACTGATTTTCTGTCGACACATCACCACAACAGATTTGTTACGTCAATAAAAAATAAACTAAATAAATTAGCCGCGCACAGGACTGGCGGTCAACTCTTCACAACTGACGCTTCTGCCAACTGACACAAAAACCAGGTCCAATAAAATTGTGATACTATGCCCAGTTTAAGAACCAGTGGTCAGTTGCCAGCTCCCATTGTACACGGTGGAGGAGATAGCTTTTGAAAATGGCCGGATTTCCAACTTTGAAGGGCTCATGACCTTGACCTTGGATCGGGTCATACTGCATACCATCGTGCATCAATCATCGACCTCTTTCATTGAAATCAAATTAACTTTTTTTGCGGGCAAACAGACATTTGACACCGGCTTTAATAGGTCGACTCTGGCGAAGAGTCGGTCTAACAAAGCATATTGAACTTTATAATGACAGCTGTTCAATGCTGACAGCTGAGATGGTGACAAGTAGGTTAGTCCACCTTATTGTCGGGCCAAAATGTATGCTGGCCATGCGTTGCATGCTGCCCCCTGGTGAGTCACACTGAGTATGCGCCATGCGCTCAATTAAGGTTAGAAAAAACATGGGACAGACACACAAACGGACGGATGCCAGGACGTCACATTACACTTACCGCTAGGTGTGGCCAGCATAATAACACTGCATCAACATACATCGAAAGTAGTTTTACTCAAATTATAACAGTTGGCTCACTACCTGGGCACTGAAGTCCAAGAGCTAATATAAAGGGCCTGGCATCCATACCCTAAAGAGGTAGCTGGTGTATAAAGAACAACTGAATTTCGGTGGGAGATTCCCAGCATCAGCATTTGTTTTTTTACACCTGCTGATTGGCTAACAGGAGGGAAATCTGGCCCATAAAAAAGCCAGATCCGATCACTACCAAAGCTTATTTCCAGTGGTATCGGATCAAACTGGAGTAACGCCTATAAAGAACACGGGCTGAATAAAAAACTCAAAGAGGCAGTTCTACTTGGTGCAAACAAGAGCCCAAAGCAATTTGGAAAGAGGCCCCACTGCCACCTTGTCACCCCTCATGGCAGCGAATGCATCCATCCACCACATCTGCAGGACAGGCACATTCGCCCACATAGGTACATCACGATGAGCCAGCACATGACCCCCTAAAAGTGCCCCTTCCGTTGGGGATCTGGACCCCATCTAACATGTTTCTTTGGACCCACATGAGTCAGCCCCCAAAAAGGCATTTTGATCGGTTCAGCCAGTTTTGCACAGCTCACAGTTTTGCACAGCTCACCCGTGTGACCAACACAAACAGACAGACAGACACACAGACCACACTACATGCGACATCTGTAGCAATAGGCCGCATGAAACCACTAAAAATATAAGCCCTTCAGCATTGTGATGCCATGCGGGCTAATGACAAATACTCCTAATGTAGGCAGAGCCTGGTAAACCAGCTGGTCCCTGGTTGATGACGAACAGTGGATATGATATTGACAACAAAATCATAAGCAGTACACACCATTGAGATCCTATAATAAATATTCACTAGAGATAGCACGATGTCATTATGGTAAAGCTACGGCAAGGTAAAATTTTGGTATGAATTTTGCTGGCCAGTGCCACTGCTTGTCAGACTGACCAATCACAGTCAACACGGTTCAGGCGGCAAAAATCATGCCACACCGGCATTGACCTAGCTTCTAGGCCTACAACACTAGCAATCTGCGGCACTCCATCCAGTGTTTATCTATATCTATGGTACGCACATTTTCAGTGGAGAGTTTGATGCAGTCGGCATAATGTTCAGCCAGCTGAGTATGTGTGAGTTCACTCAGAGGCAAAGACTGCCTTCTACACATCACAGACACACAACCATCACGCAAACATCATCTCACTCACAAACAGCGTTCCCACTCTCTTGGTTACAAAAATTTCCAGCACTTTTCCAGGACTTTCCAGGAACCCAGAAGCAGTTTTCCAGGACCCTGTCATATGCCAGCAATGTTTAAATACAAAGACAAACAGTAGCTACTATGGGGTCCAGGGCAGAACCCCGGCTGCCAGCTATTTCTTCGAATATACATATAAAATCTAAGCTAATTTTCGCAAATTTTGGCATCTGCACCTACATCATTGTGTCCGCCTCCCACATCATAGCCTAGAAAATTCCAGGAGTTTCCAGTACCTTGCACTAAAATTTCCAGGACTTTCCATGACCAAACCCATTTTCCAGGACTTTCCAGGGCCTGGGAATTTTTTTAAAAATCCAGGACTTTACAGGAGGCGTGGGGACCCTGCACAAATTACATGGCACTGACAGAGTTAACACATCCACAAATTTGCAACAATCTTTGTTGCCCCAAAAAGTGGTCAAGATATAAAATTTTAATCATAATCGTCATAATCATACACATATTTATATAGCACCATTACGTGGAGGCTTCAGAGGCATTAATACTGTATTTTCAACTAGGAAAGCAACAAACAAGAGTCGGCTTCTTTTGAGCCACTAAGACTGGTTTAGTAATTTTTAGGGGGATTAGTAAAAAATCACCTAAATAGACTTTTGTTAAAAATGTGAGGTATGTTTCCCACAATGCTGCCATTCATCGTAAAGTTTTAGGAATTTTGGCAAACAAATGGGAATCACCAGTAATGGTAAGCTATCAACCAGCAACCTCCCTGTACACCAGCATACAGATCTACGTTTATGAGGACACTAAAAGGATGTACCACTCAACAGGATATCTGGGAAAGATATTTCATGGTCCTTCTATTAAGAGTTGCCTGAATGCGTTGACAATCAAAATATTATCGATTTTATCAACGAAAGCATTTTATAACTAACTAAAATGCTAGCTATTTCAATTTTATATTAGCTTCATAGCATTAGTTTTACATTTCCTTTTTGATTTTATTCTAATCCCAGCATTTCATGGCACTGAATGCCCACAACGTGCTGATGTGCCATTACGGCTAAGAAAATATGTGTACCAACCGCGATCGCGATGACTGCCATGAGGATTAGGCAAACTTTTGACCCACACTCATATTCTGACTTAATCAGTTAGTATTTTCTGCAACAATTACATCCCCTAAGGGGGCAACACTCATTTTCTGCTTATTCAGTGATTAGTAAGCTTCACTAATATTCCATAAGTGGCACATGCATCCCACCTACATTGCAACTTATTCAGCAATTTAACCCATTCTCTTAACGATCATTCCCTCCATTTCTACCCTCACCTGCCTTTCCCTCCTTCCCTTCCATCCCTTTCCATTCCCTCCCCTTTTTCCTTCCCTCCCCTTTCCTTCCTTCCATTTCCCCTATTCCCAGGATCGGAAAGTTTCTGCCATTAGTGGTTTAAAAACGGTTTAAGCCGTTTCTGGTAGAAACAGGTTTCTGCCAAGAGTTTTTACCAAATCATAAACTGCAGCAATCGTAATAGACAGACTCACTCACTCTACAGACTAGCCCAAAAACAGTAAAACTTATTTTAGTGTGCTCTGATTTACTGTAATTCGATCTGGTCGCTTATCTCAGCACTTGCTGAGCTCCTGTTATAAAACAAGGGATCGCCGTAACAGTAACAGTACTGGCCCGCCTCACAAAGTCATCATCACTCAAGACTTACGGCACTGTACAAATCTGCATGACCACACTAAAAGCATATAAGGAAGAATTCCTAACACGGACATTTTTCGGATGTCAGGGCATTATGCTGCAGCTCCACAGGAAAATGAGCAATATAACAGTGTCAGCAGAGGACACCCTATGTATCAAAAATTAGCCCCGTATGGGACTGATGGTCGACTCTTCACAACTGACGTTTCTGCCAAGTTCAAAGTCACGTGACACAAAAACTAGGACAAATATCAAAAATCCAGCCCTAGCAAATTTAGATATTGTGCCCTAGTTTAGTAATCAGTGGTCAGTTGTCAGCTGCCATTGTAACTGACTAAGGAGATAGCTTTTGAAAATGGAAGGATTTCCAACTTTGACGGGCTCGTGACCTTCACCATGACCTTGTACCGGGTCAACTGCATACTGTCGTGCATCACTCATTGACCTCTACCTATGCGCCAATTTCATTGAAACCGAAGAAACTTCTTGTGGACATACAAACATACTCATAAACAGACATATGAGACCCACTTTATTAGGTCTACTCAGAAGAGTCGACCTAAAATGTGAAAAAACCCTTTGGATGCTATGACTGATTGACTCATTGACAATGATACCTGTCGGACTGGACAACTGGACTGTTAACCAGTTGCTGCTGCATCTCCATCGCCTTTGACAGCCGCCGCTCGCGTTTCTCCGCTTCATCATCGTTCATCTCCAGCACTGTGTTAGTTGTCACAGTCTGAACCAGTGGACTTTTGCTGGTGCCACCACCGCCATCAAGCCGTCCGCGCCGTAGCAGCACCGGTGACACAAAGTTGACGGGAGTGCACGGCAGTCGACTGCCTGGTGATGACGATACCGCAGATGCCATATCTAGAGACCGCTGAATGACCCAAAACAAAAATCACAACAATTTAGTGTACAATACTGCAATTATAAATGTTCATAACACTGTTGACACATCACCCACCTGTTTTAAATGTCGTTATCCATGTGAAACTAGGTGTGCTGGCTGTCCTCAGTTTTTTCTTCAACTTTTTCTGCAAAAGAACTTTAGGGGATAAGTAGGAAATGGTTTTTGCAGGTCAGATGTCAACCGTGTCATATTACTGAAGGAAATTACAAACATGACTGTACATGATATTAAATTATAATATAACAATCAATTCATAATTATCAGCCGGCCAAAGTGTAGCATTATTTACTACGTGCAAGCATAATGGATGACAAGTGTCACACTGTTCTTACAGTAACTGTAATCTGAAAAACCCCCATGGAATTATCCACCGACAGTTTTTAACAACATAATTATGGTCGTCTATCAAATATTGGTAAAGTGATAAGCCTATTCGATTGGTGGAAGCGATTATAGATTATGAAATGCTGTGACTGGTAATCAAAATACAGCAAAATCCATTGTGTACCCGCCCAAAGCAGTGGGTAAAAAGCATAAAGCGTAAAACGTAAACCTGCAACGGGTAAAAAATGTAAAAATTCAGTGTAAAATGTGTCGGTTAGGGTTAGTGTTACAGTTAGGGTCAGTTTAGTTTGACTGGTTAGCGTTACTGTGTCGGTTACGGTTAGTGTTACGGTTAAGGTCAGTTTAGTTTGACTTTTACGCTGAATTTTTATGCTTTTTACCCAGCCCACGTACGTATAGGCGTTCAGCTTCCAGCATCAGAAATGAATGTAGCTGTACTTGTATGGCTACTTTTTACCCGTTGCAGGTTTACGTTTTACGCTTGTTATCCACAGCCCCCGCTCCACGTGCGAAGTGACACTAAATGCACAGCACATTATGCTAGCTTGCTCTGGCGTACGTGTGCCGACTGCCGACGACGTCAATATGTGGATAATGTTAAGTCAATGATCTAATCAGCTTCTCTGTCGCACTGTAGATGGTTTGCGGCTGTGAGTAAACAACAGACATGGCTAACCCAGTCAACTGACGTACTGACAATAACTGATTTTTATCCTGCATCTGCACCTGCACTGTCGTTCCATCAAGTTTGCACCTGTTTCTGTTTGATTTCCTGTGAGCCGATTGTCGCTGCAACTGTTTTGTCTACCTTCGCTCATGCTCCGGAGTCTTCACCTGATTGAAGTTGAGAACATTATTGCCAAGAAGAAGGATCATTACTCAGCAGCCGCAGTCTAGTATGCGGTAGTCTTTGGTGCTCTGCGGTTTTCAGGCAGACCCTCCAACATCGTATAATTCATGACATAATTAGATGTCACTTTTACATTTATTTATAACGAAGAGCAAGTTATCGGTTATTGCTGCGATGTTTCCCACATCAATAACACACCTCGGAACTGTCTTTAAACAATATTTATTACAAACTTGCCGCCATTTGCCACCATTTGTAAACATTGAGTAGCTAATGTTCATTTTTAAAAAGTAATGTGTCTCGTTATCGTCTGGGCATAGGTTTATATTCAATTCGTGTAGGATTTTAGCGAACGTGAACTTCAAGTTCAAGTTTGCTATATGCTATCGCCGTTCAGTCTGTCTGTCGTCTGTCTGTCTGTGACGTTTATGGCATTCGAATTCTTGATCTCAAGAATTGCAATTCTTGATATCAAGAACGGCAGCGGCGCCGGCTCTGGTACCCCTGCGAAGACTGTCGATAAAAATTACCTCGCAGGAGCGGCAGGACTGCTTGCAATTCAACCGCAGATTGTTCCGATTCGCCCATGCTTGAATATTTGCCAGTTCAGCTTGACGGGAGGCTTCGTTGCTGGCTGGGATGACTAAGTAGGTGTCATCCGCAAACTTGCATAACGAGTTTCCAGCTGTGGCTGCAGCCAGATTCCCGGCTGTATCGGCTGTGACAACGTTCACGTTCACGTTCGCTATATGCTATCGCCCGTCCGTCTGTCGTCTGTCTGTTGTCTGTAACGTTTGTGTACCCTACTTAGCCGGTTGAAATATTTGGCGATTTTTTCGCCGTTAGGTACCTTGGCCATCCATTGACATTCACGGAGATCGTCCCAGGGGAACCCCTCCGTCGGGGGGTTTAAAGTTAAACGCATTTCTGGCATATCGAATGCTATAACTTCGAATTAGGTAGTTTCCGGCCGCATTGCGTAAGTGGTTGACAAAGCCATAACTAGGGGCCAATTTACGATTACTATGACTAGTAGTAAAACGTCTGCAGAGGGACCGCGCGACGCCCACGGTATAAATTCCTAGCAGATTCATACATTCAAGACTTAATGCTCAGTACTTGCCTAGCTATCGTCTTGGTGAATTCGGTGAATTTACGATTACTAGTATATGTCTAGCAGTAAACGTCTGCAGAGGGACCGACGACGTCCACGGTATAAATATTCTATAACTGCAAGGTTGAAATTCTGTACGTAGCAGATTCAGAAATTCATCCTTACGAACTGGCGCCGAATTCCGCCGCCGCCGGAAAAGTTTGGCGCCGCCGCCAGTCAAGTTTAGGTCGGCGCGCCGGCGCGCCAGCCGGAAAACTGACGGCGGCGCAGCTGAGGGGTCTATAGTCAGTAGTCACGTCACGTCCCATGAAGACTAATGCAGGCCGTATAAAGCTGGTATTGCACTTGCAGGAACTGTGATAATTAAACTTGATAGACAACGGGAATTTTTCGCTAAGCGGGGGGAATTTTCCAGTTTCAAAACGGGAATTCCAGGTGGCCCTGACCGATATCAAAGCAATGGATCAAAGTCTTTCAAAGATGCTATAGCGCTATAGTCGAGACTCGAGAGTCGAGTCACCACAACCGAGACTTGTCGCCATTCGCCAAATGATACGTCGCCCAACTAGTGTTGTGCGATACCTGAAATTGGAACGACGATAACGATACCATCTCGGGTATCGAGTATCGCGATACTACCGCGATA
>Ga0209363_1000507_pt1 | contig 15399 bp, 6 predicted proteins | sample WorMetexBAHAMAS3_FD_187385 | JGI IMG/M metagenome (GOLD analysis project Ga0209363, IMG submission 187385) | Marine gutless worms symbiont microbial communities from Max Planck institute for Marine Microbiology, Germany - Inanidrilus exumae... | ecosystem: Host-associated > Annelida > Digestive... | reverse complement strand
CGCAATAGCACACACTAAGATAAAACTAACGGTACCAAAATTACAAAGGAAGTCAAGCTATAAACTACAAAAAGTTAAGAAAAAGTGAGAGCGAGTGTACGCACGACTGACCTGAATGCCGGACCAATGGCAAACCGTCGCGCAGACGTCGCGCGGTCCTTCTGCAGACGTTTACTACTGACCCCACTATGTTAAATTTCACCAGAAATGATAATGCCCAATAGGAACGCGGTAGAGATGTCCTGCATCGTAATTTTTAACTACCAAGTTTGGTTCAACCCGAGACACCTGGTTGCCTGTCTTTTTATTGTAGTGTTTTCACACCATCTTGGGTGTATTCAGTAATTCTGGAGCACCTACAAACAGTGTTTGATGAACTTTATTTGTTCTCCAAATTTCACGATATTTCTACCTGCCACTTTGTAGTTATGTCCGTAAATGTTTGCCAGTTTGGCTTGAAAATTTTAGTCATGCACCTTATTGGTTCTTGAGAAGTTGACCCCTAAATGGATGCAATATTAACTTGGCTCCAGAAGGCCCTTATGCAGAGCTAAGAAATAAAGTAAAGCTGTTAAATTGTTGATTATTAAGGATTTCTTTAACGGTTAATCTGAATTATTAATGATAAATTAATTTGTTTAAAACAACTAAGTTGACAATATAACACCATTTGAATTGCTGTAATTATCTTGAGTCATATCGACACCAGTCTGTTATGGTATCATAATAAACGTTTGAATCATAGAGTTATTGTTCAGTTCACATAGTCATTCCATAGATTTTCACCAGACTCACTTCTTCACAGTCTCCGGATATAAAGGTGCACACAGAATGGTCCATTTTGATTTTCAGCAACAGTAATAATATAGGAAAATTCCTGTGCAACTAAATACCAAGGCTTCACTAAATAAGCAAGGAATTAGGATATTTTTCGCATTGTAATTGGTAACAAAAATTTAATAACTATAAATTCTTAACAGTTAATCAAATTAGATGGTTAATCGTTCATATTGGCAGCATTAAAATAAAGTACAAAAATTTAAAGAAATCAAGATTATTAAGAAATCAAAATGTGACAAGTCACATGTTCTGTCAGACTCAGACCACCCATGTTGTTCCATTGCCACCTGGATTTACGTCTGTTGTCATACCTACAACACAGTTATGTGTTCCAAGTTTCATCAAAAATAGTTCTGGGGTTTAGGGTATGAGGTGGAAATTTGATCATTCTCGTTACTTTGTTTATTGGCTTTTTAAACTACTTATACTGCCATACAACCTATGATGCATTTACTATTGGCAAATAGGTAAGAGCAAGTGCCATTAGCTCCTCTTAAAATATAATCCCTTGGGCTTCCACACGCTGATGACGTTTCGACTTTGCACCTTGGTTGTATGTGGTGCTTGTTTATTATATTGCACTTTTAGCATCATCTAAATGGCATCATCACCACTTACTGAACTCTGGACGTGCCGTTGGTCGTGGATCGGCACAGAAGAAATATACACGGATACCGCCTTCAACTGCTCGTTCCTCTTCACTGCTAAGCTCCTGGCTTGTATCAGCTGACCAGCGTGATGCCACCAAAGTTGAAAAGTTTAAGTCTTTATTTCTCAGCCCAAATCTCAGTCTCGGTGAATTTTGTTGAAACATTATCTTAACACAGTTAGATTATTCTTTTCCGTCAGAATTCTGTGACAAAAACGCAATTCAGCAATTTACACACACCAGAAATAATTCAGCTGATGCTTAGTTCACACAACCTGTGTTCACGAGCCGTGTTCACAAGCTTAACATGGATAGTCAGCTGGCTAATGGCATTTGACAGCGATTACGTATACAGGACAAAATGATTTGTTTGGTATTTCGAAAAATTACACTGCAAGATACATCATATTGATGTTTTTTGTGATGCAGCTTGATTTTACTTACATCGCTGGTTAATGAGATGAGAGTGACCAGTGACAGGTCACCAAGGAGCAGCATTGTAGACAATTAGCGTGAATATCACGGAATTTCACGAACATGAATTCACTAAGGGGTGGTGGAGGTGGTGGATGCCATGCTTGCGTTAATTAATTTTACCTTTAGCCATCTTTTGCATAAAGTGAGCTGTTTATTCATGTTTATGCTTCAGAGTTATTATCTTAAGATAGCAAAGTAAGGTTATCTTAAAGTTTTCCTAAATTTATCTTAATATTTTTAGATAATCAACATTTTCATAACTTTGTCTTAAGATCTTAGTAAGTTTGGTTATTTTTCCCAAGATTGTCTTGAAGTTGCTTAATAATACTCATAATCTACAGTTGATGAGGGAACTACTAGAGATTGCGATATGTACTTATTGCCAACATAAGTGATGGACAGCTGTTGAATATGATTCTTGCTGTGAATGCCGATCATTTTTATTGAGATTTTGTTGTAATTTCTCAGACGAGTTGAGAAGTCTCAGTTGGTCTGGAGTACCTCATCAGTATCGACCAGAAGCTTGGAGGCTGTTATCAGTATGTGCCTTTAGTAAATTTCTGCTGAATTTAATAAATTTCTGCTGAATGTATTAATTTATTGATTTCCTTGTCATTTAAGCCAGTCACACACAATCAGTAAAAACTGGCAGCTGGTGTTTGGCTGAATATTGCACAAAATTTGAACTGGGTCATCTTATGAGTAGTGAAACGATTACAGTAGACCACATTGTGGCTATACTACACGTAACCTGCTCCTCTATATTGCCATATAACAGCAGTTTAACCGAATTTGCTGTAGTAATTCAACAGTATGGCATATAGAACTTCACGTTGATGTCTGTAATTTGTCTTAATCCAAACTATGTGGTGTTGTTATAAAAATGTACTTGCAAGAAATGCTGCCAATGACGGTGTCACTCCACTAAGCAATTTACTGTTGTAGTAGTGGGCTTTGCTGTTCGTAATAAAAGACTGCTGCAAAAATATCAAAGATGTCTAGTGGATGCAAGTTATCCGCGGATGTTAGCTAACTGGGTGTGATACGTTTGCTGTCAGGGTTATGTACCGACTGCGTTAGAGCGACGGAGACCTGTGATGGACCGGAAACGTCAGGAGTACTGCAACTTGGTAGAACAGTATTATGATACACGGTTACATGAGTTGCATCAAGAAACATTTCGACAGGTCGCGCATTGCCACTTGTTAGCACAGTAGTGCAGTAGCACATCGTATGCATGTACTTGAACTGGATGCCACTAGCTAAGGTTACTAGAGATATTGAAACTGAAAAATTGATAAATGCTTGGAAATAGTGCTTGCAACAGTACAGACTGTTAATAGGAAGTGATACATGTCGATCACATATCACCATTTTGACGACTTGAGTGACATTTGAGGTCATTCACTTTGTCACTGCTTTTACACCATTGGTTGGACATAATTGTGAAAATTCTTGCTGCAGCAATTGTCATAGGTTTGCCCTAGAAGACCCTACAAGGCTTTGGCGACGAGGAGCGCAATCATGAGCAACTTGAACACACAAACAACACGCGTTGGTCTATGTTAAATGTTCAGTTAAGTTTCTGTCTGTGCTGTGCTTGTACACAGATTCAGATTGACGTACCTCGAACCAGTCCGTTAATTCCACTGTTTCAACAGCAGCTTGTGCAAGAGGTTAGCTGATGAGTTTTTGTTTACGACAGAAAATACTTGAGTTGTCTCTTGTGTTTCTTCTTTGATATGAGGTAAATCATTAACTCTTTTTTTGGTAGCCGTTTTGCACGTGAACCACCCCGCATGGGGCCGGGGTACCCCCTTTCCGCATTTGCTTCTCCCTTGTCCATTCACTTCCATTCATCTTTTGCTGTTTATTACTTTTTCCCTTTTTCCTTTTCTCATTTACTTTACTTATTTTCTTCTATTGTCCATCCGATCCCTTTCTACCAGAATCGTCCCACTCCGTTTCCAGGCGTGAGGACGTAGGAGGCGACCGAACCTGGGTTTAGTTTGTTTTTTGTTTATGATTGTGTTATCTGTATTGCTTAGTTAAAATTTATTTTGGTGTTTTGTTGTATTTGGTTTAGTTTAGTTTTGCGGTGTGATAGTTGTCTTCCCCTGTTGTAGGCGCTGGCATAATAATTTAAATGAGCCTCTCAATCCCTTTCCCTTTTAGGTGGCTGCTGAACAAAAAGGCGGCCTGGGTTGAGGGTTGGCCTTCCTTCACATGGTTGGGATAGCTCTCCACCCCTGACCTTTTATCTCTGATATGGCCAGATTTGTGCTGAAAGGGGACGTTAAACTCCAACTAACTAACTGACTAACTTGCACGTGAACCATGGTTACCTAGTGCCGGTCAGGTTTCTTCATGCATTTTCTTCTTCGGTTTGTCATGGAAGAGAACAAGTGGCAAAGGTTTCTGCAGGCTGAATTTTTTTCTTGTTACCCAGCCCGGGATGTCAAAACACTGAAGGAAACTCACTCAAAGTATTGACCATAACCGGAGAAAGTCACCCAGTCTCATTCTTTCTTAATCAGTTGAGAGAGAAGCTCTCTTTATGCCATATGTCTGACGTCATTTCCGGATTAACAGTGAAGTTAGTCGTCCATTAGCAGTTGTGATTAGTCTGTGAAGTTGCTAATGTTGGAATGTAGTGATCGTATTTTATTTGCAGCTGTTTGAACGGGTCTTGTACATATGGGCAATTCGACATCCAGCCAGTGGATATGTACAGGGTCTGAACGACCTTATCACGCCTCTGTTTGTTGTGTTCCTCACAGAGTATCTTGAACCAGGTTGGCAATGCTGAACTTGTAGCTAAGTGATGTAATGATGGTTTAGTTGACAAGGTTCATAGCATGCTTGAGAAATCATTGAAGGTGCTTGAATTCAGGGCCGTTGAAAGTCCTTGAATTCAGGCACATTCCTTGAAAATACTTGAAAAGTCCCTGAATTTTCAGGGTTGCAGTCCTTTCAGTGAACAGTTGCTGATAACGGTTGCACTGTGCTAAGTGTTTGTTTTAGGTATTGGTTATGTTCTTGAGGTTTTATATCACCTATTGTGAATACGTTATACATATTGGCAATTTGACACTGTGCTGCATTTTGTACCTAGTCTAGTTCTGAAGACTAACATTTCATAGAGACTGTATGCTAATATTGAGCTATGCATCCAGAAGTTCAGTTTGAATATGTCAGTCTCTCTGCTGGTCATTTTATGTTTTGGTAAGATTACGTTTTCATTGTTTTAGAATTGCATGACATTAAGTCTTATGAGAAACTGTGTTTCATGCCGATTATATCGGCACTTTAAAAACACGTTTAAGGTCATTGGAAGTCCTCGAAAAGTCCTTGAATTTTTTGTTGAAACAGACCTATGAACCCTGAGTTAATAATTGTACTTTGTGCTAGAAGAAAAATGAGCTGTCACAATTAATGCTTAAATGAATTGAGTAGTCATTGAACATTTTTGTTGATTAAAATCATAGTCAGCTGGCACCACTGAACCCAGAATGACCCCAAAGATTATGTAATTACTGACTGAAGAATGTTTTTTGTTTATTGGCAAGTTCATAATCATGCATGCCCCATGCAGGTTACGGGGCAGTAATGCACCATGATTCATGTGTTGATTTAGGCGCTACATAAATTGTTCATTCTGTGTTTACTTAACTTCTTTACTTTCTTTTTTCCTTATGGTTTTTTCTTATTTACTTCCTTACTTGTTTACTTCCTGACTTATCTATATAGCTACTCCTTCAGAATAGACCTGTTCTGTTTCCAGGCCGGACGTTGTAGGAGGCGACGAAACCTGGTTTTAGTTTTTCAGGTTCATTTTATGTTGTAGTATATTTTGTAATGGATGCATGTTTGGCTTTTGTTGTATGTTTAAGTTTTTCAGTACTAAGCCAAGAGAGTTGCAGGGAAGAACGTCTCTGAAATGACCTGTTTTATGTCAGATGGGATGTAAAACCTTAACTCAATCAGTTAAGCTTTTACATCCCATCTGACATAAAACATGCAGTTACACTGTAAGCAACACGTGTGCTTGAACTAAACATGCGGTAGTCCTGCTTTCATGTAAGACTGGACAAAGGGATGTGATGAATTAATATTGCCATTATGATTTAATTTATTTAACAGTTCAAAGGTGTTAGATGTGAGCATTTTGACTGAATATGTCTGCAGGTTGTGATATTCCACTGTGCAGCATGGCAGACCTGGTGGACACCAGTCGACAACAGCTCGAAGCGGATTGTTTCTGGTGCTTCTCAAAGTTGCTGGATGGCATTCAAGACAACTACACATTTGCACAGCCAGGGATACAGCAGCGAATCAGTTCGCTGAAAGAGCTCATCAGTCGTATTGACTGTGAGTCAGCTGTCACATCTTGACTGTCCTCGAGTTATAACGTGATTTTGTGATGTTTATTCTGCTTATTTATGAACAGCGGTGTTTTAGTGAAGGGATTTGTAGTTGGTTATAAAGAAACTAAGAGCTCCACCATTACCACGTTAAGCACTGTTCAATTTCGTGGCCGCACTGGTTGATTGTATATATGTCTGTCCCCATGATAACTTTTAAATGAAATGATCTTTGAACTAGATATTTGGCATGGTGATTCATTATGACTCTTTGTTGGTCAAGTTTGTTGGACAAAGTCATAGGTTCAGGGTCACAGGTGGGAAAATATTTACAGTCGGAAAACGTTTTATGACACTGGTCTACCTGCACGGTGTAATACAGACAGTAATGGGGATACTGGACTGCTCAGCACGTGCTAGCCAGATGGTCCAGCAGGCAGCGCAGTGTCACAAAAAGTTTTCATTTTTTCCTCATTGAGTCATTTGCACTGAAATGATCATTGTGACCTCAAGTCAAGGCTTTACCAGTAGTCTAAAGAGTAGACGGTAGACATTTGCAGAATTTCAGTTGAATGTATTTCAAATATCGGCGTAGGTAGAAAATGTCCGAAATACGTCAGTTGTTGTGTCTGTATGACTAGGACCTGCGGATTTAGATGTTACCGTTGGTGGTTCTAATGAGGTAGCAAGTGTGGCCAGTTGCTGTTTAATTGAGGAGCACACGTAGTGTTGCTATGGTGATGTTGGTTGTGTGATGATAGCCACACTCCACGCGCATCTGCAACGACATCACGTTGAATATCTGCAGTTTGCGTTTCGATGGATGAACAATTTGCTCATGCGCGAAATGCCACTGCACTGTGTCATTCGTCTATGGGACACATATCTGGTACAGCTTTTTATTTGATTCCATACACCAAGAGGATGTACAGTGACGCACGACGGTATGCAGTGTAGCCCGATCCAAGGTCAAGTTCACGAGCCCTTCAAAGCTGGAAATCCGACCATTTTCAAAAGCTATCTCCTCCGCCATTTACAATGGGAGCTGGCAACTGACCACAGATTTTTAAACTAGGGCACAATGTCTAAATTTGAGCAGGTCGGATTTTTGATATTCGGCCTAGTTTTTGTGTCACGTGACTTTGAAGTTCTCACAAACGTCAGTTGCGAAGAGTCGACCGTCAGTTCTCGTAGGAGGCTAATTTTTTTCTGTTTAATTTTTATGACCATTCTACCTACAACTGTGTTACTTGCGCTATGTATGTGTTTTCATTCGTTAATTAATTTTCAACGAGACACTACTCACACGACACACACACATACAAACAGAATAGAAAGTAAGCCTAAGTATAAGTTGACAGGGTGTATAGTGCAAATTGAAGAGCAAATTTCCAAAACTCAGTCCATTTTTAGACTGAGTGAATTTTGGAGTGAGTTTCGACCATCCATCGCCATTATTTGTCGAAACGCACTCCAAAACTCAGTCCAAAAATGGACTGAGTGAGTTTTGGAAGTTTGCTCTTTAATTACAGATTAAATTGTGATGCATATCTTACAGGAACACTGTCACATACTGTTCACAAAAGTTGCATTATAGCTGTGTGTTCAAGTGCTTTATCTCGGATGCCGTAACTCAAATGACGTACCTGTAAAACTGCTGTACTTAGAGTATATCGTCCGAGTTAATTGGTTTCCCTCAGTTTTTCTTTTTCCGCTTTCTTCAAAGAGAATTCTTGGAACAAATATCACGGGATTTTATGGACTTGATGCCCTTCCTGTTGCACAACCAACAGTGTTGATGCACTGACCGCAACCAGGGAAAATGACGCGTTGGCATCATCCTTCATTGAATCGTTGTTGCTCCCTGGATGCTGGTTGTCTGACACCAATACTCTGACGTCAGTACCATATCCAAAGCTAATAGAATAGCCGTGCACGATAATTTCAGACTAACAGTACAATGCAATCTGCGAACATTATTGTTTCACTAGTTTGCATTTTAGTACAGTATGGAGATAGAACCATTGATACTACTAATAATAATAATACTAATAATAATAATCCAGCTTGTAGAGCGCCAGTATATCAAAGACTCCACCTTTTCCGTAATCCATGTGTGCTGTTTGCCATCAGCAAGGACATTCAGGCAGTAAAATGCAAACAAAATCCTGCAGAACGTTTTCAACTGTTGATGCTGGCTAACACACGTTGACCTTTGACCCATTTGATGGTCATAAAATGATTGCGTTTTGTAATTTGCATATTTGAGGTACTATAGTTATGTGCTATGGAGAATCGCAGTTTAGTTAGTAAGTTATGTATATGTGCGACACATCATATTTTGGTACAGTCTTATGATATGTGTTGTTAAACTTATTATTAGGTGTAATTATATTTTGTATTGGTAGATGAACTTGTAGTTGTGTATTGTGTCTATGTAGTCAGAGCCAGATGGCTTTGCTTCATTCCATCTCTATGTTTGTGCTGCATTTTTAACTCGCTTTTCTCAGGATTTGCAAAGAGAAAGAGATTTTCATGTAAGCTGCAAACGTTTTGTCAGTGCATGTGTGTGTGTGTACATGTCTGCGTGTGTTTGATATAACTTTATTGTGTTATTCAGTATTACAGTACAGAATCACTGTAGGTAACATCGTTGATGAAATCTCTAACATTTCCCTATTTGGAATGCAAAACGATGCAGTATTGTTTTGGTGACTGTCGTCTGTCGTCATCATCTGTCATCTGTAACACTCCATGGCGGTGGATATGCAATGTGACTCACCAGGGGGCAGCACGCGCTATTCAGTACATTGAATCACTGTAGGTCACATCGTTGATGATATCTCCCTAGATTTGGAATGCATTGATTGCTGTAAGCAAGGGCGTGCAGACAGTAAAACATTGCTCCAACAAAATTGTCCAATTGTCAGCTATCATGGGTTGACATGTATGATTGACATGAAATGGTTGTGTTTGTTTGCGGTGCGGTATGCAAGGCTATAACACTATACAGTTTCAGATGTTGTTTATTACTGGCCCACCTATACATAGTCTAAGGGGGCTAATATTGTTTTGCTCGCTGGCGTCTGTCGTCGTCGTCATATGTCGTCTGTAACACTCCACAGCGGCGGACATGCAACGTAACTTACCAGGGGGCAGCACGCGACGGCGGGCCAGTAGTGTTACGTTCCGGTTAGGGCGACACCTTGTTTTGTGCATTTAAATTATGCACTTGGTCTAGTAGATATTGCGCACTTACTGTTTGCATTGATTGCTTGTGTTTTTAATTTTTTAAAAACACATTTGTTACTGTTGAATAAGCTTGATGCATGATTCATCTTGTGTTGTGCAGGGCCTGATGCTGCTGCTTCAGAATCTACCAACGAACAACTGGAGTAGTGGAGAGGTCGGACTGCTGCTGGCTGAGGCTTATAGACTCAAGTTTACATTTGCCGACGCTCCTAATCACTACAGAGACAGTGTTGCAGTGACATCTAGTGGTGCCTTAACAAACAGTGCGGTCTCGTGATAGCCACTTATGTTGTAGTGGTTCTAACGTTCACATTGTCAACATGAATATGTATGGCATATGGTTTGCGCATTTATGTATATTGGGATTTGTGTGGCGTAAAACTGAAGTCCTCGGAAGATCAAATGAAAAATACTGTGCTTCAAATGTCAGTGCCTTTAGTGTGAACTGTGTTATGTTTTGGTTTGTGTGATTGTTTCCATAGTTTAAAGAAAAGATATTTTACTTATTTATTGTGATTCAGCGCCAGATTTCACGTTGAGTTGTCTGTACAGCTGGCCAGATGAGGTTATTCAACTGCAGTGTAGTGGACCAGTTGTCAGAACCAGTAGCAAGCGATGGTGCGTGGTGGTAGCCATACTGTATTACTACGTCTGACATCCACGATGACTTTATATCATCTTCTGTTTGCTGATAAGTGCTATTCATGTTCAGTAATCTCATGCCATTTGTTGTACTCTCAGCTTCAGATTAAATGGTCTGTTTTTGGCTGCACATAGTGCATAGATGCGGCCTGTTGCTGCATATGTCACACGTAACATTGTCTGTCTGTCCGTCTGTCCGTGTGTTGGTTACGCGCGTTGTACAAAAATGGCGAACCGATCGAGATGCCATTTTGGGGCTGACTGTTGTGGATCTAACAACCATGTATTAGGTGGGGTCAAGATCGGCAGAATCCATTCGCAGCTGCAAGGGGTGACAAGATGGCGATGCGGCCTTTTACCAAGTTACTTTGGACCTTGTTTTCTGGATACTGCAGCTGAGCCAGCATCTCCACAGTCTCTGGTCCATTACTGTGTAACTACGTTGTGTATTTGTTTGCAGTGTGCAGTTGAGCATTTGATGATGCACTGCTATTACATCGACCTTTGCCACTACCTCGTGTCCTAGAGGGTACTTTACCTAGCTTATGCCACGTTAATCAGTACGTTCTACTACCTCCGTTCTGATTGCTGTTCTTCAACTGAACGTGGATTATCTTGGGTTTCTTCCTCGACTTGGTCTTGAAGACAACGTTGGGTACAAGTGGTACGGGTTTTGAGGGACTGGAAGCCTTTCAATTTACCAGCAGTCCTGTTCAAAGCACTGAGTGGAACTCAAAAGTACTGAAGATCACCCATTGGCTTCATTCTACCTTGATCCATTACCAGACTCTTGACGGAAAGGACATTGCTTTCTTTACACTGGATCTCTGGCGTCAGTACCATTCTAATCACAGTACTTTGCACACCTGTCGTGGTGAAGTGATAAATAGGCCTACACCTGTTAATGTCTGTTTACATGATACCTCGACGGCTTTACACGAAGTAGACTACCTTGTACTCTGTATCTTGAATTCGTGAAGCACAAGCCACGAGATCTCGAAAAACGTCTTGATCTCGGCCTAGCAAGGTCCGGTCTCGTCTTGGACAGAAAATCTAACGTCACGTTCTGGTTGAATTGTGGGAAACGCTTGGTCTGGGTCTCGTCTCTGGCTGAAATCCACATGTCTCGGTCTCTTACCCTAAAGTCTCGTTTACAGCTCTGCTGAAAAAGAACCGTCAAAGAAGTAGACGTATGGTGACTTTCTGAGGCAGCATCCACATAGATCAGGTTGAGGGAACAAGTTTTTATTGGCTTTGCCACCCGACAGCAGCGTAGGCATTATGTTTTCGGACTGTCTGTTCACCGCATTCGTCCATTCATTCTGGATGGATCTTGTTACCACGGTATCTCATGAACAGCTTGAGCAATCTTGATTAAACTTACAGCCCCCTATTGATGCCCTGACTAGATTCTGGAGGTCAAAGGTCAACGTTACAGTAGGCCGTCGAGATAGCGAAGGCATCCTTGTTAACACTGGGACATCTGTCCGTCTTCTAGTTTGACGGATTTTGTGTATGAATTTGTTTGTTGCTGACTGTTTATTACTGGCCCGCCTAATGGGCCAGTGTTGTTTTGCTTGCTGACGTCTGTCGTCGTCGTCTGTAACGCTGCCGGCAGGCCGGGCGCGTGGGCGGTCAGGCGGCCGACACTGCACGGCGGGCCAGTACGGTTACGTCCCGTTAGAGCGACACCTTCACTCCGCTGACACATATTACCTATCTGTGTTGAAAGTGTCGAGACACAGCAGCCAGCCTATTTGCATAGTGAGCTTGTTATTAAAGCAAAAGCAGGTGATAGATAAATAGATAAATAGATAAAGGTGCACTGCATTGCTTACACAATAGTCTTGTCACCATAGATCAGCGTTTGAATTAATCGCTACTTAACATATCCACGCTTCACTGTACAAGCATTGTGTGTGCTTTTGAGTTTGTTGTCCAGATTAATTATGTTTGAACGGTGAAATGAGCCTGTGAAGAAGGAAACATTTAACATGTGTTGTGATCTGTGATAGACAAACTAAAAGTAAAAAACAATGCGTAAAACCCTACTGGAACTTCTGCTAGTGAAATTTAAAAAAAGGAAAGGAAGAGTATTTATATAGCGCCTTTTATATACTATGTATATCTCAAAGCGCTCAGGCATGGATCACACAGTTTTACTTGCAAATACACCATGCCTGCCTTTCCTTCGTAAGCGTTCACCAGATGGCGCCACCTCTAACCGAAGCAAGATACATCCAATTGCAGCTTACTACTCATCTATCGACCCCGAAGGGATGAAAGGCTGAGTTGGCCTGGTTGGTTGACCTCTAGCGGACGGCTTACCCACATAAGTGGTCACCCGTCAGCTACAGGTCGAGCGCAGGACAGGGAAAGTTCGCCGGCCAAAGACCGACGTTCTACCACTGTGCCACACAACCAACTGGATAAATTATACATTTCCTACAGTTAACGGAGTCTTGGTCAATACTCAGTACAACGTTGGATTACGTTACGCGCCATGTGACACGATTTCAACAAACCACGTTTGCGCGTTTGTGCTATGGTAAATATAATGAGTAGGGCCTAGTATGGTAATGATTGGTTTTTACCATATTGGAGGGACCTCTCACCATATCATGAATGTGCTTCCTATTAGTTATCGTTAAACTGTTTTGCGTTGGTGTTATGCGCATGTTTACATCTTTGTTTGATAATTCTGCAATGTTGCATTATCAGTAAACGGTTAACGATGGCATTTCTAAACAGTTTGCAGTTGTCGATTATTGTTTTAAGGAAAACCGCGTGATTTTGGGTTCTCGTTGCGCTCACTCGCCTAACACGACGTAAGTGACGTTTCGTCTGCTATCCGAGATGACTTCTTGTTAGCCTAGTGTTCAGCGCGAGAAATCGTTAACTCTGTAGGTCAACTTCTGTAGCAGTCATTCTGATTTGACATAATATTGGACGAAATTCGTGAACATACTTGTTCTTTCAGTGTTCATTGTTATTCACGTTGCGTTTTCGAACGTTGCGAAGAAAAAAGCCGTTGAAGATAAACAGAGTCGACCTTTTCTTTGTGCTTGAAGATACAGGCAGAGTAGATGGAGCAGTCTTTTTTTCTTTCCAACTTCCAAAAGCCACATTTGGTTTGGTTATTCCCCTTCGGATATGATATAAAATTGCATATCTTACATATAGTCAGTGTTTTGCTCTGTTAACTCGTGTATTTTGCTGCAGTAGAATTTGCTGTTGCATTGAAACCACACATTTCAAACTCATGTGATTCAGCCACTTTCTAAGTCACGAAATAGGACTATGCTTTTTAATATCTCTATAAACCTACTGTGTCCTCTGTTTATTGTACCTTGCAAATTGTTTTGCAGTATCGTATAAAACTTACGCAATTTCTGACAAATGTGCATTGTGTTTTCATCGAAATGCTTCACCAGCCAACAGTCACTCGGTGTATTTATTTCTGAAACGTGCAGAAAATATACTAACATAATAACGATACATACAACAACAACGTTTTAAACGCTTGCGATACGAGAGTAAACTCGTACAAAAATAGTCGCTTTTTTCCGTGTTTCATGACTTGCAGCGTAAAATACGCGCGCAATTCTCGCGCGTTGGGTTGGTAATCGGAAACAACTGAACTAATTGCGTGTGTAAAGTGGTGAAGAAAAATTGAATACGAGTGTTATCGTACTTGGAGGGTGGCATCAGCTATTGCTGATTCTCCTGCCAATAAACACGTTAAACGCCGCAGACTTTTAGCAGTTGATCAAGTACTCCCTAAGCAATTTATTCAGATTCGTCTAGTACTTTATACATTACACTAAACGTATAGGCTGGCCTGCTTAACTCGATTCAGTTCAGCGGTGGGAAAGTAAACGTTGCAAACGCATACGTATTCTATTTAAAATTGGATTATTTTAGTCAAAAGATGCGAAATGAGTGTTGCAGCAAAACTGTGTAATTATATGTTTGTGAATTGATTAAAAGGCAGAACAATACAACGTTGTAAAGCTGGATGATTTGCCGCTAAGATGCTGTCGTCAGCAGACAAGCTCCTCTCAATTACCTACAAAGTTCTCACAACTACCCAATTTCCATACCTTCATAACCTCATCTCTGTTCAACGTCCTCGCAGTACTCGCTCTTCGTGATTATGTCGTTACTCTTGCTCGGCCAACATCATCATCCTCTCTAAAAATAACTGATCACTCCTTCCGTTATGCTTCACCTTGTCTGTGGAATCAACTCCCTTTATCTCTTCGTCAACCTCATTCTGGTACCAGTTCCTCCATTTCCGACGCGCCTTTTCCTTCACACATAACTTCTTCCTCTTCTGATTCACCAGTCTGTTCATCCATAACTCCTTCTCTCTTTCACTCCCGGCTTAAGACCTATGACTGCCTGTTTCACAGATCCTACCACCCGTAGTTTCACTGCATGCTTCCTGCCAAACTGCCTTCACGGACTGTTGCCCGGACCGTTTCTTCTGAGCTACTCGGTTGTTGTTTTAGTTTTTCCTTATTTTTCCGTTTCTGTGTCGTGCGCTAGACTAAGCTGGCCATTATCGTCAGCTTTTGAACGCACGTAAATGTATCGTATCGTTATGTCAGAATAATTGGCATTATCTGTTAACAAAACTCGCAACAATTTCGTGCGGAAATGTTGCCATCGTGTGAGATTGCTCTTATGTATTGTCAGTAACGGAGCTACAGTAATTACAACAACGAAGCAGTCTATACGAATACGCTTTGTCTCGAGACTTGCATTCTTATTCCAACAGGAAACTGTAGTTGATAAACAGGAGCGTTCGTTGACGGAAAGTCTAGCAGTATCGCATACAAAATCTTTCGTGCTGGCGGTTACCCTTCGTCGGTGGATGTCACATATCACCCACAATGACCGATTCTGTGAACGAAGCATCGCTGATATCTCAAGCCGTCTACGAAGTGTGAATTGAATCACGTATCAGGTAGGTCTGTACGAAGTATGCCTTGAATCATGTATCAGGTAGGTATCTACGAAGTGTGCCTTGATTACCCTTGAATCACGTATCAGGTAGGTCTATCGAGTGCCATTTGTCGTCGCGTTTGGTGTTGATTAGCGCCGTTCTGCGACTGCGTCGACGCAACGACTGGTGGCGGGTTCGGCCCGGACGCGGCGGCTCCGGCGCAC
>Ga0209363_1000505_pt1 | contig 15410 bp, 17 predicted proteins | sample WorMetexBAHAMAS3_FD_187385 | JGI IMG/M metagenome (GOLD analysis project Ga0209363, IMG submission 187385) | Marine gutless worms symbiont microbial communities from Max Planck institute for Marine Microbiology, Germany - Inanidrilus exumae... | ecosystem: Host-associated > Annelida > Digestive... | reverse complement strand
ACTCATAGAAAAGCCGGCCCTGCCGACCGACCGGCGCACCCAGCATCACCGCAATCCCCCGCTGACAGACCCAGCGCCAAGGAATCACGCACGGAAGCGTCACTCAATCGGGTTTTTCAGCAGCCTCTGCCAAAGTGGTCATCTGGGTCCAAATGACGCGCAACGGCGCCCAACCGACCTTCGCCGACGTTTCAACGTTTCTGACCGCGAACCCCGATTGGCCCTACGCGCGACGCCTTCGACGCCGGGCCGAAGAGTCCATGCCGGCAGGACTGTCCGACGACACCGTGCGGGCATGGTTCAAGCGTTTCCCGCCGCTGACCACGGCCGGCCGCATACGCTTCGCCGAAGCCGCGCTGGCCGCGGGAGAAGAAGAGAGCGGTCCGGAGTTGCTGCGCCAAGCGTGGGTGGAGGGCACCTTCGATCGTTCGCAGCAGGGCGCGTTTCTGGCCAAGCACCGTAAACATTTGACCCGGCAGGACCACGTTCGGCGGCTGGGCCGGCTGCTGTGGGACGGCCGCGTCAGTGAGGCCCGCCGCATGTCGCGGCTGGTGGACAAAGGCCATCGGGCGCTGGCCGATGCCCGCATCCGCTTGCGCCAAATGAAGGGCAACGTGGATGGCGCCATCGCCCGCGTGCCGGAAGACCTGCGGCATGATCCAGGCCTGATCTACGAACGGCTGCGGTGGCGCCGTCGCAAGGAGCGCGATCAGGCGGCCCGGAATTGGCTCATGGCCCACGCCCGAGACGACGTGCGCCCGGCATTGTGGTGGCGGGAACGCGCTATCCTCGCCCGCCGGGCCCTCAACGAAGGCCACATTTCCGAGGCCTATCGCATCGCCGGTCTGCACGGCTTGGACGAAGGGCTCGGCTTCGCCGAAGGCGAGTGGCTGGCGGGCTGGATTGCCCTGCGCTTTCTCGGCGACGAGGAGGTGGCCTTCCGCCATTTCGAACGCATGTTCAATGGCGTCCGGTACTCCATCAGCCGCGCCCGCAGCGCCTACTGGGCCGGCCGATCTGCGCAGGCGATGAACGAGCCGGAGAAGGCCGACCTGTGGTATAGGGCCGCGGCGCAGTACGCGACCACCTACTACGGGCAGCTTGCTGCCGCCCGCCTGGCGCCGGAGGACGACCTGGTGCCGCCGCCCGATCCGCAGCCCAACGCCGACGAGGTCAAGGCCTTCGAGAAGCACGAACTCGCCCGGGTGGTTCGGCAGCTGACCGAGCTCGATCAACAGAAACGCCTCAAGCCGTTTCTCAAGCGACTGGCGGATTCCCGCGACTCGGGCGGGTGGCGGGTGCTGACAGCAGACCTTGCGGAGCAATCGGGACGTTTGGACGTGGCCGTCGGCATCGCCCGATCCGCGGGGCGCCACGGTCGTCCGATGCTGGACGTCGGCTACCCGACCATCCGCCTGCCGCCGCTGAAGCAGCAGACCGCAGGCAACTTGGATGATGCCCTGGTGTTGGCCGTCATCCGCCAGGAAAGCGGCTTCAAACCCACGGCCAAGAGCAGCGCCGGCGCGCGGGGCTTGTTGCAGTTGCTGCCGGGAACGGCCAAGCAGGTGGCGAAATCGCTGCGGATGCCTTACTCGAAGCGCCGGCTTACCGCCGATGAGTCCTACAATCTGACGCTTGGCCAAGCTCACTTGGCGTCGTTGCTGAAGCGGTACGACGGATCCCTGGTTCTGACGTTGTCGGCCTACAACGCGGGCCCCGGTCGAGTACGGACCTGGTTGCGGGTCAACGGCGACCCGCGCGAAGACGATGTAGACGAGATCGATTGGGTGGAGATGATCCCCTTCGCCGAGACGCGCAACTACGTGCAGCGGGTCCTCGAGAATCTCCATGTCTATCGTTGGAAGCTGAATCGCACACGGTTGGCAGCGAACGTCCAGTGACGGCATGGTGGCGGCGCTTGACGGTCAGCGCGGTGCCGACGCATAACACCATCCGCCTCCGGCGGGACCGTCCGGTAGCACCCAGGGGAGATCGCCGTGCCGACCGTCTTGAACGATATCGACGCCTGCGTCTTCGACGCCTACGGCACCCTGTTTGACGTTGGGGCTGCAGCAGCTCGCTGCGCCGATGCTCTCGGCGAACACGCTGGCGCGCTGGCCTCCCTCTGGCGGACCAAGCAGCTCGAGTACACTTGGCTTCGCAGTCTGCGAGGCGATTACGTGGACTTCTGGCATGTGACCGGCCAGGGCCTCGACTATGCCATGGCGGCGCTGGATCTTAAGGATCCGGCACTGCGCGCCCGGTTGATGGAGTTGTACTTGACCCTGGATGCCTACCCCGAGGTCAAGGGAACGCTCGAACGGCTGGCCGGCGGCGGCTTCCAATTGGCGATCCTGTCCAACGGCTCACCCACCATGCTGACCGCCGCGGTGCAGAACGCCGACCTCACGCGATTGCTGAAGCATGTCTTGTCGGTCGAAGCGTCGGTATCTACAAGCCCCATCCAAGCGTCTACCAGCTCGCCTGCGACCGGTTGAAGACGACGCCGGAACGGATCTGCTTCCTGTCCTCCAATGCCTGGGACGCGTCGGGCGCCGCCTTCTTCGGGTTTCGCGTCGTATGGATCAATCGGTTCGATCAGCATTTCGAGATGCTGCCGGGCAAATCTGAGCACGAGATCCGTACGCTTGATGAGTTGCCACCCCTGTTGGGTTTATGAGCGACCTTAGGGGTGCGGTGCGCGAGCGCCGGATACGAGCGCAGGACGGGCTCAGCCTGTATGTCCGCGACTATGGGGACGTCCTGTCCACCGGACCGACGGTCCTGTGCCTCGGCGGGCTGACCCGCAATTCCAAGGACTTCGGGCGCCTGGCGCCGCGTCTCGCGGCCGCCGGCCGACGCGTCGTCTGCCCGGATTACCGCGGCCGTGGACAGTCCGAGTACGATCCAGACTGGCGGCACTACAACCCACGTACCTACGTGGACGACATGCGCCACCTGACGGCGGCGTTGGGCCTGCACTCAGTGTTGGTCATCGGCACCTCTCTCGGCGGCGTCATCGCCATGGCGATGGCGGTGTCCATGCCCACGGTGCTCGCCGGCGCGATCCTCAACGACGTGGGGCCGGAAGTGGATGTGAGTACGCTGGCACCGGTAATCCGTTTCATGCAGAACACCGAGCCAGCCGCGGACTGGGAAGAGGCCACGCGGCGCCTGCGGGGAGCCTTTCCCGGGTTCTCGGACCGCAGCGAAGAAGATTGGCAACGGGTCGCCAGGACCACCTACCGACGCGGCGAGGATGGCCGGCTGCGTTTCGACTGGGACCCCAACCTGGTGCGCCCCATGCTGGAGCGGAATGAGGGCCCTGTGGACCTGTGGCCGCTGTTCCGGGCGCTGGCCCGGGTCCCGGTGCTGCTGCTGCGCGGCGCTAACTCCGATCTCCTGACGGCCGACCTGGCCGAACGCATGGCGGTTGCCCATCCGGAGCTGACACTGGTCACCGTCGCCGAAGCCGGCCACGCACCGACCCTGGACGAGCCTGATGCACTGCGGGCCATCGATGACTTCGTCGGACGCTTCTGAACCACCATCGCCGGAAGACGTGAAGGCGGCGGCCCAGCGTCTGCGCGGTTACGCCGTCCGCACGCCGTTGCTGGAATCGCCACTGCTCAACGACCACCTCGGTGGTCGGCTGCTGGTAAAGGCGGAAACGCTGCAACGGACGGGTTCGTTCAAGTTTCGCGGTGCCTTCAACCGGCTGGCGCAACTGACACCGTCGGCCCGAGAACAAGGCGTGGTCGCCTATTCCTCGGGCAACCACGCCCAAGGGGTCGCGGCGGCCGCCCAAATCCTTCACATCCCGGCACTGATCGTGATGCCGGCGGACGCACCGGCGGCAAAGATCGCCGGGACCCACGCCTACGGTGCAGAGGTCGCGTTCTATGATCGCCGGGCCGATGACCGCGAGGCGATCGCCGAAGCCCTGGCCCGAGAACGCGGTGCGACGCTGGTGCCGCCTTTCGACGACCCACGGATCATCGCCGGCCAGGGGACCACGGGGCTGGAACTGGCCGAGCAAGCCGAAGAAGCGGAAGCCCGCTTAGACGATATCCTTGTGCCGTGCAGCGGCGGTGGACTCAGTGCCGGGATCGCTGTCGCCCTGGCCGACTCCGTGCCGACGGTGCGCGTCTCGGTAGTAGAGCCGGCCGGATTCGACGATGCCGCACGATCGCTGGCGGCCGGCGAACGACTGCCGGTCAACCCCGGCGGAACGTCCATCTGCGATGCGCTGATGGCGCCGAGGATCGGCGCGTTGACCTTTGCGGCCTTGAGCCGCCACCGCGCCGGTGCCGTCGCCGTGGACGATGCCGCCACGAAGCGCGCAGTGCGAACCGCGTTCGAGACCTTTCGCCTGGTCTGCGAACCGTCCGGCGCCATCGCCCTGGCCGCAGTACTGGAAGGAGCCGTTCCGGTCAGCGGCAGGACGGTGGCAGTGGTCGCTTCCGGCGGCAACGTGGACGCCGAGGTGTTCGCCGGGCTGATCGCGGGATAGGAGAAAGGATCAGGTGGCCGCTGACGCCGGCTGCCGCGCGGTCGCCGCCTCGTCGCCTTGCGCATCCGCCGACGACCCGTCATCGGGCAACGGATCGTTCGACTGATCGCGGGAGATCAGGCTCACCGCCACTTCGGGCTCCTCCGCCGGCTGGTTCAGCCGCTTGCAGTGACCCTCCAGGTAGGCACCCTGGTCGATGGCCAGGGATTCATGGATCACGTCGCCCACCACCCGCGCCGACTTGGCCAAGGTGACGGTCCGCGCTTCGATGTGTCCGGACACGCTGCCGTGGACGGTGACGATATCGGCACTGACTCCCCCGTTGACCGACCCCGTCTCGCCGATCAACACCGTCCGCGCACTGACGTCGCCGGTGACTTGGCCGTCCACCTGGACTTCCCCATCGCTGCTGAGATCACCGGTGACGCACATGTCGCCGCTGACGATGGACGGCACTGCCGATTTCCTGGCGTCGCCGGTGGAGTCCCTGGGACCGGCACCCGTACTACTTCTGGAAAACATGACGTCCTGCCCTGATGAATTTCAACGGGTTTCTGGCGCGTCCATCGAACAGGATTTCGTAGTGAAGGTGCGGACCCGTGCTCCGGCCCGTGGACCCCACGCGGCCGATGATATCACGGATGCCCACCTGCTGTCCCTTTTTGACAAGGACCTTGCTGAGGTGGCCGTAACGGGTCACCAGACCGGCACCGTGGTCGATCTCCACCTGCCGTCCATAGCCCGCCTTCCAACCGGCCGAGGTCACCATGCCGGGGGCCGTGGCGTAAACCTTGGCCCGTTTCCGGGCGCCGAAATCGACGCCGTAGTGCATCGCCCATTTCTTGTTGATGGGATCGCGGCGCTTGCCGAACCCGCTGGTCACCGAATAGCTGTCCAGCGGCGGGACCAGCGGCATGCGCTGCACGACGTTCTGCAGGGCAACCAGCCGCGTCGAATGCGATTCCAACTGGACCATTTGCGAGGCGAAGGAATCACCGCCTTCGCCGTCACTGGGCGCGGCGACAAACGGACCGCCCTGTCCCTCTTCCGGCACCCCGGCCGCGGCAAACAGCCGCTCGAGATCCAATCCGGTCCCCTCGATGACCTGCTCGATGGCAGCCACCGCGGCGACCGCCTGCTCGCCCAACTGCCGCACCGACTGCTGGTGAGCCTCTTCGAAACGAGCCAACTGTGTCTTGAGGTCGTGGGTCTGGCTCGCCAGTCGCCGGGATTCGACCATGGCCGTGTTGCGTTCCGACCGCGCGGCCACCAGATCGGACTGCGTTACGCCCAGCTCTTCTTCCAAGTCCTTTGCCCGGCTGGCTAGCTCGGCGACCTCGCCCTCCAACGTGGCAAGCTTGTGTGCCAGGATCTCGCGCTCGGCCTTCAGCGACGTCCGCTCCCCCTGATACTCCTGCAGGTCTTCGCGAGCCTGGCGAACGGACTGCCGCAAGGCCACGTTCTGCTCCACCAGCGCCAACAGCATGGCGTGGTTGTTGTCCAGGTCGCGGGTCACCGAGGCGAATTTCTGGCAGTAGCTGTCCACCTCCTTCACCAAGCCATAGTAGGCTTGGCGAATCCCGACCAACGCCTGTGCGGTATCGACGCGCGAGGACTGGCTGCGAACGTAGACGGTGGTGGCGAATCCCGACCACACCACCAAGCCCACAATGGCCAACACGGCAAAGACCTGGGCGCGTTGCGACAGGCGGCGGGCGCGCACGCGGCCACCCGTCCGCACCAAAACCTGGCGATCGGGAAACCAACGGTCAACAAACCGCCGGGCCAGCCTCTGCGCCCCCCGGAGCAGGCTGGGCGCACTCATTTCAGCATTGTCACCGACGTGTGCCGCTCGATCACTTCCGCCGCGAGTCGTTCCGTTGCCCGGCCGTGCGCCGCCGTTTTCTTCCGGCGGAATCACGCCTCACTTCCCCCACTGTTGCCACCGTCGTACTCACCGGATTTTCCGCGTCGCGGCCCCGGCCACGCCGTCGCATGACGGCGCCGACGGTATCGATTACAGTGGCTTGGCGCAAGTCCGGAGTGCCTTTGCCGGGGCTCATTAAGCCGGCAATCTGGCAACAATTAGGCAATAGTGCCGGCAACCAACATCAACGTGCGGTATGGGGCGGAGCGGAGGTGGGAATCCGGATCAGTGAGGGTTGGTCCTCGTTGCGGGATCCCCGCCTGGTGCTAGCCACCGGACTGGGCGCCGGCCTGTTGCCCATCGCGCCGGGCACCTGGGGTTCGCTGATTGCCCTGCCGTTCGCTTGGGTCATCGAGGCAAGCCTTGGCTTGCCGGGCCTGTTGGCCGGCATTGTCGTATTGTTCGCCGTCGGCATCCCCTGCACCAATGCCGCCATCCGCAAACTCGGCCGCGAAGACCCACAGGCGGTGGTCGTCGACGAGATCGTCGGCCAGTGGATCGTCCTTCTGGCCGTGCCGCACGCGCTGGCATGGTACGGTGTGGCATTTGTCCTGTTCCGCCTGTTTGATATCGCCAAGCCTTGGCCGGCTTCGTGGGCCGACCGCCACGTTAAGGGCGGCCTGGGCGTCATGCTGGACGACGTGATCGCAGGCCTCTACGGCGCCGCCGTCGCGCTGATCGCTGTTCAATTGTGGGAGATGTAAGCGGTGTTTTCCGACGAGCAGCGCCATCTGGCGACGCATATCATTACCACCTGCCGACAGAAAGGCATGCGGCTGGCAACAGCAGAATCGTGCACCGGTGGCCTGATCGCTGCGTGCCTGACCGCCATCCCCGGTGCGTCGCAAGTCGTGGACCGCGGCTTGGTCACCTACGCCAACACCGCCAAGACCGACTTGCTCGGGGTTCCGGAGGAATTGCTCGCGGCCGAGGGAGCGGTATGCGAACCCGTAGCCCGGGCCATGGCCGAGGGAGCGGCACGACGAAGTGGCGTGCAGCTGGCCGTGTCCGTGACCGGGATCGCCGGTCCCACGGGGGGAACACCGGAAAAGCCGGTGGGCCTCGTTCATCTGGCCGCTGCGCGGGTCGACGACGCAGCCGGTCCGGCGTCGGTTTTGGCCGAGCGGCACGTGTTTGCCGGCAACCGGGATGCCATACGCATGGCATCGGTCTCGGCGGCGCTGGCGTTGCTCAGCCGACTGGCCGAGCCATCCCCTGATGGTTCCGAATAGGAGAGGCCCTAGTTGCGGGCGAGCCTGGCGCCGTCGGGTTCCTGATCAACGGCCCCGTAGAGCTGGCTGGCGCGTTTCTCGAACGCCCGTACCATGCGCAGGACCGCCTCGTTGAACAGCCGCGCCACCACCTTCTGAAGCAGGCGCGAGCGGAACTCGAAATCCACGTAGAAGTCGATGAGGCAGTCGCCGTTGTCCTGCGGCTCGAAAACCCAGTGATTGTTCAAATATTTGAACGGCCCTTCATGATACGACACGTGAATGCGGTTGGGTCGATCGAGAACGACGCGCGAGGTGAATCGTTCGCGGACCGCCTTGAACCCAATCATCATGTCGGCGATGAACACGTTGGGGCCCAAACGCCGCCGGATTCGAACCGCCGTACACCAGGGCAGGAACTCCGGGTACCGCTCCACGTCCGCCACTAGGTCGAACATCTGTTCGGTGCTGTACGGCAGCCGCTTCTTTTCGGCGTGAGTGGGCATGGGTCCCGGCCTCTCCGGCCGGTGTCAGCCGACGGCGGCCGCGACGCGGGCGGCGCGAAGGGCTTCGAAGTCGCGATCGGCGTGATAGGACGAACGGGTGAGCGGACTGGAGGCGACGAGCAGGAATCCCTTCGACTGGGCGATGCTGCGGTAGTCGTCGAATTCCTCCGGGGTAACGAAACGGTCCACCGGCGCATGCTTCGGTGTCGGCTGCAGGTACTGCCCGATGGTCAGGAAATCCACCCGCGCCGAACGCAGGTCGTCCATCACTTGCAACACCTCGGTGCGGGTCTCGCCCAGGCCCACCATGATGCCGGACTTGGTGAACAGCGTGGGATCCAGGTCCTTTGCTCGGTCGAGCAGCCGCAACGAGTGATAGAAGCGCGCTCCCGGCCGGATCGTTGGGTACAGGCGGGGCACGGTCTCCAGATTGTGGTTGAAGACGTCCGGGCGGGCGGTAACGACCGTCTCCAGCGCGCCCGGCTTGTCTCGGAAATCCGGCGTCAGCACCTCGATGGAGGTGTCCGGTGCCGCCTCGCGCACCCGCTCGATGCACCGCGCGAACTGCCCCGCACCACCATCGTCGAGGTCGTCCCGATCCACCGACGTCACCACTACGTGGCGCAGCCTCATGGTGGCCACGGTCATCGCCAGGTTTTCCGGCTCCAGCGGATCCACCGCACCGGGCTTGCCGGTGGCAACGTTGCAGAAGGCGCAGGCGCGGGTGCAGATGTCACCGAGGATCATCACCGTGGCGTGACCCCGCGCCCAGCACTCGCCGATGTTCGGGCACGCCGCTTCCTCGCAAACCGTATGCAGGTTGTGGTCGCGCATCAGTCGGCGGGTTTCGCCGTAGCCTTTCGAGGTAGGCGCCTTGACGCGGATCCAGTGGGGCTTGCTTGGGGACGGAGACGCGGGCCTGTGGGCCTTCTCCGGATGACGGACCGTTTCGGTGGAATCCATGGCTTCGATATGGCCGGTAAGCCTCGTTCCGTCAAGCATCGGCGCCCCGCGATGCCGCACCGCCGGCGCCCTACAACGGCCAGTCATAGCGGACCCAGTCGGTGACCGGGACCAGTGAATCGTAGACGTCGCGCGCCCGCCGGTTGTCTCGCTTGGTCATCCAATAAAGGCGGTGCCAACCCTGGCGCCGGCCCTCCTCTACGAACGCTTCGATCAGCGCCCGCCCGACGCCGCCGCGGCGATGGTCTTCGGCCACGTACAGGTCTTCCAGATACCCCACTGGTCGAGTGGTCCAGGTGTTGGGATGAACCACCACGTGGGCGAACCCAACCAGCGCCGCGTCATTGACCGCGACGCGACCCAGCACCGAAGACCCCGGCTCGATGAGCCGCCATGTGGCCGCGGTCGTCTCGCCGGCGATCTCGGCGCCGTAGAAGGCGCAGTAGCCCTGCCACAGCTGCCGCCAGCCCTCAAAGTCGCCGGCTCCGACGGGGCGGATCGGAATCAGGCGGCTTCGCCCGTATACGTGCCCCGCGCCGCGGCACCGTTGAGCGCCGCCCGCCGCAGCAGGGCCTGCTGCGCAGCACCGGCATTGGCGGCCGCACCGCCCCATGCCTTCAGCGCCCAGTCCTGCAGGGCCCGGCCATAGGAGAAGCTGAGCGCCCACGGATGCGGCCCCAAACGAGCGTTCATGGCGTTCAGGTGGGCCGTTGCGTCTTCGCTGGACTGACCGCCGGACAAGAACACGATACCCGGTACCGCCGCAGGGACAGTCCGGTTCAGGCAGCGGACAGTACGTTCCGCCACCTCGTCGACGCCGGCCTGTCGCGGACACCCCTTGCCCGACACCACCATGTTGGGCTTCAGCAAGATGCCCTCCAGATGCACGCGCTGCTCCGCCAGCGCCGCGAAGACAATCTGCAGGGTGCGCGTGGTGACCGCCTCGCAAGTGTCGATATCGTGATCGCCGTCCATCAGCACTTCCGGCTCGACGATGGGCACCAGCCCGCCCTCTTGGCACAAGGCGGCGTAGCGGGCCAGCGCGTGGGCGTTGGTGGCAAGGCAGGCATGGCTAGGCAGATCGTCGCCGATGCTGATCACTGCCCGCCACTTGGCGAAGCGGGCCCCCATCTCGCGGTACTCGCCGATGCGCGGGCGCAGGCCGTCCAGGCCTTCGGTGACCGTCTCCCCCGGACACAGCGCCAACGGCTTGGCGCCCGTATCCACCTTGATCCCCGGAATGATCCCCTGGCGACGCTGCACCTCCACCAGCGGCACGCCGTCGGCCGCCGCCTGGCGGATGGTTTCGTCGTAGAGGATCACGCCGCTGATGTACTGACCGAGCCCCGGCGTCGAGAACAGCAGCTCGCGGTAGTCGCGCCGCGCGGTCTCCGTCGAGTCCACGCCAATGCCCTCGAACCGCTTGCCGATGGTCGGCGTACTCTCATCCGCTGCCAGGATTCCGCGGCCGTCGGCGACCAACGCCCGCGCCGTGGATTGGAGATCGGCGAGGCTCATCCCCTTCCCTCCCCGTTGTCGGCTACATCACCACGTCCATGCCGGGCCTGCCACCGCGCCGACCACCGGCCGCCAACCGCACCAAGTTGGCTTCCTTGGCCTGCCGGGCCACGTTCTCGGCGGTGATCCCGAAATGCTTGAACAGCACCTCGCCCGGCGCCGAGAGGCCGAAGCCCTTCAGGCCGACGAACACGCCGTTCTCGCCGATGTACTTGTCCCAGCCCGGTGAGATGGCGGCCTCCACGGCGACCCGCACGCAGTTCGGCCAGTCCGGCCCCAGAACCTCGTTGCGGTACTTCGGATGCTGGATGTCGAACAGCTCCCAGCACGGCATCGACACCACCGCCGTCGGGATACCATCGGCCTGGAGGATTTCCCGCGCCTGCACCGCCACGTGGACCTCGGAGCCGGTGGCGAACAGCGTCACCTGGCGATCGCCGCCCTCCGCTTCGCGCATGACGTAGGCGCCACGGGCGCAGAGATTAACGCTCTCGTGCTCCACACGGACCGCGGGGACGGCCTGGCGGGTGAGCACCAGGCACGACGGCATGTCGTACTCGGTGAGCGCGATCACCCAGCACTCGAACGTTTCCACCGCATCCGCCGGCCGGAACACCAGCATGTTGGGCATCACCCTAAGCCCGGCCAGCGTTTCCGACGGCTGGTGGGTGGGCCCGTCCTCGCCGAGGCCGATGGAATCGTGGGTGAGCACGTAGATGACCCGCTGTTCCATCAGCGCCGACATACGCATGCCGCCGCGCATGTAGTCGGCAAACACCAGGAACGTCCCGCCGTAGGGGATGAAGCCACCGTGCAGGGCCATGCCGTTCATCACTGCGGCCATGGCGTGTTCGCGGACTCCGTAGTGGATGTAGCGGCCCGTGTAATCACCCGCCACCAGCTCCGGCATGCTGTCGGTCTTGGTGCAGACGGATTCACTCAAGTCCGCCGAGCCGCCGATCATCTCGGGAAACGTCTCGGTGAGGATTTTGAGTGCCTCGCCGGACGCCTTGCGGGTGGCCCACTTCGGCTGTTCCGTCGCCAGCCGTTGCTTGAACTCGTTCAGCGGCGCCTGCCAGCCGGGCCCCAACTTGCCGACGCTGGTGCGCTTGAACTCGGCCTGCCTCTCCGGTTCGAGAGCGTCAAAACGCGCTTCCCACGCCTCGCGCTCGCCGACACAGCGTCGTCCGGCCTGCCGCCACGCATCGAGGATGTGCTGCGGCACCACGAAGGGCGGATAGGGCCAGTTGAGGTTTTCACGCACCCCGGCCACCTCGTCTTCGCCCAACGGCGCGCCATGGGTGGCGGCGGTGCCCTCCTTGTTGGGCGCGCCCCTGCCGATGGTCGTCCGGCAATCGATCAGCGACGGCTTGTCTGACAGGCGGGCTTTGGCGATGGCCGCCGCCACGGCCTCGGCATCATCGCCGTCCACCGTCTGCGCGTCCCAGCCGCAGGCCTCGAAGCGGGCGAGCTGGTTATCGAGGGTAGTCAACGACGTGGGGCCATCGATGGAGATGCGGTTGTCATCCCACAGCACGATCAGCCGCGACAACCGCAGGAACCCGGCCAGCGAAATGGACTCCTGGCTCAGTCCCTCCATCAGGCAGCCATCGCCGACGACGCAGTAGGTATAATGATTGACCACGTCGTCGCCCCAGCGGGCGTTGCGAAGGCGTTCGGCCAGCGCCATGCCGACGGCGTTGCCGAGCCCTTGTGCCAGCGGTCCGGTGGTCGTTTCGACGCCGCCGGTAAGGTTATGTTCGGGGTGTCCGGGTGTCTTCGACCCAAGCTGCCGGAAATTGCGGATCTCCTCTGCCGTCATGTCCGGATAGCCGACGAGGTACAGGAGCGAATAGAGCAGCATGGAGCCGTGGCCCGCGGACAGGACGAACCGGTCGCGATCCTCCCAGTGGGGCGCCGTCGGATCGAACCGGAGAAACCGTGTCCACAGTACGGTGGCCGCTGTGGCCATACCCATGGGCATGCCCGGATGACCGGACTTGGCCTTCTGGACCGCATCCGCCGCCAGCACACGGATGGCGTTGACCATCTCTTCCTGCGTGGCGCGCACCGGCTCGTCGCCCTTGGCAGCGACGTCGAGGACTTCATCGGGGCAAGCGACGCTCATGGCGGCTTTCTCCTCAGATGGCGGTTTGGCCGAGCGCCGCATGGACCAGATAGTGCGTGATCAACAGCTGCGACATGGCCAGCGAATGGCTGACATGTTCAACGTCTTGGCCGTCGTGAAATACCCCCAGACGTGGACGGTCCTCCGGGGCATCGGGGATCAAACTCCATAGATAGTCCTCGCCGGTCGCCGCCTCGACCTCGCTCACCGTGCCTGCGATCTCAAGGCGGTCCACCGGGCGACCGTCGATATCGCGCGCCAGCTCCAGCATCATGCCGCAAGTCGCGCCAACCTTCAGCATTGGCGACAGATCGAGGTGCGGCAACGTCGGGCGCAGGATGTGACGGACGTTCAATCGGGAGCCCGTCTCCTCCGGCAGGTCGTCGGGCGGGAAGAAGCTCACCACCATATCGGCGTAGGAACGCTGCGGGATGACGAACTCGTCGCTGTCCTTGTTCAGCCGGTCGAGAGAGGCCATCACCTGATCCACGGCGTAGCCGCCGGGCCCGGTATCGCGCTGGAACTTCCAGCGCAGGCGAAGGTCCACCTGTGGTTCCAGATAGAACTTCACGTCATAGGCTTGGCGAAGGGACGGCGTCGCGTAGCCGAGCAGCCCCTCGAGAATGATGAACTCCTTCGGCTCCACATACTCGGGCGCTTCCAGGACACCGCCGTTGTGGTTGTAGGTGGGTTTGAGGATCGGCTGCCCGGCACGCAGCAACTCCACGTGCTGCTCCAGGATGTCCATGTAGTTGCACGCCGGATCGTGCGGGGACAGGCCGTTCACCGCGCGTTCGGCACGCGAGTACTTGTGGTAGTCGTCGACGCAGATGTTGACCGTCCGGTGGGTGCCGAGCACCCGGGCCAAGCCCGCCGCCATGGTCGTCTTGCCCGCCGCCGAGTCGCCCACGATGCCGATGATCACCGGCGCATCCCCTGCCGCCGCCGTCATTCAGCTGTCCTCGCCATTGGGCGGGATGCTCGCCAGGGCTTGCGGTCGACGCCCGCGCTCGACTCGCTCACTGATTCGAACACCCCCCGGCAGTCAATTGGGAGAACGATCATCAAATCAGTGGCCTAACGACACATTTTTAAAAAATTAGGTTAATTGCGAGACCGCCCGGCGATTGGTCATCCAGAGCACGGAACGGTTACGCCCATGAGGGTCCCGGTCAAACGACCGCGCCCGCTCTTGGGGCGCCCCAATCAATCACGCCTGTCGCACGGCTGGCAACCCCGTTGCCACAAACATGGGACAACATGACGGTTGGGTGACCTGAACCGCGGCGCCGGCAGGTCACAGAACGCGAATCGGTTGGGTTTGGAAAGCTGCGGGCGCCGGATCACCGGCGCCCGCGACTTAGAAGCTAGGGGACACGGCTCAAGCTAGAAGCTCCAGCGGTCCAGCTTCGGCAGAACAGGAACATCGGATTCGTTCCGCCAATCTGCCGAGCCTGACGAACGAGCCACGTTGGACCGCCGGCCGAGTCGGACGTCAGAAGCGAATTCCCGATCGGGCGGGAGCGACGGCATGGTGCCGACGACAACACCGCCGACCAGCGTTTTCGGATGGAACGTCATTCGTAGCGCCTCCTAAAGCGTGGGGGGAAGTCCTCCCGTGCGCCGGCGTGAGCGCGGTCTTGGAAGCGCAAATCGGTCAATCACCCTACGTAGTCAATGGAAATATTTGTGCACGTAGCCGATGGACGACGTGTGCGCCGCCACATGTTGTGCATTTACAACAGCAGGTCGATTCCTCTAAAGCCGCCTCGTTACGGCTCAAGAACCACCGAAATCAACCGTAAATACTTACAGCCCCAAAAATAATCACCCACCCGCCGATGGATGCCAGGGCCCACAACAGCAATGCCCCGCGCCACGACAAGAGACCGCCCATGGCCTTCTGCGCGCGCGCCGAACGATGCACTGCTACGCCGGAATGACCCCGCGTCGCGTCCATCATGCGTGCAACCGCCATTTTTCCCTCCGTGCTTCAAACCCTTATGGGCTTTTTTTGCGAACGCTGTGACAACGTCCGCCGCTGGGCGCCTTTAGCACAGACCCATTTTATCGCTTAAGCTGACTGGGTCAATTGTGCACCCAAAACAATGGCTTGTGTGCGGCACCGCATTCTTTGAATGCACCGCGCCACTCGGCGCCTCATAGCATGTGGGTTGAATAGCAATCGGCTGCAAGATCCTGATTAAACAAAAGACGGCCGGGTCACGCGGACGTGACGGATCGACGTCCGGGACTCGTTCCAGGCCTCCCACGAAGGTCGAGACTAACGCGGCCTCTTTGGGCGGTCACACCAACCGTGGCGCACGCTGAGAACCGTCAGTTGCCGCCGAAGGCGGCCGCCGCTAGGTATGGGAACCGCTTCCCCGAATACCGATCAACACCACCAAGACGGCAAGCATGACCGCACCGAATCCTGCTAGCAGAGACTGTTGAAAAAGGCTTGTTGTGCCGTGTGCTCAGGCGTGATTCCGTCGCGGTGGATTTTGTCGCGATGGAGGCGGACGATGATGGGTCGGCTGGAACCGGGTCAAGAGCGGCTGTTCTACGAGTTCCGGCTCGAGGACCAAGTTCCGGCGAACCATCTGGTGCGCAAGCTCGATGCGCTTCTCGACTTCGAGGCGAT
>Ga0209363_1000504_pt1 | contig 15444 bp, 9 predicted proteins | sample WorMetexBAHAMAS3_FD_187385 | JGI IMG/M metagenome (GOLD analysis project Ga0209363, IMG submission 187385) | Marine gutless worms symbiont microbial communities from Max Planck institute for Marine Microbiology, Germany - Inanidrilus exumae... | ecosystem: Host-associated > Annelida > Digestive... | reverse complement strand
GTTCAGGGGTTTCGGAGCCCCGGGGGGTCAAAATTTGGCCTTTCCCATTACTTTGGCTAGTCGCTTTTACAACAGCTTGTACTACCGTACAAGCCGTGATACATGCCACAAGTTAAGTTCATTGAAGAATGTACAAAACTCACGACCAACTGCAGATAAGAGTTTTACCACCTGTAAAGCGGTGACACCATGTTTACTGCCAGCCAATTTGAAATCCATATCACCCATGTGATCTTCAATGCCCTGAAACCACACTAACAGTGCAGTCAACATGGAACATTCAGTGACTTTTAGTTAAGCTCACAAAGAACAACTGCAGTACATCGTATTCTAAAAATGATGGTGAAAAAATGCTGAAAATGATTCTAATAAGACAATATGGGTTCATGTACATAGGTTCCTAATACAGGATACAGAAACTTGCTTGAATCGTGAACTAGACAAATGTGAGTAAAAGATTCTAGACACAGATGTCATCACCAGTGAAGCAGTTAATCACGCAGGAGGTCGTGGTGTGGAAACAAAATCGTAACTGATGTATACTGGAAGATAATACTTAATATTGTGAAAGGCACAAAAAATGATACTTCACAATCTGTAGCAAAATTACCAAAATATCAGTGAGGAGTCGATGGTCGGTAATCGCCCTCGTCTCCGAATCACAGCGCGTCACCAAGCCGATGGCAACGCCAGCAACAGGGGCTGTGATTGGAACACCTTCATAACAGAAACAACGCATGACACAACGGTCACATATGACACATTCACAAACTGCAGACACAAATTGTCCTATAAATTTATTGAATGAGGTGTTAACCTGATGATTTTTCAACAAAATCTTACACCATCATCCTAAAGTATGGTGGTGCAAAAAACCACTGAAAAACACCGAGTCAAAACTATGTCACTACACTGTTGCCCATGACTTGGCCAAATGCTCACCAAGTTATTCAGCCCATCATAAGACATGGCAATAAAATATGTAAGTTAGTTATCTCTAAGTTAATTATCTCTAAAGGTGTCTTTACTCTGCCTTGTGAATGTACTTTTTGATCGTGCTTATCACTGACTACTGTTGTCGCTCCTGGGCGTGTCGTACAGCGGCGCCCTACAAATTTTATGTTGACTGATGGACTGATTGATTGAAATACTTGGTATCTTTTTCACTCCAAGTGGCCAACAGCCCAGTCGTTTTGTGCCATCCTGTATATTCGTGCAGACTACATTATCAAACAGAAACGAGAAAAATTCTGTTTGAACAATGCGGTCTGTAAGCTGTAAAATTAGTCAAATGGTAAAATGTCATTGCCAACATATCTCGCTTAACATGCTATGAGTGCAAGGATCCATCGTTTGTTAAAAAAATAATTTTCAGTAATTTCTTACGACATAATGTTTGCTCTCCTTAAATGATTTTATGACATATTTATCTCAACAACTTCAATGAAAGCCATAACTGCTTCAATAGTAAACCAAAAAGCCACCACCCTTCGAGATTCCACGAACTATTTGATTGTGAACTTATGACTTATGGCCTTGACCTTCAAACCTGATCTAGGTTGCAACAAGGTGAACCAGAAAGCCAAACAGCCAAGTCAAAGTCATTTCATTTACAAGCTACAGTCCAGACACAAACACCGGTTCAACTGCTTCACCTGGCCCACTTAGTGGTCGGTAGCACATGTAACAACGTCAGTATGACACAATTTTGTAACAAAGAGAGACAATAAAAAACAAGGTGTCGCCCAAATTGGACGTAACACTACTGGCCCGCCATGCAGTGTTATCGTGGAGCTATAATTAGACTGGAGGCGGCATGATGTCATCGCCTGGCCTGCACGGGTGATGCTGCCTGCAGGCCCGCAGTGGAGTGTTACATACACCGACAGACGACGACGACAGATGCCAGAGGGCAAAAGTTGAAAACAATACTGACCCCCCGCCCCCTATACTATTTTTAGGCAGGCCAGTAATAAGAACCAAACAGTTCTTTCAGAGCGTAGAAACAGCTGTGAGTTGCAGTGTGTACCTGCATCAAGCAGAGCGAGGCTTCCTGAACACGCTGACGCCATTGACGATGAACCTGATACACAAGCAGCCAGCACACAGCAATACTTTATCATAACAGCAGTAATGACAGACTACGCAAATCAAACCCACACAGCACCTTAATGAAAGACTGACACGGAACTTAACAACATGGGTACATAGGTGTTTACTAGGCAATGAAATTGGACAGCCACTGTGAAAGGAGAAATGCACCTTCCATTGGGATTTAGATAGTGAATCAAAACAATAACAAGGTTCAGTGAAAGACTAATCTGGTGGGAGTCAGGAAGGGCATACGACCATGTGGAAGTTTTGAAGCAGTCATGCTGTGGCTGTGGGACACAACTGTCTAGCACAAGTTCAACTGAAAATGGTCATAAGAGGGGCGTTTTCAAGACCTACCAGACCTACCACGTCATGCCCTCTACTTTCGTTATATGAAATAATTTATTTTACTCACACAGCACCATAAAGAAAGATTGACACTGAACTTAACAACACCGGTACATAAAAAGTTTCTGCTGCATGCCGTTATTGACGATTGACTGATTCCTTTCGCTGCAAACACTGCAGCAGAGACGGCTGATATTTTTGAATGGGCCGGACATACCTCAAAAATTGCCCATTCCTGTTGGGGATCGCGACCCCCCATCTCATACATGATTTCTTGGGCCCACATGAGTCAGCCCCCAAACCACATCTCGTTCAGTTCAGCCGTTTTACAGTGTTTACAAACATGACCAACAGACAGACAGACAGATCACTGTAGCAATAGGCTGCATCTAGCTGTTGCTGTGATGTGGCCTAATAATAAGACATTTGTAAGCCAGCAACTTCTCCAATTACCATGCATATCAACTGATTTTCGTTGGTGTGTCTTCATCTATAGTTCTCCTGCTATATGGAATTGCATTCCTACTTCCTTAAGAAGTGTTCATCTCTGTACAGTTTTAAGCGTCATCTAAAATCTCATATCCCAACTCAATATCAATCATTAACACACCCTGTCTGGCCACCTGGCGACTGCCTGTGCCTCCGATTCAGTGCAGGCTTGACCTCGTGCATGTTGTAAATTGCACATTTAGGTCGACTCCTCCGAGTCAACCTAATAAAGTGGGTCTCAAACGTCCGTCAGCCAGTCCGTCCACAAAAAGTTTCTTCGATTTCAATGAAATTTAGTATGTAGGTACAGGTCGATGAGTGATGCATGTTGGTATGCAGCATGACCCGATCCAAGGTCAAGGTCACGAGCCCTTGAAAGTCGGAAATTCGGCCATTTTCAAAGGCTATCTCCTCCCCATTTATAATGGGGGCTGGCAAATGACCACAGATTTTAAAATTAGGATGCAATACCTAAAGCTTATCGGGCCGGATTTTTGATTTTTGTCCCAGTTTTTATGTCACGGTGACTTTAAAGTTGGCAGTAAGTAGGAGTCGACCACCAGTCCCATACGGGCTAATTTTATTGCAATGTGCATTAAATCAGCCAAAAAAAAACTTGAAACACGGATGTATTGTACTACATTCATCATAGTTGCAATAAGTTACTTTAATATGTAAAAAAACATGTGTCAAGTACAATAAGCTGAAACAGGCATAGACATGAATGTATACACACCATTGGATTCAAGTACTTCAGCTGTTAATCGTATTGTGAATGGATATTCTGTGGGGATTACTGCATGGAGAGCTTTCTCTGCTAGTGCACCTACAAAACAGTTTATCTCTCTTACAATATACACAAATTACACAGACAAAACAGACATTCAAAACATGCAGAAAATGATACCCCCGCCATCGACAAAACAAGCATTCCTCTGCCATACAAAGTTCTACACAATTCTACATAACGATAAAAGGTAAAATAGTTATTTAAAATGTTGAACTAAGTAAGAGCGATAGAGGAATTTGTACAAGAACACAATATACCATGACCAAGTTCTCTTCGTCCAAGTGCACCTAGCCGACCTGTCTCATTCGTTGCATATGGAGGAAACTGCAGAACATGGCATAAATATCAACACAAATTCAAATCACAAATGCAGTACACCAGTTGCAGTAATGCTAAAAAGACAACTTACAGTAATCATCAACGGAGTATAGCTAAACACAAATGAATGAATGTTATATGATGACAAATGCTGAACTACAACTAAGAGCTAAAAATAACATCTGTCCACACCTCATAATGCAAGAAGAAATTCTTCTCTTTAATGCCACTGAAAAACACACACGCATTTTGTAATTTCTCGCTCAATCAAAACACATCAACAACAAAAACCACCTTTAATGGTCCTTTATCCAAGACAACCAAGGTGAGCTGGTACAACATTCACCTACTTGATAACTCACTATCCTTATGGCTACTGTACAATGAATAATTAATTTTGTCAATTGCTACAGTCCACAGCATCCTTATTGTTTAGTTGTCGAATCAGACAGTCTTTTACCACAACCTCTCTATAGCTTTTTTGTCAGCCTCTAGGTCTTACAACATCCACTTCAAAATCCTAAGTTTTTACCCAATTATTCTCATCTATACACATAATGTGTCCAGTCAATTTCTATCTATTTCGTTGCAGCACTCAATCAAAATCGGAAAGTAAATCTGCATAAGAACAGGACAACTGTTAAACAAAATTCAGAAATTCCATCTTTTGCAATACGTCACCTGACAATGGCTGAAATAGTGTCGACTTTAGCTGCACTGTCAGGCGAGTCAAATGTTACGGTCGTTAGTACCTGACATACAACACTGCTAATTGCGATACAATCAGACAAAAGCCATGTCTGCAAGGCAACTTAATACGTCATCACTAAACAGCAATCTGCTCCAGCAAACAACCGAACATATGCAATTTGGGGCCCAATTTACTAAATGTTTTACACTGAGTTTGTAATCAATTACTTCAATAACGAAAAACGTATAAAAGCCTACGTTCTGAAGTTTGTTTTTACTTACTCATACGTATATCATCACTGCTCAGAAATGCATCGGAAAATTAACTGTGAAAATCTTACGCATTTATAGTCAACAAATAAAAATCTTATGTACTTGTAATTGATTTAATGAAAAATTACAAGGACCTTACAAAAAATAAGTATTTTTGTAAATATGGCCACAAGAATTAAAGCAGAAAGAAGAACGAGATAATCACAACAAAGTCAAGACCTGTGTCTGGCCGCGTTGAAACAGAGCGGAACCATGGAGCGGTGCATACATGTTGACCTGACAGTTTATTGGCCGCAGGTCTGTCAGCTGTCGGCCGTCACACCTGCAGCAGAACCCAACCATGTCCAATCAGCTTGCAACGCAAGACACACACACCCTCTGTGTTGCATGGTGGCTCAGCGGTAGGGCATTGGACTTGCGATTTACAGGCCGCAGGTTCAATTCCCGGCCGGTGGCTGTCACGTAACATAGGTCAACTCAGCCCTGCATCCCTCCGGGGTTGCTAAATCGAGTACCTGCTTCGGCTGGGGGTAAAGGCGGGATTCTCACCTCTGTCGGGTGGCAGGTAACACTGTGTGATCCCATATGGCATGTGAGTTTCCCGTAGCGGTGAAGAGCTAAGTTGATGCTAAACTGCTATACACTGTTTACTTTTTAGTTTTACTTTACTTTTACCTGCTGAGATGGACAAAACTTTTAAAGCGAAAGCTGGAAGTCTTTACTGTGAACCTGAATATTGTTCTTATGTAACTGTCTAGCAATGCGCTGGCATCGAACAGTCAACGTGAAGGGATCAAAGCTCATTCCGTCAGCAGTCAAGTGGTGTTTGAAGAGAGACAGAGGCCCAGCCACTAAACTTTGTATTCAGTGATTGACACTGTTCACTGGATTACAAGACGCCAGGCATCCACACTACAAAAACATGTGATACTTATCCTCAAAGGTTATCTGCAGGAACGAGTGCAGCAAAAAACCAACATGGAGCCAGATTATGTACAAGCTTTGCTTTAACCTAGAATAAACTTATATAAACTAAATATTTGCAAATGCTATCAATGCATGTCAGTTTAATATTTCTGTCCCCATCAGACCATCAGAATATGAATCAAAGTCCTATAGTATTGCTACATGAAGTGTTACAGTTTAGCACCCTATTCCCAAACTATGCAATCTTTCTCTGCACAATATACATTTTACCTCAATACACAAAAAGTACTAAAATTACTCAAGAAACAAGAAAGCAACCTCAAATTTGTTGTTAATATTAAATCCCTGAATATTTGTTTTGTTAATTCCGCGAAAGCATCTGACAGCTGTTGCATGTCGACTTCAGGATAACTCTCTGCAACACATCATCTTTTTTCAGCTGCACATGAATTCAAAATGATGTTAGGAACTGGAGATATCAAGTCAAATTATTTTTACCGATATATAAAGCAGTCAAATACTACTGTACTACACTCGTAAAGTGCAAACCTTTCATTTTAGCAAGAATGTCGTCTCGTATTTCTTGAACAGAGTTATCTCGAGACATCTGTTTACAACATCAACTTTGACTATCACATATCACAATATCATAATTCAGAGTAACCAGCAAAAATTCTCGTATAAATGGCATAAAAAATACAGCTTCTAGTTCTGCTTAATGGTAGTTTTTCCAGGTGAGACCGGGTCAGTCAGTTCCCCTCAGGTCCTTCTGTTCTGAAATAGAACCTCTGGGATTAGTAGTACTGGCTTTTTAATGAGCCAGATATCCTCTCTGTCATGATCAGTGTCAAAGCACTAAAGGGAACACAAAGCACTAACCATAATCAGTGGCCTGGCCTCCGCCTTTCTTTATCTACTACTGGACTGCATGACAAAAGGCGCAATCATCCCTTTATGCCCACTCTCTGACACCACTACCTGACAATGCCAGTACTTGACTCGCCCACAGTACAAGAATTAAAATAGCTCAGTAGTTTAATTTAAGTGCCACACTCCACAGTTAAAACAAAATTGTAACTGCAAGGGTCACTATCATTCATTCTTTCCTGACATGATAATCTGTCATAGGTACACACTGATCTGTGTAAAATAATAATAATAATAATAATAATAACGTCACTTGTAAAGTGCGAAATTCGAAATAGGCAGCAAATGCATGTTAAGTAATTACTTTATTTTACTAAAATTCAAAAACGTATAATATAAAATTTATACAACTAAACATACTTTGTGATGTGAATGGTCAAGAAACACATTCTGGACTCGCGTTGACGCCAGACTAAAAATTTTTAAAAAAACTTTCATTATCATCAAACAATAAATATTAAGCTGACAGGGGTATAATTGGGTCACTTAAGGTTACTGCAAATAGCATCATTCGACACAGCATATTATACGAGATCCTATTATGTCCTTACCTTGCACCATTTCTGAGATACAGCACGATATTGGTCAAAAAATGCCAATTTTAACCCACCCTACGTGTATTTGGCACCTCCGTTGGGGGGGGGCGGTGACCCATTTGAATTTTGCCAAGAACTTTGTCATCAGAAAGCTAGAGTCCCTGGACTATTCTATGGCATCATTTGTGTGATCCTACGTTTAGCTGTTTTGGTACAATACTGGTGAATGACAGACAGACACCAAACCATAGCGTATACCATACTAGCATAGCGTTTCATGGTAAGAATGCATCTAAACAGTGCATGCCATACTTCACGAGCAAATCAGAAGAAAAACAAACACAGCCATTTTAATTCTGCAGCTGCTTTTAATTTTTTGTTCGGGCAACACAGTGGCGGTTTATCTTCAGACCAAATTTCAAAAAGCAAATATTTTGGATTGTTAAATGATCTATAATATCTGGCTGCTCACTGTTTTTACTGACTCATATTACAATACAGTGTTAACCACAAGCATCAAGCAACAATACTGTCAACTGCAAAGCAAAATATACTATCAAAGAAGATTCAATGTTGCAGAACAATTACCTGGTAAGTACCTCAAGTATGTCAGCATTCAAAACACTGGACGGCGCAGTTATCTCGCGCTTGGGCTTTCCATATTGCTGCTGCAGCCGTTTGATAGCCTCGACAATAGGTTGTGTGTGCTTCACGCCCTCTTTAATGCACTTCTGAAAGTCTGCTTGAGATAAGTTGTCAGCAGATGCTTCCAACATCACTGCCCACAACATCAGCAGCAGCAGCTCAACTCCGATTACTCGTTTAGTTGGCCTATAACTCATAGCCTACACTGGTTGGGCGTTAACACTAAGAAAGCTGTTGGTAATTGCCACAATTGGACTTAATTACATGTGAAATGCTATTGCCTTCACCAAGCCAAAAGGAATAAATGAGTTAGCATTGAAGATATTACTGTTGTATCAAAGCACAGATGATGATGTGTACAGTTAGTTTGGTGCTCATCTGATGCAAAGTACAGTCACTTCTCCCAGAACTATAACATATTCTGATCTGATTGGCCTAGTTACAGTCATTTAACATGAAAGACTTGCATATTGTTTTATTCCCACTTTCCAGGACAGACATGTTCCTCCTATAGCATTATCAATCGCCCATGCACTTGACATGGCAATCTAACTCAAACTACTCCCAATCTCTGGACTGGAGTTACTTGGTTACAATGTAGTGACGCTCACCCAAACACATGACGCTTTAACAGCAGTTTTTCAGATAAACCCGTCTTAGCTCACTGCCTCCTTGATTACCCAATCCGGCTGTATAGCCAACAGCGTGGGGTAGGGCGTTCAGGCACATCTGTTTGTCTGCACTCTAAAAGGAAAACGGCTTGAGCTATCAGCACCAAAGTCGGTAGACATATAGCCCATGGCAGGAACTCAGCATGCACTGACCCTGAGGTCAAAAGGTCAAATCCTAACCCTAACCCTCCGGCGTAAGTCTGCATGTCGATACGACTGCAGCTTTCACTAGTTATCTTCTATACTCGTTCAAAAGAAAACCTTTGGGATAACTAAGTATCACAGGCTGAATGCCTTCCTACCAACACTGTTGAAGAACTGAAGTAGAAACTAGAAAATGCCTGCCTGTCACTTTCATGAATTTCTTTAAAAATATATGGATGAATGTGTTTAAAAAGTTTTTACTCACTTTTATTAATATAATTGTGATAAGGATATAAAAATACGTTAATTCTTTATAAGTAATATATATTTGCTACGCCTGTCGCCTGCATTTTCAGTGATATCCAATCACACAAACTCACCAACTTTTTTCTGTTCTGTTGCTGAAACTATGAGATTTAGTTCGCTGTGATGTAGATCTTTACGCGACGGATTAATCACCACCTCATGGTCAATGTACCCAACTTGAACTGCCCCTGATAAAACAAAGCCAGCATAATCTACTGATAAAATACAAATTAACCACTTAATTTCACAAAATAAATCATATGCATGCATCATCATTCATGTTTAAACACTTAGTTCTCAAATGACAGCCTACGTCCAGATTCAGTAATACACTCCTTCCATGAAGTGGACCAACTTCATCCATAATTGCAGTAAGTTTCAGCATTACTGACATTTACAGTGAGAATCAATGTCAAACTATCAAACGATAGCATCAAAGAAATGTAATTGCGTCTACATAGTTCAACTGATCATAACAACTGAACTCATACCAACGGGTCCATTCCAGGGTATATCTGACAATGCCAGTGCACTGGATGCTGCAAGCAGTACAAACAAACTTTCAAAATACCACAAGTACAACACAAGAAATTGTTCGGGTCACTCAACATTTGCTAAAAGTAACTGTCGGAATTCAGCTACCTAGTGTTAAATAGTCTAACCATTCATGAAGCAATACTTTCAACAGCTAGCTAAACTGGCCACCAAACTACAGTAACATTAATCTCAGTCTTGTGGAGTGACATGTAATATCAAAAATATGTGTCTGCAAGCACTGGAGGTATATCACATTTGGAAACCAGTATCCACTTTAAAATTAGAACAAATTTATTATTCAGCTCGAAGCTAGGCTTTGGTCAAATATCGGATTGACTTTACAGTGCATTTTGGCAGTGTTCACACATTCGGCTATAACTCCATTAACAGTGAACTGATTTGGATGAAATGTGGAGCACTCTGAGTACACTGTCGGGGGCTGGCCCGGGTAGATTTTGGCCGCGATCAGTACAGTAGCAATAGCTAGAAAAACCAGGCTAAAATTTTGAAGCAACATACGGTTTCATCGATTCCCGTTGGCCAAATTTCACAAAATTTGAACACAACACGTCGACCACTGTCGCAATAAAAACTTTCCGAACAGAATTTTGAAAATTTTACCGCAATGGGTCGTTTTTCTAAAAAACGCACATTTCTCACATTTTTTAACGTCTTGCGACTTCAGGCTGCCATAACTCCGCAATCATTACCGATTGCCGGAAATTCACTACCAAAATAACCCGCAACGGGATTTCTAGTTTCCATTTTTACAGTTGGAATCAATTCAAAGTCATTTGTCATTCACTCCATACGAGAAACCTCCCCGAATTTTCTGTGACGTCCGACGAGGGTTGATAACGTGGCAGATAATGCAGACATCACTCAGTTGCAGGCAGCCAATCATCATCGACTATTGAGTCAGGTGACACTACGCCTCATCGAATGCAGGAAGTAAACAGCTTGTACACAGATAACCGAGCGCTTTGAGCCGAATACTGTATTGTGGACATTCCACACAATACAGTCATCTAGTTTTATAATAAAGCTTGTACAACATCATGCAATAAAAAAAAGAAAAACATTACGGTACACACAAACAGCTGTAACATAGCAATATCCTACAAGCACAGATGGCAGCAACAGTCAGAGACAGTAAGGCTTTACTGAAGAAACCAACCAGCATTAATGCTTGCAACACCGGCATCATGGACTCCATCGACTGCCAGCAAATTACACACTAGCTGAGTGTCAGTACAGAAACCGGCTGGAAACAACGGCCGAAGTGACCGATCTGCACCACATGTCAGACTCACAACTAGACATGTGCTTGTACCAAACAAATAATGAAATAATACTGCCATACTTTTCGTCTCTGTGTAACCAGTCTTTCCAGTGTTACTCGGGTTAGTTACACTGCAGTGCATACTTCAACCAAATTTAACACAACCTATTTTAAAAAAAATTATGGAAAGAAATTAAATATACTGTCAAAATTATCTGGTAATAATTAAAAACCAAAGTGGTGATTAGACCCAACCTATCATACGACTTGTAAGGATTTCTGCATCGGTTGGACCAAGTTCTCGACGCAAGTAGTTAGTTGGAATACGTCCTGCAGCCGCCGCCTTCTGTCGATAATCTACCTAAATGCACAAGCAGAGTACAACTCAGGGTCATTAATTAATATAGTACAACTAAAACAGCAACAACAACATTGATGATGCGGGTGAGCCATTACAAAAAAAGAACATTCACTCATTCAAATCCTCTCTTTGTGATTATTATACAATATACCATCTCAACATATGTAAACGCAACATTTCCACCTAATCATTCTATCTCAGCCCACTAAAGTGTCAACTTGTTCTCTTTCTTCGCTGGCCAACTTTCACTGCCATGTAACATACAACTTCGCACACATCTTCTGTATAACTTCCCTCTCACAAGAAGGGAGACGTCCTTATTGGTAAGGAGATACACGAGTTGTCTAAGTTTATGGCATCCCTAACAAAGTGCAAATATATATATTAATTACAAACTGTATGCAAATTACACAATAAAATGTTTGAAAATAAACTGGTAGTTACTACCCGTTACAAATATTGTTCAAGTGCATGCAACCCACTTTACAAAAAATTAACAGCTGATAGAAAAGATTCAGCACAGGTTTACAAACATGATAAAAATATGGAGGGTAAATCATACGACGACAGAATAAGGCTTTTGGGATTGTGGACTCTCGAGGAGAGAAGAAATAGACATGATTTGATTGAATTATTCAAGATTTTTATGGGACTATCTTGTGTTAAAATTGCTGAACTATTTATGTTGGATGAAAAGGTACTAGAAGTCATTGATGAAAAGGTACTAGAAGTCATTGTTTAAAGTTAGGAAAACTCGGTGGAGCAGGGATATCACTACGCATTTTTCAAATAGGTGCTCAATGGATGGAACCTGCTGAATCACCAAACAGTCGATGCATACAAGAACAGCTTATTTATGATCAGAGACGACCGGATGTGCTTCTTCATGGACTAGGTCCGCTAAGCCCTACACCTCACCATGGGTTGCTCCCATTGGGAGGGCAGCTGCACAACGTAAATCACAAATAGGATCAAATAGGCCGTAGTGCAATCCAACACTAACTGGACCAAGGGTCTCAGCTGATGCTGACAGACCCGCATGGCGCAGAGGCACAGCGCATGCAAAATATTCTGCATCGCATCATATGGTAATCAAACCATTTCTTCTACTCGGCTTAGCTGGTAAATACAGATCTTGACGGTGGGTATAATCAACAGTTGTCTGACAACTATCAGAAGTTTATGACACTCACCGGCGAACTAAGTTGACAGTGCCTGAGACGATCAGCCATTCCGGAGATATGGTTGGTGCCGACCAAAATTTAAATGGTTCACATGACATAACCATGCCCTTTTGGGGATGGTTTGCCATCCTTCGGCTAGCACTTGCTACCGTCAACCTACTTACCAAATTTGAAGTATCTAACTCCACTCACTATAAAGGTGATACAAAGTGTCGAAAGGTGATACAAAGTGTCGAAAATGGGGTGGTTTGGGGTAGTTAGGGTCATTGGAAATAGCGCAAATCGATAGAGCACATAAAAGTTCCTATTAGCATTCCATAGTAACTATGTTCCTATCTTGCACCGTTTCTGAGAAATAGCAAAACAGTGTTCGAAAATCGAGGTTTGAACCTACTTTATTTAGCGCCCCCGCTGGGTAATCCCGTTGGAATTTCGCCGAAATCTTTGGCCTCAGCAAGCTAGAATCCACTGGCTATCGCATAGCATTGTTTGCATGATCCTATGTTTAGTATAGCCGTTTTGGTAGAATACTGGCGTGTGACAGACAGATAAACAGACGGACCCCGATGACAGCATATACCGTGCTAGCATAGCATCACATGGTAAAAATGTTTACATTACAAAGCAAAACATTGCAGGATAGCATAGTAGGAACTATTACTATTTTTATTTTTTACTGACTACAGAAAAGCTCTAAACCATAAACAAGTCAGAAAGAATAATAAATGAAAACGAGTGAAACAAATAAAGTACATAAAATGTACATAACAACCGTTAAAGGCAGAAAACTAGGTGAAGATCCAGTACGACTTCTGCTAACTGCTGTAACCATGACATTTGTGTCACCAAACTACACACGGCAAAGCATATGCACCAATATAAACAGAGACAGTGACACACATACAGTTTTAAACAACACAGCAATGCAGGCAAACTGTTGATATCTCAGTCGACTAATACAGCTACAAAAGTATGCGTGTCGGCAGTTCAGATTAACTAACTTTGTTAAGTAGCATATATTAACAGTCTTCAGGAAAATCATAGCATTATTCTGATATTTTCTCAAAGTAAATCACAGTACACAAGCATTCTGGTCACAACACTATTACCTGCACAACAGCACAACCATCGGCAAACCTGGCCAACTGACCAGTTTTGATGCATAATTTCCTACAAAACACACCACAAATCAAAATACACATACACACATACAGAAAATCTGTCTTCAATGATTCGATGCTATTGGTTGGTTGACAGGAAGGGCATCCAGCCTGTCCACAAATCCCAGACCAGACCTAATCGCAACTAACTCATGAAAACCATGCTGGCCAAAAGTGCAAATCATAGTTGTAGTAATGGTAGTAGTAGTAGTAGTACTAATAGTACTATATATAAGTATACAAAAAATGTTCACAATTGAACAATTTGAAAACATAAACATCAACATTTTCCTGTTTAATTTATGACAAATATGTAGAAAAGCGATGCTTTTCAGTATACAAAGAAAGATCCATTTCGCAAATGCAAGCTTCTACAAATGCAGCAGTTGACAAATAGGATAAAGCAGGAAGTTACAATAAATGCACTAAGAATGATATACCTAATAGGCTATACACTAAAACAGCAATATATTGTCATACACTGTAGTCCAAAGTCAAAAAGTCTGTAGTGTCACATATTTAAAATAATGTTACCAGCCACTTAAATGGATGCAATGCACAGACAGAGCATTATCCTGTGATTTCTTATGAAGCAGTTGCAGATGTGGGTGACAGTCCAAAGGACGCAGATGAAATTTTCGGGAATCTGCACATCTCAGGTGCGCCAGGTCACAGCAAAAAAGAACAGCCATAAAGATGGCATTATAGTCATTGAGTATGTCTCATTTTTATGCATGTTATCGCATCACAATTTACTTTAAAGATCGGTTGACTTTATTTATCATTTCACTTTGTTACAATTGTTACAAGATTCCATACATTTTTGTACAAGAGTCTCCGCTGCCGCTAACACTAACAGACCCGCATGACACAGAGGCTCAGCGCATGCTAAATATTCCATATTGCATCACATAGTAATCAAACCATTTCTTCTACTAGGCCTAGCTGCTGAATACAGATCTCAATGGTGGGTGTGATCTACAGTTGTCTGGTGACCATCAGAAGTTTATGACACTCACTGGCGAACTAAGATGACAGTGCTTGAGTTTGAGTTGATCAGCTGTTCCAGCCTACCTACCAAATTTGAAATTTCTATCTCTACCCACCACACAGATATGACAGGCAAATACAAATGTCAAAATAGGGTGGTTTGGAGTTGTTAGGGGTCATTCAAAGTCACTGAAAATAGCATCATTCGATAGAGCACATACGAGTTCCTATTAGCGTTCCACAGTAACTATGTCCCTATCTTGCACCGTTTGTAATATATAGCAAGATATTGGTCGAAAATCACCAATCTGAACCTGTCCTACCTCTATTTTGTGCACGCTTGGGGGTAATGCCATTGGAATTTCGCTGAGATTTTTGGTATCAGAAAACTAGAGTCCCTGGGCCATAGTATGGCGTTGTTTGCATGATCCTAGGTTTAGCCGTTTAGGTACAACACCGGCGTATGACAAATGGATAAACAGACGTACACTACAGACACGCGGATCTTAAGCAATCAATCAATTTCACAATCCACATAATAAATCAGTATTTCACTTCATTTTGGGCAGAAGGCATTCTCGCACTGCCCCAGACTTCAAGAAGCCATCACATCGCAGAAAAGTACATTGATAGACCGGCCATACTTCTACTTACTCATCGCCAACGGCAACTTGCACTTCTCCCGCTCCACTATTATCGCCCGACCACGGATTTACAGTGTGTTTAAATCGCGTATGAATAAAACTCGCTAATATAATGTTTCTTCTCCTAC
>Ga0209363_1000503_pt1 | contig 15473 bp, 9 predicted proteins | sample WorMetexBAHAMAS3_FD_187385 | JGI IMG/M metagenome (GOLD analysis project Ga0209363, IMG submission 187385) | Marine gutless worms symbiont microbial communities from Max Planck institute for Marine Microbiology, Germany - Inanidrilus exumae... | ecosystem: Host-associated > Annelida > Digestive... | reverse complement strand
GCCATATATGAAAATTGCATGTTTTGGGTGGGGTAAGTTCACAAAAACATGGATTTTTCAACTCGCACCGGTTTCCTGCAATGTCATCATGGATTTTCATTATCTGGACATACTAATGAACAAATTTATGTATGAGGACAAATGTTGTACTTCCGGTTTGGGTTGCTCCTTAAATAGGGCACTTTTTGGGTGCCAGCTGCTAGACTAAACATGGGCTACTGTCTGGCTTAGCCCTGACTGGCGCTGCATATTGCACTAGTTAAGTCTTGACACTGCTAGATCAAGGTGACTGCAATGGTAGAGGACACCAGTGAACCCTCTTTTTCCTGCCCGGAATTATCTCCCCGTTCATCATGTGCATAGGAATTATTTAAATAATTCTTTGGTAGGCGGACGTGGTTTAATCCCGGCCACTGAGTGCGTCACGTTGTACTGCACATTGCACCCGAGTGCTACATGGGCAGGTCCAGATTATGTTAATAATATTAAAAATAATAAAATAACACTGACATAATCAACACGCATGAAGTGAGCTTTGTTAACCAACACCCATTCATTGACTGCACCAGTCATGACCGTCTATTCATAATCTGTTATGAAATGTACACACAGTAAAATACTGGGCTGTAAATGCAGAGCTGTGCAGTATATACTTGGAGACTAGATGATATGAACCATTGATCAATCTCCTAGCGAACCTATCTGTCACGGCAATAAACTACAGGAATACCTATGACGAACATTACCAGTCGCTCTAAGATCACAACATAACGTCGACATATTATCACAAACAGTCGCAGCTCACACCTAACAACAGAACTTAAACACATCAGCCAACATGTTAGCTGTTAGCGTCAGCCCGTGTATTGTAGGCTTATGTCTTACAAGGCATATATAAATTTGGGAAAATCTCACGAGTTCACAACTGTTTGATTCATAATCAAAACTCCATGTCATGCTTAAGAGTTCCTATGAAAAAACCTTATTCAAAATTGTTAAGATTATTTGCAAGACACATCCCTGCAACTCACCACCACAATCATGGCACAATGCATGTTGACAAAAGTTGAATATACTGTACAATTGTGGAAATGAATAGCAGACCAATGAGCATTGCACACTGACAAATCAGTATTACCGGTATACACATGCAAACTCCATGCACAATCCATGCTAAAACTTTCTTACAACACAATAGACTACTCTGACACTTCAGAGGCATGATGATTTACAGTAACAACACTATTCAGTGTGGCTGAAGAAGTGCGCCCTCTTTAAGCATCTGTAATTTTTAGGTAAACTCTCTGACACAGTCGACCTGATAAAGCCAGTCTCAAATGTATGTACGTCCGTCAAAAAAAAAGTTTCTTCAATTTCAATGAAAATTTGACAAGTAGGTAGAGGTCGACGAGTGATGCATGACCATATGCTATATGACTCAACCATGGTCAAGGTCAAGGTCACGAGCCCTTCAAAGTTGGAAATCTTGCCGTTTTTAAAAGCTATCTCCTCTGCCACTGGGAGCTGGCAACTGACCACAGATTCTTAAACTAGGGCACAATATCTAAATTTTATCAGGTTGGATAAAATATTCGGCCTAGTTTCGTGTCTCCTGACTTTGAAGTTGGCACAAACGTCAGTTGTGAAGAGTCAACCGACCGTCAGCCCCTGTACGGGGCTAATGTTATAAATTTTAAAATAAAAGCAACTGCTATTCATAGTTTTGGCAATTTCTGATGCCACAGGAGTAATTATACACAGAAAATGTGATATCGTTTTGCTTACCTTCAAACGTGCTGAAGTCAAATTTGGCTAAGTTTGTAACATTTAACAAATCGCGGAACATTTACACAGTAACAAGGACGTGCACTAGAATAAAATCCATGAATGACTGCCGAGAATTACAGAAGCACACTAAAACATGAACATATCAAGCTGAACACGGCAAATGCAGGTTACCAGTGCCACAAAAGTTATCACATGCAAGTCAACTAGAAATCAGAAGCACCTCTGAGAACGCAATGCAATTCTGGCAGGATTAACAGCAGCCCATAATTTATTACCACAAGAAAACAACTTCCACATGTATACACATTAAATCTTCAGAATTTCACATATATGTCCATGGAAAATAAGAAGCCGGACTTATACGAATGTTCAGGCTGGACGGGACTCCACAAATTTATGGGCCCACATTACCACAATATTTTGCAGGACGCCCACAGAAGGGCACTGCTAAATAGTGGAGAATGAAAGACATGAAGAGCTGAGGCCGCATCACAAAAATTGTACTGAATATGGCTCCCACAGTGGTAAATCTGGCAAAAAATATGCGGCATGAACAGTGACACTGTAGTGGCGTCGCCTGGCAGCACAGAGACAAACTGAACACATACATGTGCATAAGAACAACTCTTCCACTGTATAGTGGCATAAAAATTTGTTTAAAATCACAGTATTTCTGTTATCTCAAAATCCATCGTCAATTTCCGTGCATCTGACCAACAGAAGTCAGTATTACACCACAAATGATGGGACAGTTTCTGTTTATCAACATAAGTATTCACTTTTAAACACAGACGACAGATGGTTCTGTTGAGAAGGTTTATGACAAAGTGGCTGTAAGATTTTGAAACTGAGCAAAGCAAAGATGGAACTGACTACTGATAATGTCACATCACCTTTATGCTGACTCGCATACTTATGACAATGACGGAGACAGGTGGTGAGGTGGTGGTGTGTGGAGGTGGCCACCCATAGAGGACATGGCAAACTTTTCACTGCTTGAATTGCAGCACTGCTATCTTTGCACAGGAATAAAATATGACACTTTACTAACTTACTTTACACTTAAACTAATGAGCGAATGGCCAACTGGCAACTGTCGCCACCTCTTGAAAACCACCTGCCACTGCTACCATACCCGACATATAACATGGCACATACAACACACAGTGTGGAATGTGAGATCAGCGACGATGAGCCATAACGTCTACACATGCTCTTTCACTGCCTTACGATAAAACACTGCATGGGCTGCAAACTCACACTGACAACTAGGAACAGAAGGTTTCACATAGACAGTCAGGTCCATGGCATGGGAACCCATCTGCTTCATGGTATAAAGACTAAACCCTAGCATATGACTGATGTCAGCTGGACAGCCAACTGTGGTAACAGCCAGCATCCTTAACCAACTTCATCATTATGCCAGCAGCAATGGTACCAGAGCCTTCTGTTGTGCAAAACTTGCTGCTTCTTCCCTACCGATGGATGAGACCAATGCCGGTATCCATCCTGGTTAACTACAAAGGATGGCCAGGCTGAGTTAGCTGGTTTAAATACCGTACCACAGCATAACCACAAAACAGTTACGCAGAGTAAATTTGTTGACGTCCACAACACTGTTAATGCCAACAACTTTGAATCGTGTTTCAAAGTGTCAGCCTAACTTGTACACAAAAGATAAATTCTAAATGAACTCCCCGTTACAATCATGACTGTAGCCTAATGCCATGAATGCACAACATAACAGTGAACTTCGACAGATAAATGGAACACAAATTCCATAGCTGGAATTTGTGTTCTTTTTTTACAAATTATACCATATTCAACGGTTGCAAATACCAATGAAAGACACACGTTGATTACTAAGTCTATCACAACAATATTTAACGACTGCTGACTTTTGGTGCAATGTTTAATTGCGACTGATGAGCAATCAGATGTTTAAATACCTTCACTTTCTTCCGAAGCAACCAGTGGAACGCAAGTAAAGCCCAGACCGGTCATAACAAGTTCGCAAAAGTCGTTATTGTGCATTCGCAACAGCAAAGGAATGCAGCATAATGAAATCTCTTTCACCAGGCAGCAACGTCACGACGACACTCAAAAGCACCAGGTATTCCAGTCGTACGCTGCAAGATGTCATCATGAGGTTGAGTCGCTGTCATCATCCATCAATGGATGATGCTCGTGAACCTTGGCAAAACCTACAACAATCATCAGACAGTCATTTTAACTAGGGCTGTGCCAAATATTCGCTTCAGCTCAGAACAGTTGGTCAAATAGTCTTTACGTATTTGGCCAAACAGTGCACCTTAAACAATTAGTAATAGTTGAGTTGGGTACCAGCAATTCACTCCAAAGTAAACACAAGGCGTGATAATTGAAAGTAATCTAAATTGACTATATCTTCTACCACGATGGACTGAATACTAACAACAACTTATACGGGCCTCGATAACTGGCATTTTTTTGCCATTTTTACAAACATTTGTATTCGGCCAAATAGTTAGTACAACTATTCATATTCACAGGAAAAGTTCTAACCCGTCTGACGACAGACCTAATTTACAAATAGTATCGCCACCGCCACGGTTGTAATGTCTGTTTACCACATGAACCTGGGTTCCTGCTTCCTCCTGAGTTTCTTCCTCCATTTGTTCTAGCATATATAAGAGGCACAGCTTTTATGGACCAGACGGTCTTCCCAGCCAATCACTTGGTGTAGTAATTACAAACTAAATCTAACACATCGAAAGCAAACGTGGATCCGTAACAAAATAAACTGCAACATAAAATAAAACAACAAAAACTAAAGCCAGGATTGGTCGCCTCTTACGACCACCGGCCTGGAAACTGAATGGGCCTATTCTTATAGAAGTGAATAAGTTAAGTTAGTAAGTAAACGAGTTAGTAATTAAGTAAGTATAGCTCCAGAATCAACTAATGAATCAGGAAGCCCGTATGGGGCAGCAGCAAGTAAAAAGACTGGGAAACAGACATGACGTGGCAAGCGACCAATGAAATAAAACTCCAGAGTCTGTAGTTATAATGTGAGGACCAAGAACAGAGATCATTACTTGTTTCAGCGAGATCATCACTGCATTGCTGCAGCAGCAGCGGTGTCCGTCGCGATGACAGTGACGGCGACTTGACATGCGAGTGAGGGTTTTCTGGAATGAACATTGCTACTATCAGCGCCAGAATTACTAGGATAGCACCAAACGCAAATGGTGGGCCCGGCATTATGCCCTGCAAACACACACACACACAGCAACATTTTCACCACTACACAGGACTACATCGTATTACACTGTATCATCACTATTACTACTTCCATTTAATGACTGTTATTCCAGGTAAATCTGGGCCAGCCAGGTCACCCTTGGGTCCTCCTCCTCCACCTATTCTGGAACAAAACCTCTGGGGGATTAGTGGAATGGGTTTTTATGGTGCGATCGATGTCCTTCCTGCCACCTAACCATCAGTGTCAAAGCACTGAAGGGAAGACAAAGCACTAACCCTAACCAGTGGTCTGGTCTCATCCTTTTTCATCCAGACAGAAGGAACAATGCTCTCTGTATGCCGACTCTCCGACACCACTGCATCATCATTACAAATGTATATCTAGAAAACAGCAAGCAGCTCACAACAGTGCAAAGACCCAAGCAGGCAATGTTCTTAGTTGTAACACGCTACCTTGACCTTTTGACCACAAAATAAATAGTTTTCCAGGACTGATCATGCAACATTTCTATGTCCAATATGGTGATCCTATGTGCATCGGTTTTTGATATATCATGTGAAAAAAGAGACGGAGTTTTGTAAAAAAAAACAACAACCCCATGGCATGGGTAAGTATAGATCACGCATCAAGTTCAGAACAAGAGTAGAAAGCAAATTAGGACTAATTGATTGATTGAGTTAAGGTTTTACTTCCCATATAACACAAAATAGGTCATTTCGGAGACGTTTTCCCCAGCCAATCTCTTGGCTTAGTACTGAAAAACTAAAGCAAATACAACAAAAGCAGACATGCAACCATAACAAAATATACTACAACATAAAATGAACCCAAAGAAATAAAGCCAGGTCGGTTGCCTCCCACGACATCAAGCCTGGAAACGGAACGGGTCTATTCTGGAAGAAGTACATAGATAAGTCAAGAGGTGTAAATTAAAAGACTAACTAAATAACACAGATTTACATGGAAAATGGCCATTAAAGCTGTGTGTGTATATAAAATTTCCAGTACACGAGTAAAATTATAAGGCACTGCAAAAAATAAACAAGTAGACAAATGGACATGGAGACAGGCAGATGAGACGAGAACCTCATTAATTTGTTGCAGAATGCCAACGTCATTTCCTTGTTGACTGACGTTGCGTGGCAATGGCTTTGGATCGACACTGCTTTGCTCTACATCGACGTGGAATAAGTAAAAAATGAAGCCGAACAACGCAGGCCCAAGACCGTAGCAGAGGCTGCGAATACCGGTGATGACTCCCTGAGCAACGCCTGTCAATCAAACATACATACAGCAACACTGTCAGACATAACAGATGAGCAGAAAATAGCACAAGGCAGCAGACATTCAACTTCACAGTACTGGTATGACACATAAATGGCTAACTGGTAATTATAGTAATGCTAGCGACTGATTTAAGGCTTTACAGCCCACTCGACAAATACAGGTCATTTTAGAGACGTTCTTCCAAACCAATAACTTATAGCATGTACTCAGTTCCTCCATTTCCGACTCACCCGTGCCTTCACCCATCACTTCTTCCTCTCTTGATTCACCACTCTGCTCATCCATAACTCCCTCTCTCTTTCACTCTCAGCTTAAAACCTACCTGTTTGACAAATCCACTCTATTATCACTTCTTCCTCCCATTCTGCCTTCACAGACTTTTGCCTGGACCGTTTCTTCTGAGCTACTCGGTTTTTGTTTTTCCGTATTTTTCGTTTTTGTGTTGTGCGCTAGACTAAGCTGGCCATATTTTCAGCTTTTGAGCGCACATAAATATATTGTATTATATCGTAGTGAACCAACTATCTCACCCATTTGGCCAGATCGCCGTCGTGTGACCCCTCACACATAAGCAAATGGATTTCTCCCACCTTGACCCCTATCTAGCACATGGTCCTTGGATGCATATAAGTCAGCCCCCAATGACATCTCAATCGGTTCAGCCACTATACAACAGCAAAGACTCCCATTGCTTTTTAATGGGCCAGACAAACCCAAAATTGCTACCTGCCATGGAGGGATTTCAACCCCCATCTAATACATGGTTCCTTGGGCCTACCCAAGTCAGCCCCCCAAACAGCATCTCGATCAGTTCAGCCATTTTTGCAGGGCTCACGAATGTGACCAACAGACCCTCACAAAGATAGACAGACCACGCTACTCCATCCATAGTGATAGGCAGCATGCGATGCGGCCTAATAACTAAAGCCAGACTTGGTTGCCTTGTATGACGTTCCGCCTGGAAATGGACTGGCACTGTTCTGCAACTCGTGGCCCAGACGAGGCAAAATGCCAGGGAAGGGAGCATCAGCAACAAGAGAAGTTACAAAAACAACCAGTGATGTCACGTTCTCTGCAAGTAAGTAATCACGTTATCTTTTTAACAATCAGCATTATGACATTACAGCAGTCATTCAAATGACAGCCACTCACCACACGACACAAATGTACAGCCATCATGCAAGCTAACACAGAATGATTATTTTCTGAGGGAGAATGGGGCGTATTGACCTTGCTGGTCATCACTGGCGTGAGCAGAGACAAATGCACTGATTGACGGATAAGTAATGTTGCCCATTGCAGCAAGCACACCAGCTGACCAGATAATCCTGCACAGACAACAGTGAAGAAACTACGTCCACTATCACAGTTCCGACCATTTGCAGCCAAAATAGAGTTAGTTAGAGCTGGTGAGAAGTAAAGTTTTTTTTATAAATTGATCACTGCCAATCGTGTTATTTACTTGTCTGCTTATGGCTTAGAACTGAGCTAATAAAGATGCCTGTGGCTAACAAACTCCCTATCACCAACATCAGTATGACAGATTACCAACATAAGAGACATACAATAAAATTTGTAAAGCGCTTAGGTCGAATATCGAATCAGAAGCGCTGGATGGCTCTGAACCATGCTAAGTGCTACCATAAGCCGAGAGGGAGAGTGTTGTCTTTAGCTGGGATTTGAAGGATGCAGAAGAATCAATGGAGCGGAGGTTGGGTTTGAGCGAGTTTCTTGCAAACAGATGGAACCGACACAGAGAAGGCTCATGAGGCAAAGTTGGAATTAAGTGCTGGTTTAAAAAACATATGAACTGAAGAGGATCTAAGCTGCCCCAACTGGTAATGCAAACCTTACTGACAGCACAGCACTAATGGCAATAACTGAAAATTTTTGCACTTATCTTAGTCAAAGTCACAAATCAAGCAGGGTAACTGTTGATGAACAGTCATTAGTAACTGACAATAATTTACAGGTAATTTTAAGCACATGACATGCAGCATAAAAATTCACTATTAGTTGTGATGACTGTCTCAGACTCTGCTGCACTCTTGACAAAGCTAGTCAGAGCTGCCCAGTAGCCAGTACAGCGATACGATACCGAAATGATCTAACGAACCACGGCTGTGAGCCGAAGCCAAGCATAAACAGCTGCAGCATCTCAAAGACTAGACCAATGATAATGGAATGCTTGTTGCCAAGGTAACGCATCAGCAATGCCAGCACCAGCGTCTACATCAGCAACACATTCATCACAATAAAGCCCAAACAAAACAGTGCAGTAATTCAACAGTCCACAGCGCCATACCTATTACACTCTAGACAACGCTGGCAGCATCAAGCCACATAACTTGGTTATCAGGCAATGTCGGCAGGGCTTTGTGTCTCTCTTGCTAAGAAGGCAGCTGTGGCACGTGAACCACCTGTGTACTGAATGCAGAAGTCTGGGACAAGCGTAAGAACCTAAATTACCAAGCAGTATAATCTGGTACCACTCAAAGGCGATACACTGTCCTTTAGCAGGGCAATGCACAGCTGCACAATGCACCATAGTATCGTGAGCCGACACATACCAAGTGCTGTGTATGTATTTTCCTGCATTTACTTGACTGTACTTTACTTTAAAAAAGATTAATCAAGAGTTCATTGGAAAAGTACCTTCTGGCATGTGGGGCCTTTACTAATCAACACATACCATAAGCTTACACTGCAGCACATCTCGTGACCTTGAAATGACCTTCAACTTAGCATACAACACTGCAGATGAGCCGGCGTCTCTATCTTTCCAGTACCATGTTATCACACGAAAGAAAACAACACGCAAGGACCTGTGCAATGACGGACAGAACTCCAACCACAGCAACGAATGTAGCAACTTCTTCCTGGTTGAAGCCAATCACCTACACAACCATGTACCTCGTTACTGGCTGTCATCTATGTAATCTGTCAGTCGCAATGTACACATACGGGCTTTTAATTCACAGACTTTGAACAAAGACATAAAACTGGGCTCTCTACACACTACTAAGCATCATTTCAGCCACATTACGTTACATCAACTGGCTGCTATCAACACTACTACCATCTCCATGTTAACAACCTTCTCCACGAGAACACAGGTGAGCTGGTTCACCTCGGTTGCCTTCCTCCACCTGTTCCTGAAGAGAAACTCTGGGGATAGCTGGCACGGGTTATTTTTACATACTGGATGCCCTTCCTCTTACTCAACCAACATCGTAAAACTACTGAAAGAAACTCACAGCACTGACCCAAACCAGTGAAAATCACCCGCTGCCGTCATCCTTTCTTCATCCTAAGGGAAGCGGCAGTAGTTAAGTAAGTAGTGATACAACAGCTACTCGACACTGTTGCACTGACTGACTGAGTTAAGGTTTTACATCACACTAGACACAGAATAGGGTAAGGTTTTTCCACCGCAAATTAGTCTCCCATTAACGGGAGATTAACTCCCATTAATTAATGGGAGTTAGTCTCCCATTAACGTTAATGGGAGATTAATTTGCAGTGGAAAAACTAGCCCTAGGGCATTTTGGAGATGTTGTCCCTGTTGTAAAGCCACAGCAATGCACAGACTGCAATAAGTAGTTAAATATATCCACTTGCACATTATGGCTTAAAATACTGATCACGACGGCACTACACAATAATCTTGGCCAAGATGTTCACATAGGCTTGCCTAATGTCTCTAATAGAGTTAACAACGTTTAGCACTAGAATATACACATTAATTTAAGTGCCATTTACCAGTCGAAGGTAGACGAAGAAGCTGGAGTATTCACCAGCTTCCGGCAGGTATGACAGAAAGACTGTGACACAGAGCATAAGGATGAGGAAATCTTGACCTATCTTACGCAATGCCTAAACACACACCGGCATTGCTGCAATAAAACAATAGTCATAATAACCAACTACTAACTTAGATATTCCTATCTGCTACTTAATAATAAGAATAATAATAACTAGCAACCCACCGATAAATTTCAACATGCAGCACAAAATGTGTGCTATTAGTATATGGATTAACAACACCATCAGAGCAAAAGCTACAGCCTGGTGCCTAATAAAAACAAAGGACTGCCTAACTCTGCCCCAATAGTATTGTCAATATGCATATCATCACAGTTGCTTTATGTTCAGCCCAGTTATTAACGAGATATCATCTTCGTACATAACCCGCCAAGCCAGGCATATTTTTCACATTAAGGACCGTTTTTTCCACCACAAATTAATCTTCCATTAACGTTAATGGGAGATTAATTCCCATTACTGAATGGGAGTTAATCTCCCATTAACGTTAATGGAAGATTAACTAGCGGTGGAAAAACGGCCCCAATAGACACATCTTGTGTGGTTGCTATTACAGCAGTGCTGTCTTGACACAAAAAAACTCACCGCAAATGGGTCTGCCTTCTCCCACGCAATGTGAGAGCCCCATGTTGCAGGACGACACTTCTCCGGCAGTGACTCGGGCACAGCAAGCAGCAGAAAACCAACGTCAAGAACGGCAACGAACGACGCCAGCGCAATCACGAGGTTGTCGCTGTATGCACGGCCAAGGTATGCACCAATAGCAGGGCTCGTCACCAGACTGGCAGCAAATGACGCAGACACCTGAATATGCATAACACACAGGACTACAAATGCACAACAGGTGCACGTGTCTTTGGAACATCGAAGACGTGAGCAGCAGCAGCAGCAGCATCTTGTTAAGCCAAGAACAACAGAAGAAGAAACACATTCTTGAATAAAAAACACGTTTATACTGTATTTACTTCCATGGTACTGGCACTGTATAAAGGGAGCAACATCCCTCGGGAGTCCTGTCCACTGATGGGTGAAATCGAAGAAACGTTTTGTGGACAGACGGATATACGGACGGATTCATGGACGGACATTTGAGACCAACTTTATTAGGTCGACTCTGTCAGAATCGACCTAAAAATGGCCCTCACAATGTGACATCGGTCTTAAAAATAACACGAGCCGGACCTGTGTGTTGCCGAACCAATGCTGTCAAAGCACAAAATATCAAGAAAACAAACAATGGTGTATACAGCATGCATCATTATTATTTTATTACAGAACATTAGCAGCAAGTTGTGTGCATCAGTGCTTGTGACACATCAACATACCAAGCCATAGGCAGCACTGCGGTCTTCTTCAGTCGTTACGTCAGCCACATAGGCAAACACAACACTGAAGGTCACGGAGAAAAGTCCCGATATTGACAACAGTGCAAAATACCACCTAAACACACATTTAGAATAATCAGCTATGCATAAATTGCTCCTCTAATATCATTGTATTATTAATGCACAGCTTTCACTCAAAACCTGGCATTTATTTATCACCAACATTTGCCAAATGCTAATATGACAGTTTAACTTGCCTGACTTAAAAACTTTGTGATAAAAACAAGATCAGTGAACACTGACAACCAACATGATATATATTGTTTCATTACTGTTTTAACTCAGCGAAATCATCATGACAATTCATTCATTCATTCATAATCGACCAGATTAAAAGTGACGCTTTCACGGTGTACCGCTTCAGGGGCACTGAATGGATAAAAACTACAAGTAAAAACTACGACGAAATAAATGCGTCTTCAAAAGTCGTCGGACAATGGCAGGTCATGTGGCACATGAGCCAATAGCAGTGTCGTGGTGTAGGTTATTTAACTGATGTTTACAGTTAATAACACGAGCTGCACCTGTGTGCGAGGTGCAACCGGATTTAAGACATTATTACAGCCATTGTGCTTCACGAGCCTATCACACTCATTGAACGTCAACCACTGCAGTCCTTTGGTTTCAATCCAATCATCTAAATATAATCTTTTTCTCCCAATTTATCAACGATTCAATACATTATACATAATATAATTTAACTGTCTCTGCTCTCATTCAGTTACTCCAACTTCAGACTGTTGGCACTGGATTTTTACAGGCCAAATGCTCTTCCAGTGGCCTGACCAACAGCATCTAAGTGATGAACATATGGTTATTTGCATATGTAAAGCATACTGGATTACTTCATGCTAAAGGCCAACCAAAATTCGTTTTCAGTGCCGAAGACGCCAGTTTTGGGCGGATTCGGCAGTTTTCATTTTTGGCCGAACGTGTATTTTTCATTTTCGTTTTCGGCTAAAAACATGCAATTTTGGCCGAAAACTGTCTTTCATTTCAAATATCCAACAACGTGTACTGGTATACAGACCATGGATGCTAATGAACTGTAAAACAGCCTGCTGATTGTCCGTCGCATATCAAATGAAATTGGAGGCTCTGATGCCGTGACTGCCAAGCTGCAATCTGATTTAAATGCATTTATGATCTGTGGCTCTGACAAAGACGAGTGCACTGCCTGCTTTCACGGCATGTCAGCATGCGACTGAATAAGAGCACTTATCATCAGCCAGTTTTCAACTGGTTTTCATGCTAGAAATGTTGAAGTCAGTTTGCAAACATACTGCAGTGACCTACTGACTAAATTATGTTATACATATTGTAATAATGTTATGCAATCACAAAATCAGAGACAGATGGAAGCAAGAATAAGTGTTGTACCAATTGCTCACAACAATTTCGTCACAACATGATTTAAGATTTCTTTCAATAAACGTTGGACATCAGCTTTTTTTACTGATGACTGTACTGATAACTCGACAATCATGTGTTATTGCCTGAGCTAAAAAATTCTGTTTTAATTTCATTTTTAACTGAAAATGACAGAATATTTCTTTTTTGTTTTGGGCCAAAAATAAACTGTCATTTTCTCTACTTCAAGCTTTGGGCACAAACAAGTGAACTGACTGAAGCCACAACGTGCTACTGACCAAGGACTGAACTTCATCAGTGGAATTGGTGCACATGTGAAAGTCACCGTCAACAGCAGAAATGGCTTGCGACCCCAGATGTCCGATAGAGCACCAATCAGTGGCGCACTCAGAAATGAGAGTAAACCCTGCAAAACATGCACAGTACATACCGTAGCACCAGAACCGAGTGCAAAACTGTGACCACAGCTGATTGACAGTGAAAATTCTGAACTGTAATGACACTAGTTTCCATGACATATTGTTACAGCACTGACTCCTCATGGCTGATAAATTATATTCTCACCTTAGGATATCCAAATTGTTTTTTGTACATGAAGTGTTAAGGTTATATTACTTGAGCAACAATTAACAGTTACATACCTTCACACCTTGGATTAAGCCATTCATTAGAAATGCATGATGTGGAAACACATCATGTAATACCTGTAAAGAAATATTTACAGATTTACAAATTAAACCTAAAACATTATTGCAGTATCACATTCAACTGAACAAACTGCACAGTATGAGCATATTACACTACATGACAAGCTGGATAACATCAATACGTTAACAGTGCTATGCTGAATCCATCTATCATGAGTACAAACATCCAATGAACAGAAGAGTTTTGCTTTCTATGGGTCCACAGTATGGAACTGTTCGTTAGCAGTCCTGTGTGACAAGAGTGTCATTGAATATTTAAAAAAACTGAAAACGCCTATCTTTTGGCAACTACAAACCGAAACATCACTCAGTACTGCTTTACATCTCTGTTTCTGATTCTGTGATACAAATATTAAGACATAATTACTTAGTTACTGCAAAAACAGATCAATAAGAATATTACTAAACACAGAAACACTGCAGACCGTGATAACAGGAGACATAAGGAGACCCCAGCTGAAGAACTCCAGAAATATAACAATTAGTGCATGGTAAACACTTGGTTGAAACAGCCCATATTTCTGTACAGCATATTCAAAATTACCGGAATATATTAGTGTGAGAAATAATGAACAACAACACACAATAACCCATTTAACGGCTCTTTAACCGGGACAATCCAGGGGCGCCAATACCAGAAAGAAACATTCAGTCACTCACAACCTTTCTTCATGGTTGCTATACATCTTAAAAGTAACTTTTTAGATTTCTTGTACTACTTGGCATTTTCGTTGCATAGTTGTTGGATATGACAATCTTTTTCTACAACCTCACTGTAAGTTTTCTTTGGCCTACCTCAGTGATCAGCAGGGTTCCCATTAAGCTAAATTTGCCAACGTTCGTACAGGCGACTATTATTATGTAACTTAATATAGCACATAACTGGCACAAGTTCACAAGCGCTCATGACTCACAAGCGATTAAGAGATGCAAAGGCCTACAGGAATGTAATGTTCTAATGTAAACCATAAAGAAACCAAGCTGCATGTAGAGAGGGATTCTAAACCCGGACCACTTTTTCCAAACCTGGCTTTCGCGTTTGGATGATACGTGTGTTAATTAGAAAAGATGCCAAGGTAACAGTTTTTCGGCGTCCAGTGATGTCAAAATATTCATTTTTCGCTATCCAGTGGACGTCAGGCATGCCAAAATTCGGCGTCCCCACATGATTATTGGGCGTCAGGGATGCTAGGACGCCCACTAACGGGAAACCTGGTGATCAGCGACTGACTCAATGTGTAGTTTTGTCTTAGTGTGGCTATTCATATTCAGTCATCGCACCTTCGGGCCAGATGCAATCAATAACAACCGACTGATAACGACTCAGGGATGTGCAAGCGGGTTACAGACATACTGACTTCCACTAAATGTAGGACTAGCTGTCGGTGAAGTTAGCAGGTGAGAAGACAGTAATCATTCATGTTTAGTTCTCAACTCGTTTTGGCCGACTGCACTTGTGTCATAAGGCAAAGGTGCACAGGCCGACTGGGACACAAAGCGAGGCCGCCACATTTGTCGATGCGCCTCTTCCGTTGACCGTAGCGTATGTATGGCGTACAGAACACAATTTCTCTACTATAGTATCGTTGCTTACACCAATCCAGGTGCAACAAACTTATACAACAAACCAAAAGTCATTTCATTCGTCTGGTATGAACACGTGAGCAGCCTATTTGTGCAGCAGTCTCCATTGCAGAGTTGTCATCCAGCGTGGCTGCGAAAGTAGTCATCAGATGTAGACCTCAGACGTTCCTTTGATGGACATGTGTAATGCTGAAATGGCATGTATATCGGTGTTGCATTTTTTTTAAAGAAAACCATACAAATGAGTGGGTGAAGATTCAACACAGGAATGGGCAGTTGTCA
>Ga0209363_1000502_pt1 | contig 15476 bp, 9 predicted proteins | sample WorMetexBAHAMAS3_FD_187385 | JGI IMG/M metagenome (GOLD analysis project Ga0209363, IMG submission 187385) | Marine gutless worms symbiont microbial communities from Max Planck institute for Marine Microbiology, Germany - Inanidrilus exumae... | ecosystem: Host-associated > Annelida > Digestive... | reverse complement strand
GTTTTAAGCCGGGAGTGAAAGAGAGATGGAGTTATAGATGTACAAAGTGGTGAATCAGAAGAGGAAGTGATGGGTGAAGGAATAGGTGAGCAGGAGATGGAGGAACTGGTGCCAGAATGAGGTTTATGAAGAGAGAAAGGAAGCTGATTCCAGAGACAAGGTGAAGCATAACGGAAGGAGAGATCAGTTATTTTTAGAGATGTCGATGAAGCTGGCCGAGCAAGAGTAACGACGGATGCAACTTAATTACTCCATTCATTGTTATTGATCCAGTATTGATGGGCAGTGGTTGATAACAGTAGTTAACTACTTTTTAGTAGTAAAAAAGTTATTACAAATTCTTTTGAAAAAGTGGTTAGTCATTAAATAGTAATTAAATTAAACTAAAGGGGGTGTTTTTTTCATGAACACAGTGTACTTTGAAGAGTTAGTACTAACCACAAGAAGTTGACTATGTTTCATAACTACTTTTTAACCAAAACAAGCGACAAACTTCCACATCCACTGCATAGTTTTGTGCTTTATTTTTGTATCTAGTTGGCTTTTGTTGCTGATGCTGACGGTTCTTCTAACGGCAATGTTTAATGTCGGCTAAATCTGAATGATGTTTAAACAGCTTACATAAGGGTTATATGATCTTTAATACTTGTTGTTGATGACGTAAAGATTACCACAGTAATAAAAGTTGTTAGTTAAGAAGTACCATAGTTAACTACTACACATCAGTGTAACTACTTTTGAAATAGTTGTCTGTTTCTGTGGTCCAGCTTAACCACTCCATTAATTGTCCGTGACCCATAATTCTCAGTGACAATGTCTATAACATTCAGTGTTTTGACACTGTTGTTTGATTGACAGATAGGTCGTTTGTCCTGTAAAAACCTGGTGTAATTAAATTAACCCAAAGATTCGAACCCAGTTTCACGTCCAGAAAGTAAGGCCAGTTATAGAATAACTGAAAGCAACAGCAGTAACAATAGCAATACTGGCTTTCTTTTCTTAAGTTACTCTAGGTTGAGCCAGGTTCCCCAAAAGACAGCATTTGGGGGCAATTGCAGCAGGACACCCTGTCACCTAAGTGTCAAAGTACTGAAGGGAATTGAAAACATTGATGTCAACACCCACTGGACTTCACTGTTTTGTGATCCACAAACTCTTGATGGAACATATGCAGCATCATTTACATTGGTTTTCTGACTCCAGTAACTTACTTCACCCCCAGTAGGTGCATGAAGTATTGTGATCAGCGTATCTGTTCAATATCTCAAAAACTACATCCAGATGTTCTGTACGTTGCCTGTAGCCGTGTCTTTGATTATGGCCTATTCCTTCCACTAACGTCATCCACAAAACCCAGAGTACATAACATATTGCACTTTCATCAGAGGACACAGACAGAAGACAACGCATATGTTTCGTCCTGTTCGCAAGGTGACGGCAACAGTCGAACGCCAGGCAACGTTGTTTAGTAGAGTTCAGCCTAGTGGCAGCACTGAGTTGAAGTCTGCCGTCTGCAATTGCATCTTGTTGGTTACTGGATTACTAGTTATTTAGTTAGTGTTGATCCGACTGTTGTTTTATTTAATAAAATGGAGAGAATAGCAGTTTGTTACTGTGGTTGTTGCAGCGAATGGAGTGGTCTGGTGGTGGGCTCGCTCTCTGACTTAACAAATGTTCAAACTACATTTGATTTGATACTTTTAAATGTGTATTTTTGTATGTGTCACACACCAGCTATGTTTCTTGTAAATGAAAATGATAGTCAACACTGTTTTGTTATTATGTGCTCACATTAAAATTTGTGCATGGTACTGTAGTTGTTAATTTGGCTTTTTTGTGATAAGTAGTCAAAAATTACTTTACTTGCCACACGGAGACTCTTAGCTAATTATTTTACATAAAACATCAAGCGAGGGCACTATCTAGTGAATTTAAGTAGAAATCAGTAGAGCAAACAACCATAGGGTGGCTAGTTTCCAGTCAAATCCAGGAACAACAGACGTGAGCAGAAGGCACATGAATGCCATTTTGTGCATTATGAATTAACTATTCTACTGTGTGAAAAGTTCTGGCTGTCACACAGTCACACTTAATCAAGTGCCTACACTTACCAACACAAGCTCGGCTATCGCAGAGGGACCGTGCGACATACTGTGTCAGTAGGTTCATGCTGTTTCACAAGGCATGGGAGTTCAGTCAGCAAAAGTGACCTTCAAGGGCACTGGCAATGGTGCCATTCGATAGGCCACGCACCATTTCCTATTAGTCATCCAATGCAACTATGTCTCTATTTTGCATCGTTTCCAAAATATCACTTATTTCCCAAAACTTAGACTCTGTCACATGACCCTATACACCCCTTTCGGCGGTAATCATTCATGCACCAGTACACCTCTGCATCAGTCAGCACACAACATTTGAAGTACCTAGTTTTATCGACTCCAAATATATGTTTGGGGCAAAATATATAGAAAACAGGTCACGTGACCCAGACCACGCCCATTACGGGGTAGTCTTGTCATCCCAAGGCTAGCAGTGCTTCAACATTTTCGACGTCATTTCTTATTGCAATGTTATAATGACAGAAGCCATACAGCATGGCGCTCTGTCTGGCCCAGAGGGATTGGGTGATGTTTAGCTTCTGAGTGTAGCCTAATCTGGCATAACTCTGAAGATAGTGTCCACATAAACAGAAGCCGTGATGGAGCAAGGAAACTGCATTAAAACAGATGCTATTGTACTTATTCTACTGGTGCAGAATTGACTGCCAGCAGTTTGCTAATATTTTGGTGTAATGCTTAGCAACAAATCATTTCATCGACTAGTTTATCATCCCAAAGCACACACAATCCAATGTGTATGCACAATACATAGATATTTCATGTACAATATTATATTATAAACATATACATCTGAAAACAACAAGGCGGGCATTCATGGCAGAGAAATATAGTCATGCATCAGTTTGAATTGATTGGCACATAGTCATTAGCATCTCTGTGACGATACAGCACGTAATGCTGAATCATAAACAGAACGTCAAACAGGATGCTGAACGAGCCAAGACCGAACTTGGTTGGGTCTCCCATGATTGACGCCCAGTCGTCTGCAAGTAACAGTAATGTCACCATCATCCACTTAACTGGAGTGTTGTCAAAAATGAAGATGGCACAGGCCATCATCAGTAAATTTCATCAGTATTAATAATTACTAATACAGTCGCACAGTTGTCAGTCACATTGGATCATCAGTACAGCAACCATTACTATATACTAACATGGACAGGTGGCCCACATCCTAGTGTTGATTAGTACAGCCAATGTTGCAGCTATAATAATGGCTTTTAGCTAGAAACACAAACGATAGTTGATTAAAAAGTTAACACCTGAAAAACTTGCATTTTCGCAACAATGTGCCACAGTCAGTATTGGCTATAGAAAAAGGCTGTACCACTGCGGTTAAAAGATCAATATTCCCTCTGTCCCAAAATATTTGGTACAGTGCTGTTTACGTAACTTGTGACCAGCAACATTTTACAGACTCAAGTGATATCTGACTAGCATAAGCTAATGGTACAGCAGTTGACAGACAGACAGTCAACGACTAAGACATGCCAATTATTCGACCACAGTTAAGCTACTACTCATTTCCTATCCCACTGGGAGTTGAAGGATGAGCTGGCTTCTGGATGCAGTCTGACACTTTCAAACAACGGACCACTGCGAACACTGTTGTCTGTTCATTATTGAGACTGATCACAGATCCTGCGATAGTCTCTCTTAAGGATTTTGGCAGAGATTTTTCAACAGACTGGATGCCTATCTGGACAACTGTACTGAAGTTGTCTGTTAACATACCTGTGTTGTAAGCAATGAGAAACATCTGCGTTATGCTAAGAATTCCTCCAGTGAAGTCAAGCAGTATGTTTCCAATGCTCCATCCAACGGTGCTCTTGCGACGGAAGTTCATTAATGCCTGCAAGTTTAAACACAAAATGGACACGACTCTCTGTAAACAGTCACTGATTCGGCAGTTCATGCACAGGCACAGTTGTACAATATGTATCTCAGTATCTGGTACACAATGCAAATGCATATTAAGTTATGGCTCGTCCTTAATGGACGTCTGTACACAGGAGAGGCAGGGGTTAAAGTAAGGTGGAACGCACCGGAACGCCGTTCTATGGCCCAGAAATACGGCCAAAAGCATTCCATGGCTCCAAAAAGCATTTTTCGTGGCCGGAACGCATGTTCCACGGACAGTACAAATGTGTAAAATCGTAACATACAGCGTTCCTGCATGATTATTCAGTATCCTACTACACCCATTATTACCGGCAAGTAAAGCAGTATGAATAGTGTGAATTTTTTCCAACCACTGAAAAAAGACGGGCCCACTGACAAATGTTGGGGCCCAATAATTTTTATAATTCCACCTCCTTTGAAATTCTACTTTACCCCTGGGGAGGGAAGGTTGAGTCAAACAGGGACAAAAAGCGGACAAGGGGAGAGTTTGATAGAATGCAGACGTCTGTATTTGTAGCATGGCTTAATTCACGACGTCTGTGTTCAATATGTTGATACTAATGCTAATGCACCCTAACAGCATTGTCATGTCTTACCATCTAGTGGCTGGGCAGCATGTTCAGTCACTGCTTTATAATTGCACATCTGTATCACATTTAATAGCACTGGCCGCTAGGCTTTGATGATAGCCACTGGAGATGGGATGACAGTAGCTGCTGGCTTACGATACAATACGATACGATACGGTAGATTAACGTGCACTCAAAAGCTGACGAGATGACCAGCTTAATCTAGCGCACGGCCCAGAAACGAAAAATAAGGACAAAATAAATTTAAAAACTGAGTAGCTCAGAAGAAATGGTGCAGGCAAACGTCCGTGGAGGCAGTCCGGGAGGAAGAAGTGAAACTACGAGGGGTAGGATTTGTGAAACAAGTAGGTTTTAAGCCGGGAGTGAAAGAGAGATGGAGTTATAGATGTACAAAGTGGTGAATCAGATGAGTAAGAAGTGATGGGTGAAGGAATAGGTGAGTAGGAAATGGAGGAACTGGTGCCAGAATGAGGTTTACGAAGAGACAAAGTGAAGCATAACGGAAGGAGCGATCAGTTATTTTTAGAGAGGATGATGAAGGTGGCCAAGCAAGAGTAACGACAGATGAAGAGCGAGTACTGCGAGGACGTTGAGTGGATATGAAGTTATGAAGGTATGGAGGTTGGGTAGTTGTGAGAACTTTGTAGGTAAGTGACAGGAGCTTGTATTCGATGCGTTCAGTGATTCTGAGCCAATGAAGAGAGCGTAAGATAGGAGTGATATGACATGACTTGGCAGCTTTCATGACAGTACGAGCAAGAGAGTTGATATGCATGGAATTTGTTCGATAGAATTGGCTTAGAACTACGGACCCGTGGACGTCTGCAGTATCGGGGAGAGAAGAAGTTATGCAAAATGTGGACAATAGGGAAGGAGGGTTAAAAAACACTGGTAATATTTCTTGCGGACATCGTTTATGGATGGTCCCTTATGAAGCTTTAGCACATAGCAAAACTAATCTGGTGCTTTCAAAATGGAAAAATACATAACTAGAAAACAGGCAGTCGTATCGACATGCGTACTCACGCCAGGTGCACTTGATACCCCTATGACCTTGTGACCTCAGGGTCAGTGCATGTTGAGGTCCTGCCATGGACTATATGTCTATCAACTTTGGTGCTGATAGCTCAAGCCATTTTCCTTTTACAGTGCAGACAGACAAAGGGGCAGACGCGACTGAATGCCCTGCCCCACTCCGGCGGCTATAGAGCCGGTGTATGTAATGACCTGAAACGTATAACATAGACATATATAGTGATGTGACGATTGTGGTTTTCCCTCTCGATTTCGATTTGATTAATATAAAGAATTTGACGTCAATTCGATTTTTCACCCAAGTATTCAGAGTTAAAGATATAAACTCCTCCACACTCGGCGTGATCGGATGCGCGGGGGTGTAAAACCCATTCTGTGACCTTGTGCAACGATTATCGGTCCCTCTAGCATGCGATTTTGATTTTTTTTTCGCCCCAGTATTCAGAGTTGAAGATATAAACTGCTCTGCATTCACTAAGTGATACTAAAGCTATCACCAATGGAAAAGCCGGACCCCCAAAGGTCTAAGTCTAAGGGTGAAGCTGGGTCATCAACAGTCTCAGAACTACTGCTGTAACATGGCTGATACAGGCTAGTGCACTTCCTGACACTGAACAAACCACGTGCAAAAGGTACCAACATGTCTAAAAGAAAATCTCTACAGCAAACAGATTCTTACCTGTGGCACGTATTTGATGAGTGTAATGGCAAGTTTGACGTAGGACAAGAAGTAGAGGTACATCAACCATGTCATTGCATGTGCTAGCACCACTAACAGTGAGACTAGGAGGAACAACAACATGATGCCAAGAAGGATGTGGCAAACTTTTGACACTTTCTGACCACCAGACTAGCAGCACAGTCACATACAGTGGATCAGTCTTACTTCAAACTCTGTTAAATTATCACGAGATCTGTCATTATAGGCTCGAAGAGCCTATCATGCAAATACTCTATGGGGCAAAAGAATGGTCTTCACACTATCGGCTACAACTACACCAAAAGTGAACTGATTGGGATGCAATCTGGAACAGTGTGAGCCTAATGTCGGGGGCTGGCCCTGGCAGATTTTGGACGTGATTCGCGCAGTAGCGACAGTTTGATAGGCAGCCGAAATTTTTCTGTGTCACGTAAATAATGCACGATTTCACCGATTTCACATCAAACAAGTTTTACAACATTTAAAAACAGTAACGATCAGTGAGGCGGTGACAACTTTCAGAACAGAATTTTTAAAATTTTACCATGAGGGGTCGTTTTTCCAAAGAATGCAAAAATTGCTCACAAAATTTCCAGGTCTTGCGACTTCAGGCCATCATAACTCTGCAATGATTACAGATGCCGAAAATTCACTACCAAATGATCCCCTTACGAGATGTCTAGTTTCCATTTTTACTGTTTAATTTAAACTCTTTCCGCTGAGCTGTACGTTCCATACAAGAAAGGTACCTACCCAAATTTTCGGCACCATCTGATCTCCGATACTGTGTATTAAAACCAATAGTACGCTGCAGTGCTGGTGCGGTCTAGTGAGCGATATATTGAAAAAATAAGACAAATTGGAAAATGAAAATAAGTCACATGGCAGATAATGTTGGCATCATTCATTCGCAGGCACGTGACACTATGTATCGTCGAATGCAGGAACTAAACAGGTTGTGCATCAGTATATAAGTAAACAGTTGTGTCACCTGTGGAGTAGGCCGGTGGAAAGTGCTCTTTTCGAGCCTATATTGCAGCGTGTCTCCAGATACACTGCAACAAGTCTAGTTACTGATATGCTAATGTTTAAGTCCGATAGAATGATTCTGTTTTTCATGACCATGTAAACGAATGTTGGTCGCTTTGGCAATATGAACTGCCTAGTTAACTGACTACACCATTCTGTGACAACTAGATATCTTGGCATCTGTCCACAGGGACATGGATGGTACACAGCAACATGGGTAACACCATTAATAAAACTGAAAAGTGTTTTCCCCCTAATCTGAATGCACTAGTTACCATTAGCAAAGCGATGCGGGCAGCAAAACTTTGCTGCTACAAAATACTCCAGTTCGTCTCAACTGGGGGTGCTGGCTAACACAGCTAATATAATAATAATAATAATGTTCGTTTATTAAATTGCTGACATACCGCGCAATTTACAATAACATCCGCCACGCAGGGCGGGACACAACAGCCGCCACGCAGGGCAGCACTATATACAGAAGGGTTAAGAAGCTTGTGGTGTATAATGGCTGTAAAACGATATGAGTAGGAGTCAAGGCTAGTTGACTTGCCTTACTGCGCATTCCCAGTTTTATGAGCTGCTAGAGGCGTGGCGAAAGTAGCACTTAGTAATATATTGCAGGCTTTGCCGCACAACCTACTTCTTGGGTGCTCGCGGCTCGCCGCTGGTTTGATGCAAGCTGATCATCTGCCGGTAAGATGAATTCAGTTATTAAAACGTAATATGTAGCAATAAAGAATGAGAATAGGAAATGTACTAAATTCGATAAAATATTTCGACATTCACTTTACTATAATATATTGTAACAAACGTACATACAGTGTGGGAATTACCGCGGGGTTGGGGGTTCGACCCCTAGTTCATGTATTCAACCCCGCTATTTTGTCATCTATGTTGACCTTGGGGCCACTGATCCCCGAGTTCTTTTAGCTTAATTCCCACACTGCGTGCATATCAACATTTGTTTGCATTATTTTCTTTGTGGCGCCGTTGGTGTGTTCTGGTGTGCTGGCGTAATTTGGTTTCGAGTGTTCATGTGCAGCGAAAAACCAAATTATGCGAGCACACCAGAACACACCAACGGTGCCACGAAGAAAAATAGTTCAGACAAATGTTGTAAGTTTGTAAGATGTTATAGTGACGTTTAAATGTCGAAATTTTATAAAACTTAGTTTTCTTTATTCTCATTCGTTATTGCTACAGATCTTGTTGTCTTACTGATAACCTACGAAAATGATTGCGTCCTCCATGTCGCAGAACTAGGGGACCACTATCATCTGTTGTTGAAATGGGCCGGTCAGCACTCCAGATTTTATATACTCTATCCTCCTAGGTAGCAGTAGTTGTGTCCATGGGGATAAGCCAAAATGGTATAGATTCAGTGCACGCTAAATCCACACAAACACTGATTCCTGGAGTCCACTCCCTTCACACGGCTGAAAGAAAGAACAAATATCATCGACACTGACTAACACTGACCTTGTAAATAAAACACTGCAAAGCAGTGACAATACAAGCAGCAGTCGCATGCAATGAGAAAACGACGTCATTCAGCTGAACTGGGTTCACACCGTGTGGATACTCGGAAAAATATTCTTCCTGCCAAAAGCATATTGCCACAGTTTCACACGACTGTAATAACTACCAAAGTCTACGAGAGTCTTATGATGAGTTGACGACTGATGGAAATTTATGGAATTATTATATAAATAGGATGTGTTACTGGATTTCTCCAACGAGAAAAATAAAAATTAATATTGCATTACAGAACCTGAATATGAAGGGCTTTTGAATGCATGAAGTACTGTTGTGAAAATAACTTATGCATACTGGCATCTTTTTGTTTTCAAAAAAGCACAGCACAGAATAAATAGCATAAGTGCTAAGGAATAGCTGAATGGCATCTACAGAAAATTCAACTGACACATCTTATATCCCATTTGTCTAAACATGTGTAGATGTTGCTAAGTTTTAATGTTAATCTCTAAATTACTGCTAGAACGGACAACATCTTACCTGTATTGCTTTACTCCAAAACAGTCCGACATTAAAGACGGCATAACAGAAAAAACCCGTTAGATTGTAGGTGATGTAATCAAAGTTCAGTCCTTGAACACTGCCCAATAAACACAGCCATTGTCACTAGCATGTGTGCACTGTAACCAGTCTAATTTGACCAACTAGAAGACAAAACTGCCTTTGCAAAACTAAGTGCAGGTCTACACTAGGCAGAAAAGCTTATTCTGTTGCACAAAGCACAAATATGCAAACAATTAAAAAGTCGATACTATACCTTCTGCGGTGGAAATTTTCAATTATCTGTGGATAGAATGAGATGGACCATGCAAAAAAATACATCCAGCCAATAACTATAGAAATGATGTCAATGGCATAGCTGTTCATCACTGTCACTCGGACAAATGAATCACTTACGCTGAAACAGATGAACATTCATAAAATATTACCTGTTAAATCTTTCACACAGCTTATTAACATGAATTAGCTCAGCAAATGAAATGATAAATAAAATACGTATCTCGCATAAACCCCATAGACTGTATGGGCCAGTGCTAAACTCTGGCATCAGGTAGATGGTCCGCACATGACAATAGTCATGAAACCACCAGCAGGCTGACACTATTTTCTGTCATGTCCATGGTTAACTTTCCAGTTTTACATCATCACTGTTTCTTTGCTGGTACCATAATGTGTGAACAACTTGCCTGTACCCTCCCACATAACAGTGGAATGGCTGGGATCGAAACAGCTACTCCAATGCCCTACCTATTGTGCTAGCATGCCAGTGCATGAGAAATCTAATGACTAAATATCGGTCACTAAAAAGCAACTGCAATATATGTAGTACTAAATGTCAAGTATGTTGACAATTAATTATCTACCGTGTCCTGGCACTGCAGTGCAAAAATTAACATAAATCTTACTCGCTTAATTCAGAAGTCTTGTTTATGCCAATTATGACCTTCCCAGCATGCTCAGCTGTTACTGTCACCTGAGTAATATTAGTGCCACTGGCGACTGTCATATTTGGCAGAGGCTGCACAATCTCATATTGCTGGTTATACACCTCATTACCAGAATGAGTTTCATATTTGAATATCAACTCTGTCGAACATCTCGGAGGTTCACTACACAAACAAAATGTTAACAGAAATTACATTTCCGAGAATTACAGAAAATTTAAAAAGCAGCTTCACATATTACAGCAAAATTAATAGGTCATGTCAGTCTTAAACCACAAACATTTCTTTGCTTCTGTATGACGTTGCAATTTATTCCTTTCTTAAAGATTCTTATACACTGTAATGCACAGGCCTTCTGAAATCTATAACAATTAATGTTTATCAGAATTAGACAGGCGAGCATGAAAAATAGCAATATAACAATATATAGAAAAATAATTTCATAAAGGTATTACTATTATCACGTCAGTCTAACGGCCATTTTCCCAGGTGTAATTTGCAGGTAAAATTGTGCGATCCATGTCTGAGCACTTTGAGACTATGCCTTTGTAGTAAATGGCGCTATATAAATACTCTTCATTTCCTTTCCTTTTCCATTGATCAGCCAGTTCCCTTTCCAGTTCACCTATTCTGGAAGAGAAAGGAAAGGAAAGAAAGAGTATTTACATAGCGCCATTCATACACTATGTATATCTCAAAGCGCACAGGCATAGATCACACAGTTTTACCTGCAAATTATACCATGCCTGCCTTTACTTCGTAAGCGTTCACCAGACGGCGCCGCCAATAACTGAGGTAGCAGACATCCAATTTCAGCTTAATACTTATCTATCGACCCCGAAAGGATGAAAGGCTGAGTTGGATTGGCTGGTTGACGTATAGCTAACGGTTTACCCAAATAAGTGGTCACCCGTCAGCTACAGGTCGAGCGCAGGACAGGGAAAGTTTGCCGGCCAAAGACCGACGTTCTACCACGGGGCCACGCAACCTCTTGGGAGTAGTGGAACTGGTTGTTTTGCGGGGCGGATGTTCTTCACTCCTTCCTGTCATGTCAAAACACTGAACAGAACAAAGCACTAATCGTAATCAGTGTACTGGGCTTATCCTTTCTTTATCCACCAATGGACTTCGGACAGAAGGGTGATACTTCCATTACGACAGCCCTCCGACGTCAGTACCTGAAATAATTTCATAACGTTAACAATCTGAAAAACGAAACTGCAATTGGAAGTTCTGTTGAAACTAGACAATGTAATAAGGAGTAAGGATCCTATTTAGTGAAACTGTCAGGAAAATTTTTACCAACTGGAAAATTTCAGTGTTTGCAAAACAAATATTAGTAAATACCTGAAGACTATTGACACATTCTGCAAATGTAGAATCTGAAGACTGATATCTTGTGGCTGAAACTTAACTGTGACTAAGTTCTCTACAATAAAATGATATAATTATATTAAAATCATATAAATGTTTCAAAAATCACAATGCTGTCAAACCATTATACAAATGACCATGATGTTCACTGATACTGCTTCTATTAACTAATCAAAATAACACTTTGTTGCCCATTGAATTAATTACAAGTGTGTACAAATTAATATTTAGAGATCGAACCGGAACTGTTTCTGGTACTGTTCCGGCCCAGAACAACAATGGTTCGGTCCGGTCTCGGAACATTTTTTGTTCGGGAGCCGGAACATGCTAAGCATTCTCTTTGTTCTTAGTGAGACCGTCGTGACAAATTAACCGTTGGTATCGGATTTCACACGCGCACTTTACCCGCACTCCCACCCCTGATGTCTGTGTATCACTTTCCCACGATCTGCAGTGAGGCAGTCTGCCTGCATACGGCTTATCAGATCATTGTGGGTGGCCACTGGCCAGACGGCGCCACAGACTGTTGTCTGCCCAGTATTGGGCATGATTACTAACAAAAGTATTGGGGCGATACCAATACCACCCAATACTAGCAAGTATTGGCCAATACCCAATACCCCAATACCGGTATCGTTCGAACCCTAGTAATAGTCGTAATGCATGCATTACATTAGTCAACTGCAATCGAATGTGTGCGAAAGCAGGGGACGATCTCAATAATCTAGCTTGTGCACGCTGTCAACAGCTGTAGCATGCCTTCAATGCAGGATTTTTGAGATCGTCCCCCGTGTTCGCATACCTCGATTGCAGTCGAAGGCCATAACATGCACGTTATGACCTTAACGTGCCGTCGAAGGCACGTTAGGGTTGCAATATACCGTCGAGATCACGTTATGGCAGCAGTCATTCCCCAATACTCTTTTAAATTCCACCACTGATGAGTAGACTTTTAAGTTTTAACAGGTCATTGTGCGTACAAAGACTTCTGCCGACGAACGCCAGATTCCAGTAAGTAGGCCTAACTACTGATGATGTGCGAAGTACGCCGCTTAATGTTCTTACTAACAACCTGCTCCCATATGATTCAATATTGGTGCAACTGCAATGTAAAGCAAATATTACATTACACATCTGATTTTATTCCGGCAGTCTTGTTGGCAAAATGAGCAATCTGTAGGCGAACTGTCCAGGAAGTAAGCGAAATGTCTAGTAGGCGAAATGTCCAGTAGGCGAACTGTCCAATAGGCGAAATGTCTCGTAGGTAAAATGTCCAGTAGGCAGTGTCCCATAGGCAAAGTGTCCATAATTCCATTCTGTCACAGCATGGTACACACTCAACAGATATTACAGGACAAGTAGTGAGAGTGCCATGATTGCAGAACTCAACTGGCAGACACTAGCAGACAGGCGCAGGGTTGCAAGACTTCTTATGTTCTATAAGATCCACTACCATCTTGTCACCACTGACATGCCTCTTGTCTCCAACGCTCCATCTTCAGCCTACACGTACTGAGAACACGTTGGCATATTCTATACCATCATCATACAGAGACTATCATCGCAGTTCATTTTTCCCAAGGACAGTGAAAGAATGGAATATTCTACCTCAGAAGTGATCCAGCTAAGCACTGCTCAATCCTTCAATCCTTCAACAATGCCATACTCTCGAAGTCGATGTGAAACCAGTTCCAGTTCCAGGTACTCCACTGCAGTACATACTGCAGTGTAGGGAGTTGTGCCTCTACCGTGAGGAGCCAGAGGATGTCAATTCTCTTTTATCCAGCACTTCTGCAGAAGCTGTTATACATTTATCACCTGCACTTGTTCAGTGAACCGTTATTTCTGCAAGATTATACCATCACCACCTGCACCGGAGTCTTCATCTCGTTGAAGTTGGTGCAGTATCTGTCAAGAAGAAGGCAGCTAAATTTACAGTTACTTTGGCATTTCTGGTTGTTCAGTTGGTCATTTAGGCTAAATATTCAGCTTACACACAAGTGTACTTCAAACCATTCAATTGCGATTTTCGTACTGCAATGCAGTAGTTGATTAACTAATAGTGCGTCGCGCGGATCTGTGACGGCTGCAGTTTTCTTAGTCTGATATGTGGTCATGTGAATGATTTGCGGTATTTAGGCAGACTGATTAGGAGAAGAAGCCCATATTAACCACGCACCGGCAGAACGTTTCATAAACAAAACAACAAACAAATGCAACAGCAAAGTGCCGTAAGACATCTTCTAAAACATCAATATTGTCTATATTGCTTTCAACAGCTTTCATTTAACAGCTGACAACTTCAGCAAAAAAGAAAACACTTTCGAAGTGGATAGTGTGCCGGTTAACGGCAAAATAGCGTACCGTCTATTTTGCCGGTTTCGGTTACTACTGTCCATAGACATTCATTTCATAGACATCGTCTATCGGTACGTCCGTATGTCCGTAATTGCGTCGTTATCAGTGGTGCCTGATATTTCGAAGTACTGTATTGTAGTTCTTGAATATTGAAGAGGCGGGCAAAGAGGCTCTACGCCTGCGCTCGTATTTTTCGTCTACGTCCGCGTGCAATATATCTACTTTTTACACGAACGAGAATCAGATTAATATTCGTGGGCATATGCAATTTAAGTGGTAAAGAATATTAATGTGATTTTCGTCAAAAGTTTCTTTTGCTGACGTTTATTAGGAAGTGTATGATATTTTTACTGCTGTTTAGTCAGCACATATTAATAAAAATTATCGGAATTTTAGTCACACCGAAGCTGTCTGCGTGCGCCTATAAGCGTTGTTTTGCGCAACTGACATGCCAGACAGAACAGCAATGGCAGTGCTGGACGATCTTAGTTGTCTGAAGCGATCTATCGTTATCAAAAGCGAAATGGATGACGAGATTATTCGAGTACTTAAAGATCTGTTGGTTGCTAGAAGAGGACTGGAAGTGATAAGTACTTTAGTTAAGCTTGCCAAGTCAGGAAATGTTGCGAAGATGAAAGTGCTGATTGGTGCTGTGGCATTTTGCACTACGCATGAAACAGGGCTGGCGACCGAAGATATGAAAGTTAGACAAGCAGTGAACAGTCAGTTGCATGATCTCTGCGAGATTACAACAACACTGTTTCAGCTGTTGCAATTTGAGAGTCAGTTTAATGTCACCAAGCAAAAGGTCAGGTTTGGCCGATCACGGCGACGAGCAGTCAAAAACTGGTACCTGAGCAAGTCACCAAAGGACCTTGCAATGACAGTGACTAAATACAAAAGACGATGCCATTGGAGCCATGCAGACGTGTTGAGACTAGCGCATGTCAAACCATGCAGCAATGGTCAGTTATATACCCACCACTTGTTCATTGCAGTTGCTAATAACCAGGCATTGGCATCTGTTTTTATGATGTCAGGTTTCTGTTTAAAGTCTGGTAACATGTGTGGCAGTTATAACTGCTTTACTATTTTTATTTAGATTTTGGAGTGATAATATATTTTTGGCTGATGTTATTCGCACTTACGTAAGTGCGAATAGGCACGATGTTATTCGCACTGGTCAGTTATATACTGACCAGTGCGAATAACACGAGTATGCGAGTATAGCCAAAGTTTTAACTTTGGCTATACTCGGCAGATGGCGACACTTTACGTTACCGATAACAAATCAAACTAAACTGACCATAACCGTAGCACTGACCCTAAACGACACAGTATGCAAAGAAATAAAACTAAACTGACCCTAACCGTAACACTA
>Ga0209363_1000501_pt1 | contig 15479 bp, 9 predicted proteins | sample WorMetexBAHAMAS3_FD_187385 | JGI IMG/M metagenome (GOLD analysis project Ga0209363, IMG submission 187385) | Marine gutless worms symbiont microbial communities from Max Planck institute for Marine Microbiology, Germany - Inanidrilus exumae... | ecosystem: Host-associated > Annelida > Digestive... | reverse complement strand
AGTACCTACAGTTTGTCGCGGCCGGGTTTTTTTTATTTTTTCCCAGTTTTTGTCACGTGACTTTGAAGTTGGCAGTAAGTAGGAGTCGACCGTCAGTCCCGTATGGGGCTAATTTTTGAATTTGCAAGCTGCATGCGCTTTCCAATTCATGTGTAAAAATCGTATGTGTTAACTATGATTGTATAATCATAGTTAATACATGCCATATTTATCGAGGTATGGCAGTACATACAGCAAGTCACCTTCAGGCTCACTCAAGGTCAATCATATTGGTGCCATTCAATGAGCCAATTATTTTCTTAAATTTGAAGAGGTCAAGTCATCCCACGTGTATTTGGCACCAGTGTTTGAGGTTTCCCATTGGAGTTTGGCAAGAACTCAAGACATTGTAAAACTACAAGTCCCTAGACTATCGCAAAGGATTGCTTAACTGCTTTGGAACATTGACTTGCGACGGACCAACAGACGGCCACAACGTGCATAGATGCAGCCTGTTGCTACAGATGCCGCATGTAGCGTTACCATGTTGGGCAAACGGGTGAGTTGTGCAAAAACGGCTGAACCGCTTGATGTGCCGTTTGGGCGCCAACTCTTGTTGTAACTGATGTCCACAGAATCATGTATTAGATGGGGTCCAGATCCCCCACGGGAAGAAGCACTTTTGAGTGGTACGTGTCGGCGCATTGTAGTGCATTTTGCGTTCTCCTGCCACCGTGGGCAAATGTGCCTCCCCCATCGGACACCGCAGACGACTGAATTCATCATGAGGGGCGACAAGATGGCGATGCAGCTTTTTACCAAATTGTTTTAGACACTTATTCTAAGTCTGGTTTAATGCGGCACTGAAACACGCAAACACTTCACAATTGTGTATTTTCAGCTTTTCTCAGTCTCCTGTTTGACTACTGTGCCTGACTTCTGGAGCTTTTCCACGAAATATCCCCTCTATTGTATATCCTCTTATCAGAATACTGGTTATGCCCCTGCCGCCGTCACTGGGTACTGCTGGCAGGCCTTGTGTCACCTTAATATTACATGTACTGCAGTAGAAAAATGTAACAAGTATCCAAAGTCATTTGGCAAGAGCCTGCATCGCCGAGTCGCCCCTCACAGTAGTGAACAAATTTGTCTGCCACACGTGGTGACAGTTGAACCATGCGCAATACACTCATGCGTAGGTGCGTTGCAATCGGCCATCAAGTCCCCCTTCAGTTCCCGAGGAGGTATCTGGACCCTCATCATGTGTTATGTGGTGGCTTAGCAGTAGGGCGTAGGACTTGCAAATTACAGGTCGCTGGTTCAATTCCCGACCAGTGGCTTTCACGTAACATAGGTCAACTCAGCCTTGCATCCCGCTGCGGCTGGGGGTAAATGTGGGATTCTCACCTGTGTCTGGTGGCAGGTTACACAGTGTTATCCCATATGGCATGTGAGTTTCCCATAGCAGTGAAAAGCTAAGTTGATATTAAACTGCTATACACTGTTTACTTACTAATACATGGTTTCTTGGACCCACATGAATCAGTCCCCTAAATGGCATCTCAATCGGCTCAGCTGTTTTTGTACAGCTCACCTGAATGGCCAACTGACAGACACAAAGATAACACTACGTGTGACACCTACAGCAACACGCCACATCTATGCACTATTTGCATGCGATGCCACCTAAAAAGTAATAAAGTATTTCTCACAGTGTTCTGTACACAATGAATTTGCTGGTCTACTGTTATAGCATGTATGGTGTCAAACAAAGAGATCGATCAGCATATTCAGATCTGTAGTAAAAGTCAAGTGATACCCAATATATTTGAAAGATAAAGTCTGTGGCACACTGTATACCAAATTACAAAAATACAACACACAAAGTCTGCAACCCTGCTGAAAAATACCAACATCTGACCACGTGATCAGTAATGCTGTAATAACGTGAACACATATAAGATGTTACATACTCAGTATTTGCAAAACTGCTGTAAAATGAGCACTGAAGAAACAAAAATTAAAGTTAACATTATTACTGCTATATTGTTGCAACTCAACACCTAAATAACACTGTTGAGCTGGTTTTGCAGAAGCACCGTAGTGTGGAATCACAATAATGCAACTTGTCATGGCCATTTGAAATGCATAAGTAATAGCAGTCACAGGGCTTGTGGCATAGTACCCCAAATATCACTTGCCAGTGTGGAATAAACACCACATATGATGTCCTTTCCCTCCTCTAAGAATGACAAATAAACTAATAGAAAATCAACACTGTTAACAATGCTACAAATATGTATTCACTACATAACAAATTGAAAACACTAAGAATGTACTACTTATAAGTTGTGGTTCCCCATAATAACGTATCTACACCATGTATCATACATACTAATCTACATTAGGTCAAAAAGTGGAGCTCTATACCCTTGCTAAATGCTGACTAACATTTTGCCATCAGACTCAACAGTAAATTTGTAGTAAAATGATTATCCTGCTACATATGAAATGTGTTGCTACATTAGCTTGCAAAATAACCACGTTAAGAAAATCACCATGCTAAGTAACTGAGTGAAAGATACAGTCACGCAAAACTCATCTCCTCAAAACCATTGACGAAAAAATACTTGATGATCGATTAAGTTAAGGTTTTACGTCCCACCCGACACACGACAGGTCATTTCGGGGACATTCTTCCCAGCCAATCTCTTGGCTTAGTACCGAGAAACTAAAACACAACAAAAGCAAACATGCATCCATAACAAAACACACTACTACATAAAATTAACCGAAGCACTAAAGCCAGGTCTGAGTTTTCTATTTTCGCCATCAGACTCGACAGTAAATTTGTAGTAAAAAGATTAAATATGCTTTACGATGAAAGTCAACAATTTACTGCTGAGTCTGTCAGTAAACTAATCTCGACAATTGATCAGCATTTAATGAACTTACAGACAAGAGTACAATTGCTCCGTTTTTGACTTGTATGGTACTAACAAAATAACTCAACATGAATGCTCTACCAACCTGCAGTCTGACAGAAGACACACCTCTACATATCAACATACATGCAAACCCCACAAAACTCAATGCCGTCACTTGTTACAGTGCAACCCATTTAATTGCAGTACACCACTTAACTGCATATCCCATTCCTTTTAAACAGAATGTTGAAACCAAAATGCAAGTCTTCTTTGCTTTAAATGCTCACTCAGTTGCATCCCAGTTGACTGAGTAGTTCCTCTTATTTGAATGTCAATATGCAAAATGTTTCCATTTTAAGGAGTAAGTTGACTCCCAGTGGTGGTCGTGGTCTGTTTCAGTGTTTCTAATGTTTGATTAGTTGACTGAATGTATATGGTGCTTTCAACACAATGAGCTTGTATCACACTTTACAGTAATTGTCATCATGATTTACATGAACGTTTGAGTACAGTTCATCATTGACTACTTCTGTTATAACGGCTGTTTTTCCAGGTCATCTGGTTCACCTTGGGTCCTGTTCCTTCTTTTCCAGTATTCTCTGGGTTTAGCAGAACAGGCTTTCTTACGGGTCGGATGTTCTTCCTGCAACTTTCCGATTCTTAATGCTCCCTTTATGCCGGCTCTCCGATGCCATTACCATCAATGTCAATAAAATAATGATATCGATGATAATATTGACAATATATGTAAATTATCGAGCAGGAGGGTACTGAATATAGCGTGTCATACAATAGTTGCTGAGTGGGTAACAGGTTACAAATGGAGCTATAGAGGAAGGGAGAATATGTTGATACCATCAGAGCAGTTTTGTAGGCTAACTGCATGCAGTCTAGTTGTACTAAAAAATGGCAGCGAAGCACAAGCAAACAGACTTAACTTTGTCAGACAAAGTAAAAGCTGTCAACAAAAAGTGTTGCATGCAGTACAGTATTCATTACAGTGCAAGAATTAATAGCTGTGTCTTCATAACAGCACACACTATACAAGGCTGAATTGCACACAGGTATGTTTAGTAAAGGAAACGCATGCAGACATGCATAATCATAAACCCAGGATTACAGCATAAGGCCTGACTGCCTGAATGAACGGCCCCTATGCAATTCAGTGGGCTGCACTGTACTTAAAGCAGACATAAATGAACAGTATACTCTATCATGTGTTTCATGACACCAGAATACAGCTCGGTGGGTTATTTCAGCGACTATTGGGAAATGTTGCCTGACCAACTCAAATGTGACAAATATATGGTTTTCAGGTAACTGTTATTCAGGAGATGTATCAGACCATAGGGTCTGGGAAGTTGAAGCCTCTCTGTCAATTTGCACTTAGAAAAATGTCATTTTTCGGTGACTGTAAACGAAATTCCCAGACTTCCTCAATTACAGACTTTCCAGAAGGGGGAACCCTGTAATATTCTATCAATGCACTACCATGTCTGAAACAACTGCCAAAATTCACTTATTTGAAGTAAATACATCATACTGACATGATGTAAAAAATACAAAACAAGAAATTACACAATAACTGTTGAGACACTGATGGCCAACATTATTACAAACACATCATAAAATATATAATGTCTAAAATTCTAAAAACAGAACTAATTCCTGTACACTTAATGCTTATAAAAATAAGGACAAGGCAACAAAGTCATGAACACGAGGAATTACTTATGGCCAAGTCTTACAATAGTAGAAAACAAACATATACCTAAATGAAACAGAAAAGTAAATGTCCCATAAGAAACACCAAGTACAAAGTCAAATGTAGTCACACAGTTATTATGCACAAAACCATTTACAGATTATGCAAAAATGACTGCCTAATTGATAAGGAACAAACCATTCTAATTCATAATTTCATGACTTTGTAACTTTTTTTTGAAATAGGCAATTTTGGTAAAAATTGATATTTCACAAAACCCAGGATTTTCAACCAGCTTTGCCCAAGGAATGTGAATAACTTTTGTCAGTACATTAAAAATGAATCTTTTGCACATATGAAAGTACAGTTGTTGATGTACACTCCGTCTCATAACAAAAATTATGACAATGGGTGGGTTAGGGTTGTATCATTATGGTCCCAAACAATTACACATGATATCTTCACCTCCGTGAATGAGACAATGCATTGTGGTCCACAAAAAAGTGCTACTTTATTTTTGACTGCAACTCCCACATTTCTTGTGGATTTTCATACATTTTGTAGCAATGTAAACCGGAAAGAATACTTTACAATTTAATGGCTTGATGACATCATACTGCAAATTGCAATGTTCACTTCTTCGAGTTACTTTGTGCATAGTAATAACAATAGTACAATGAAATGTAATAAGTCGAGTTCTGAAGACATAATTTTGATCAAAACCTGCGGCAATCTAAAAGATTTTCTGCCTGAAGACTCCTAAATAAATTCCCTGACAAAAATTGAAAAGATGAACATAGGACAACTTTCAGCCAAGTTGCACACAACTGGTTCGATCAAATGTACTGCAGGAAGTGGTTGGCCACAGTCATCCCAAACTGCAGGCAACACTACCACAATTTAGGACACAGTTAAGGTGAAGTGGTAAATTTTATAACTGTTCTGTAGAGTGTTTATTCATGTTTCCACTAATGCAAAAAGTGTGTAAAAGTCCACCAACAAATACGAAAGTTGGTCAAAAATAAAAAATAAAGTGGCATGTCTTTATGGGCCATGGTGTACATTCATCCCAGTTAGTCTGTTAGTCAAGCAGTTTGTCTTTTGAGTGCTTTCTAATATCAAACATATGGAGAAAGTGTGTGATAATTTTCCATTTGACTTTTGTACACTGACAATCTTATAATAACATAGCACTTTTTCTTTCCTGCCATTCAAGATTCACTTCACGTACAGCTCCCCAGACATGTCATTGGTCAGAAAAGTCAATCATAATGCCACAAAAGTTAACAGAATTCGGCACATAAGTTCAACAATGATCATGAACAAACAATAGTCGAGCCAAGACCTTAGAAAGCAAACGATGCAAAAATACAATCAGATCCAAGACAAAATGTTGGAAAACTTCCGATAAAAATGAACACAGTTTATGCACCCAAACAAACTGACAACTAATCACTCACTACTTAGCTATAAACAGGAGATGGAGATGATAAGAAATGACATCAGTTATCTCGTTCGTCTTCTCATTACTTTTTTCACTCTCTTCGCTTTGCTCTTGTTTACTTTCTTCTTCTGTACTTTTCCAAGCCGTCTGCTTTGTTTCCTCTGCTTCTTTAAGTGTGTACTCACTGCCTTTGTCCAGAGTGATCTGCTCAGAGGCAGCCGACGAGATTTCTTCCCTTGATCTGCTTTAGTTCCTGAAGCAAGATTCAGTAAGGCACGTACACCTTCCAGCCTTCTCCGCTCTTCGTCCTCAACATCGTCGTCAGGCTTTGTCCAGGAACGTCGGGAAATGCTGCGTCGTACTGGCGACCGGCTGCTCCGTGAATCTACATCAGACAATACTTCGTAGCTTCCTGTTGATGAAACTTCACTATCACAGTATATTTCTCCAAAGTCGTAGACTTCATCGACCGGCGATTCCATGCTGCATGCAACTGCTAATGCTACCTGCTGTGCTTCAATTACAAGCCACTCAGCAAAGCTGTAAGCATGATCCTTGGATGGCACTGGTGTACACACCAGTTCATGCACGTTTTGCTCCGAGCTACCACAAGCAGAACATTAAACCACATAATTCAGATACAGTACAATAAGAAATTCACCACTGTGCTGAAAACAAACTTCAAGGTAACTGGTCAGTGGTCTCGAGACACTCAATGGAACTACACAATTAAAAATTAGCCCCGTACGGGACAGACAATCGACTCTTCGTAATGGACAGACAGTGCCAACTTCAAAGACACGTGACACAAACTAGGCCAAATATCTAAAATTAGGCCTGATCAAATTTAGATATTGTGCTTTAAGAATCGGTGGTCAGTTGCTAGCTCCCATTGTAAACGGCAGATATAGCTTTTGAAAATGACCAGATTTCCAAATTTGAAGGGCTCATGACCTTCACCTTGACCTTGGATCTGGTCATAATGCATGTCATCGACCTCAACCTACATGCCAAGTTCCATCGAAATTGAAGAAACTTTTTGTGGACGGATGGACGGACATTTGAGACAGGCTTTATTAGGTCGACTCTGTCGAAGAGTGGACCTAATAAAAACTGAGCACTCAAGACTTTCGGCCAACAGCCATATTCGTATGTCAGAGCATGTCACGAGCTGTGCTAAAAAGACGTTCACTTGGTATGCTGGTCACAGGTACAGCTCAGTATCGCCACTGAGAAGTTAAAATCTGGCCATGTTCTCACAGCAGCAGGTCGGTGGATTTGATGATCTGGCCAGATGACATGCTGCAGTCAGAGTCCAGACTGAGACTGCAGTGGCCAGGTCTAAATGCTATGTCCCTAGGGGGATGCAAGCAGGCACAGAATAGAAACTGCACGTTATGGTCTACTGTTCAACTACAGACAGAAATTTCACAGAGTAGGATAGGCCCTGAGGGACTTGTGGGCAATGTGGCGGGTGTACTTTTGTGTGGATAAGCTGCCTACGTAACAGAACTGTTAATGCAGTAACTTCTGCATCATGCAACACATGCCTCCATGACACTGGATGTTGCTGAGGCAGCTGCCCATACTAATAGAACTGTTCCCTCCCTCTCATGGCATAGCACTATTCCTTCAGCCGATAAATTAAGCATAGCTCGTCTACTTCTGACAAAATAATTGGCGAATATGATGATATTATTCGGCCTACTACAGAATATTCAGTACAGCCCTATCTAACAGTATACACAAATAATTGGCTAGTTATCAGATGATATAGGAAGTCCTAAGGTACAAGGAAGAAACATGAAGCTTAGAAGTAACAGGTGAAAATTCATCTCTCCCACAACACATACCGTATTTTAAGTAGTTTTCGTTCATGGTCTGACATTCGCGGTGAAGAAGAATGCACATTCCTAAGAGACGCCAGCGTGGCAGCAACATCCATATCTGCCTCACCTAATGTCACATGCATGCAAAACTACAGCTACTGACAACAAAAAGTTGTAAAACTAACCAGCACAATGGCAACAGGGTATTAATATAATATATTACCATTTTATTACTACCATATAAATTCTTCTACTTGGAAGCACTGCAATTAACTACTGTCAGTACTAACACAGATAAATTCATCTAAAATTGCCAGTCTCATCTTACATACATTGTATCTAAAAGGTAAAGTTCTCCCATACTCGTTACTGAGCGTTGGTCCCGGAGCTGATCCCGGTGTACAGGCAGTCAGCCCGCAGGTGACTTGAAGCCATTCACCCGGCAGTAGGCTGAGATTACTTTCCGCCGGGCCTGCGGTTACCTTCCCAGCCAAAGAGCGTCACCGCCCGTCGGCCGCCACCAAATTATACTGCTTGGTGACAGAGGCACATGCATGTGAGCAGCTTGCCCAAGGCGGTTACCTGGAAGCGGACCGGCTGAGATTCAAACCTGCGACCTTTTGGATTGCAAGTGAACGCTCTACCGTTAAGCCACACAGGTCGGTATGTATTATTAAAATACGAAATAAATACTTGCAGCAGTAACACTTAACCTAAAGCACTTTGCACTGTTGAATGAATAATATGTGGGTAAAAATGTAAGTACAGTATCAGTCTAGATAACTGCAAAGGTTTCTTGGTGGCTTTTTGGGAACCAATGTCTAAGAAAACCTAGAAAAGAATAGTAAAATGGTTGCAGGTGTGTTATGTGTGTGTGCATATTTAATAGATACATCCTTTAAAACGTACTGGTGCACTGTCGACGTCGGCTATGGAACGGAAACAAACCTACAAAATGATATCACAATTCATCATTACCCACAACTATCATGGAGAGTCAGTAATGGTAAAGTGGTTACTGTCGACTACATGTTTGTCTCTAAGTATCAGAGACAGCAAATCCCATCACAATTCAATTGTTACTTGAATGCCTGCTACAACTGGAGTCGACTAATAAAGTCATAATGGCAAGGAACATGTTTTGATTTGTAATTCAATTAAAAATAATACAGTTCAATTTAAAACTGCAAATCATAGTCATTTCTTGGCTTTAATGCAAAGAATTTCTTTTACATATTTAATACCAGGTACTCCACTCGTGTATAAAACGGACAATTGAACATCAGTCTAAATTAAAAAAATGGAGTTAGTCAGTTGGAGTGTAGCATCACATTTCAGCACAAATATGGCTATATCAGAGATAAAAGGTCAGGGGTGGAGAGCTATCGTTATCCAGTGAAGAAAGGCCGGCGATATATTAACCTCAACCCCAGCCGCGTTTTTGTTCAGCAGCCCAAGGGAAAGGTATCGAGAGGCTCATTTAAATTATTATGCTAGTGCCTACAACAGGGGAAGACAACTATCGTACTGCAGGACTAAACTAAACCAAATACAACAAAACAACAGACTAAATCTCAACTAAGCAATACAGATAATACAAAATGAATGGAATAAACGTGGCACACAACTACACATTCCCCTATCCAATGGTTCCAAAACCGTTAGTATGGAAAACCGCCAAAAATATGGTTTTACCCAAATTTACAAGCGTGGGGCTCCTGTACCCACCCCCTTCCCCGATCTAGGCCAAATACATGTATATGCAAAAGCCTATGTTTCAACGTTGGTTTTGGATACCATAACAATGCTATTTTGAATAATGTATTTAACTTCTACATATTATATTTTTTAAGATATTGGCTCTGGAAGGATTAAAGTCACTTAAAGTCATTGGCAATGTCACTGTTTCTATATCCCTCTCTTATATCAGTTGGATACTACGCTGATATGCAACACAAAATCGCCAGAGATTTCGCTGTCTCCTGCGCTGCCGTCTGAAACTCGCTACCTAGAGATCTTCAAGTCTTGTCACTGTCTGTAGCAACGTTTGCCAGACACCTGAAAGCTTGCTTGTTTTGTCGCCCGAGTTAGTGCATGTGAGGACTGTTTATTTTGCGCTATATAAATGTATTCATTATTATTATTATTAAAGTCATTTAATGAATGATTTATTACAACTTGCAGCAAACAGTTAGATTACAATTACAGTACATATATGGTTGACTACAGAAAGTTAAAAATATTAAGAAATAAAAATAGTAAAATAAACTAAAAAATGTAGTGTCAATATCAGGGGGAGCAGAGGTATAATACACTTCTAGGACAACAATTGGTACAGTAATAATAACAATGCTGCGACATTACTGATAGTGGCATAAGCAATATGGAATAAAAGATGAAAAGATTTTCTAAATTGTTCGGTTTTTACAGTTAGTGTCTGGAATGTCTTTGGATGGCACAATTTAAGCATAATGTCATGATCAGTGTTATTTGGTAACAGGTAGTGAAGACACGAGTCCTCCGGTACGACATTCCACCTGAAGAAGTGCAATGTCAGCTGTTTTCATCATGACTCAAGTGTGTCGACAACAGCAATGGCTAGAGATGTAACATAGTCTCCGCCTGACGAGATAATGTTCACTGTTGTCTTCTGCAAGTACTATTGGGCCACGGTCCGGCTGGAGTGCCAAACCGGGCAGGCATATTCAAGGACTGGACGTATTACAGTGCAGTAAAAATTAAGTAAGTCATTCAGACCTGCCCTAGACCGTCTGAGCTGCTTTAGAAAGTTCAGGCGTGACGCGACCTTTGATCTAAATTCTACATGTAACGTCCACTTCAGATCACTGGCAGTGTGACAATAAATGACTTAATGACCAGTAAACAGTAATTTAAAATCATCAGCTGGAACTGAATGACTTCATTCTGAAGCAGTCAAAAAAGACACAACATAACATTGTCACAATTGACTTACGTGATAGCGGTTCATTGCTAGTTTGACACTCTTCATCATACAAATCCCTAAAGATACAAATTACACAGTTTACACAAAACGTTTTGTTATTAAAAAAATTACACGTAGCACCGTACGGGACTGACAATCGATTCTTCAAATGGACGGACCATGCCAACTTCAAAGTCACGTAACACAAAAACTAGGCCAAATATCAAAAAACTGGCCCGATCAAATTTAGATATTGAGCCCGAGTATAAGCATCAGTGGTCACTTGCCATCTCCCATTGTAAATGGCGGAGGAGATACCTTTTGAAAATGTCCAGATTTCCAACATTGAAGGGCTCATGACCTTGACCTTGGATCGGGTCATACTGCATACCATCGTGCATCACTCATCGACCTCTACCTACATGCCAAATTTCATTCAAATCAAAGAAACTTCTTGTGGACGGACGTATGTACCTACGTATGGATGGATGGACATTTGAGACCGGCTGTATTAGGTCGACTCTGTCGAAGAGTCGACCTAATAAACTAGAACATGGACTTCGACGCCCCAGTGTCGACGTGGATGCCTTCACCATGGTCTGCCATGACCTTCACCTTTGACCTTCAAAATCTAATCAGGCCATCATTGGGTGCTAGTGCATATTCCCTGTAAGTTTCATTGAGATTGCTGAAGCCACAGCTATGTGGAAAAGACACAAAATTAAAATAAACAGGTGAAAAATTATGCAATACACATTACTATAAAATACATGGTACATGCAAATGCTTACTCGAATGTAACATTATCATCTTGAAGTACTTCAGCAGTAGTCATCGACGTCATCTGGATCTGCTGGAATGGAAAGTATGGAGTTCGCCTCATAGCCTGAAGAAGATTCGGTCTAGACAGAGGATCAACGCACCATGAAGATCCTTTACCAAATGACTAAAAACAGCAGCACAATAAAAAAGACAATTGCCATCATTGTACATGTTGCACGGTAATCCAAATTATCTCCTATGTATTTTCTATTATCCTCTCTATCTTCCACGTTGCAGTTTTACTTATAACTAGAAAAGCCGTAACTCCAGTTCACATCAACGTCAACCAGTCGAACACAACACTTAGTTAAAGCATACTATGATATTTCTGTAGTAATTTGACCTCATTCGCTACAGGCCACCGCCAGTGTACATATACACCGGCGGACTGCGCTAACCAGTGATCTTGAACAGTAAACCAGACCTTGACCTTTGAACCTGACCTGGATAAGGTCAAGTAATATGCCGGATATTTAGAATTTTGTCATTACGTTCACATTTCACAGTGAACTGTCCATAAAATAATTAGAGAAAATAAAACTTAAAACCACACACAGTTCATGCAGTAAAAGAAAATATTCTACCTTTTCAACTTTGCAAAAACATTTGTTTAATGACAGGTTATGTCTGACAGAGTTGCGCCATCCCAAAGGTGCTTGTTTGTAGAACGGAAACTGACTGGCAATCCACTCATAGATTCCTTTTACTGGCAATCGCCGATGTGGTGAGGACTCAATGGCCATGAAGATGAGAACACTGAATGAATACGGTGGTTTACCGCAAGGATTATTTTCAGGGTGGTAAGGCATAATCAAAGCATTCTCTTTCTGTGCACTTTCGGAGTATTGCTGTCGATCTGGTGAGATGTTTCGCAATAGGTTGATGTCCTGTAACCAGTCGAGACTTGTCAAGTCATCGTCATCGGCATAAGTGTTCAGCTGCAAGTCACTAAAACAGCTCATCGACAGAGGGTCCACTTTCTCGTCATCTGGCTGGACGTCGCGCAGAGCCCTTGACAAAGAGCATGATGAAAAGCTACTGCTTAAATGATTATCAGCAGGCACTGGAGGGCACACAACCTCACTGATGTTGTCATCTCCACTCAGAGGAGAAAGTGGCACCGTCAGCAACCTGCCGTCAATCTCATCCGTAATATCACAGTCTATGACCGGAGACATCACAATGCTTTAGCACAAAGTTCACACGTTTATTCGCTCCAGATTTCTGCAATGTACAGTACATCGGCATCATCATCATCAATCATCATAATCAACAATTATTCAACATCATAAAAACATTTACAGTGCATCTATTAGAAACAAAAGAACAAAAGTACAGCACAAATAACAAAAAGAAGGATTAACAAAAGCAACTATTGGATGCTAAAGGCTAATTTAAACAGATAAGTTTGAAGTGGCTCATAAAATCAGTATAGTCTAAAACAGTGCACATGTCAGCAGGAAGACAGTTCCATGATGCTCAGCTGCAAAAAGAGAAAGCACACTAAAGCAAAACATTTACACGTGTAACTAACAGGCCATCAGATGGTTTGTTTCTCATTTACACAGATTCAGCAAGTGTTGTATTATTAACATCTATGATAAAGCAAGCTTTGTAGATGTCAAGTTGTTGCCAACGTCAGTCGATTGAACAAATGCTGCACCACACCATTTACACTTGTCAGGGTTCTCACAGGTTAGGTAAAAAAAATTCCCAGACTTTTCCAGATAACTTTAAAGCATTTCCAGGCATTCTGCAGAGCTTACTGCAACAGTAACTGAAAATGTTGATTACATGAAACCAGTCTGTTAACAGTTTATGACATCTTTATCATTTTTCTTGACTGGCTCCAGCCTCCCCTACACCGGTCCCATTCCACTCTTCTAATTCAATTTACACATTACATGCAAAGATGAACTGATTGATAAGCAAGTTGCGAATCATGTGACACGTCGTAACAAATTCCCGAAGATATATCTCAAATTCCCTGACATTTCCAGGTTTACAAAATTCCCTGACAATTCCAGGTTTGTGGGACTGAGAACCCTGCTCGTCTAACCACTTCCCATGTCGAAGTTGAACTACCGCAATGCCACTTTTATTACACTGTGAATCGAATATTCGGCTGAAGCCTAGCTTTTCGGAGCCGAATAACTAGCAACTTCATACAAAACAGGGTTGGTCTTAAACTATCTGCCTACAATACAAGATAACCAACTGCACATAGCATAGCGTCGCGCAGTAAAAACTAGTAAACATGCTTTTTGGCCCACAACTATTTTACATATTTAGTAACAAAAGTTCTACTAGATCTGAAGCCACATCACGTTGTTTGACAGATGAAGAAAGTGCTTCGGAAAAAATAAAAAGACATGCTTAAAATATATAGGTCAGACCACAAATTTACGCAGATTATTGTGGACAAAGCAACAAGCATTCTGATTAATAAAAGAACACAGAGAAAATACAGCAGGCAATCATCCGTGCTGGCCTAGCGTTTAGTAATCCTAGTAATGGTGCACAACTGTACACCCGGCGCGCGGGCATATTACCGGTATCACTGGATGACGAACATTTAGCAACTGCTGCATGTCGCAGGCACAACGGCAGCCATCATCAAAGAGCACTTAACGCCTCCCTCCATTCCTCTACATCTCCTCATCTCCACCCCCACGAAGCCAGGGCAATGTACAATTGACCAGGTTCTCACGGCAGCGGCGCCGTTCTCACCTGTCAATGCTGTGTACTCAGGCCGTACGTCAGTCGAACTGGGCGGTGTCCTGGCTCCTTTCATCAACTTACCTGTTACAGGTGCCCAACTAGCCCGACAGGCACTGCACTGAATACATGCCCACACCATGCCTATAAACCGCCCTGTTTGATTATCTACTTACAGCATTAGAATCGCATGCATTCATACGCAGATGAGGCCTATTGCTACAGATGTAGCGCGTGGCGTGGTCTGTGTCTGTTAGGCACACGGGTGAGCTGTGCCAATAGACCCCTAAGCCGAAGCTGGCCGATTACTGTCAGCCGGCTAGCCTATTATTTTATCGTCAGCGGCTGAACTTTAATATTGTCGGCGGCTAGCCGGCTTAGCCGCCAAATTTTCCTTCCAATAACGCTTTTTCAAATGTATATCTCGGTCAGTTTTGGGTCTACTATCATACTGCTGTATCGTAGAAGTACAATTTTTGAGCCAAAGAAGAATCTCACAAGTTTCAAAAATATCATATTCGTCTGAACATAATGAGAAATCGCACAACATAAGAACTATACACTGTACTAGATACATGGCAAATGCCCAGCGTGAGCTTGCACGGCGTGCAGCCTCACCAACGCTAACCAAGCTCTTGGCATCTGCGTCGACCATATGCGCCATCTGGCGAATATAATTAAACCGAAATGTCTCGCAAAATAATGTTAGCCTGCAGCTTGTGCTGCGCACAAACTTTAGGGGGTGGGCAGAAACTTGCCCATCGTTCTTAGCCGTTTTTGGACCAAAGTTCACCAAATTTGGAAGCGGGGAATCCTTGTAGATTGACGAGTTTCTTTCCGATTATTGATATTATGTTCCTTTGCAGAGATATTTTCGGTCAAAGTTCGAAGTCGGTCCCAAAAAGCGGTTTTTGCCGCAAGCCCGTGGGTGGTAAACGCCCGGGGGACTTAGGACCACATTTTTCAACTAGCAATCACAAGTGAATGTATGTCCAAGTTTGGTTGAGATCCGTTCAGTGACCTCAGAGATTAAGCATCGAAAAAAGAAAAAGAAAAAACGCAGCGGTACAATATAAGCCTTTAGGCATCGCGATGCCGGATGGCTAATAAG
>Ga0209363_1000500_pt1 | contig 15500 bp, 10 predicted proteins | sample WorMetexBAHAMAS3_FD_187385 | JGI IMG/M metagenome (GOLD analysis project Ga0209363, IMG submission 187385) | Marine gutless worms symbiont microbial communities from Max Planck institute for Marine Microbiology, Germany - Inanidrilus exumae... | ecosystem: Host-associated > Annelida > Digestive... | reverse complement strand
TTATAATATTTTTTTCTGAATCACGAGTACATACCTGTATTTAATTATGCACTTTATTTTGAAACTTCAAAAATCGCTATACCCCGCCTTTAAGTCACCTGCGGGCTGACTGCCTGCAGTGTATACCGGGATCAGCTCCGAGCCCAACGCTCGGTAATGAGTATATGGGAAGCCTTTACCTTTTACCCCAGTAAATACCTTTGTTATGTTTACGATACGGTCAATATACTCACGAATGACGGTTTTAAGTCTAATAAAGCACTAACGACTTTGGCGGCCTGGAATTCCTGGACCATCTGCACGAGAGTAGGCCTACAGGGAATGTCCCCATGGTTATTGATGCGTTGACGCCTCACTATTAATGACACTAGAAGAACGTGGATCATGATTTTTTTGACAGTTGAAAAACGTCGACGATCCAACATCAACGAACACGTGAAAACGCTCGGCTCTCTGCTTCCCAGGAGGTAAGTCAGCAGTGTTGTCATTTGATCATCGCGCGCCAGCACAACAGAGCGATACAGAATGCGATACTGTCTATAGCCATTCAGTCTGTCTGTCTCTATTTCACACGCTGATGTTGTGTTAAAACGACTATACTGGTCATCAAACAATCAACTTCAGTACCGGGGTAAACGGACTGATAGTTTCCTCACACCAGAAGTGAAATTCCAACGGGATCGCATCCACGTGTTCGTCAAATACAACTATTATACACGTTGGACAGGTGAAATTTCCAATTCAAGAGTCAAGACCAATATTTCGATGTCCGAAATGATAAAGAACGGGACAATTACATTGGAACGCTAGTAAAAAGTCGTGTCTCTCTCAAACGGTGCTATTTTTGTCATTTATAGAAATCCTTCATCACTTCCAAAGAAACACTTTTTACCGGTGTCAGAAACAATAGCCTATCACTACATCGCTCCGTACTGTGGATAGATTCGTGATCGTCATTTCATGATTTTCGTTCCAAGCCATTGCACAAATTTATCACCATTCTCTAAGGTCTTGTAAAACCAATATTTGACAGTATACTAGTTCCACTGACTTTGAGTTACCCCTAAGTACCCCGAATCGCTCTATAGACCTTGCCGTCAACGGCCTTAACCACCCCAAAATCGACCACGGCGCAGTTGGACTACAGTTGATAGTACGATATACGTCGAACACTTGACACCATTAGCGCTGACGAGCGATCTGTTTGCGATAACTACATTTCTTGTTTACCGTATATGCTGTTAGCCTACTAGAATTCGAAGATTTACAATATGGTACAGGAGAGTTTTGTATTGCAGCAAGGCTAATTTATCAGAATATTGAATTTCAGGCTGTTTGTCTGCCGGAAGTACTTGACGCCAAGTCCTCAACGTTACGTAATAAATAGCTAAATCATTACATATTTGAACTAGAAGAAGCCACTTCAAGCCAGCACTAAGAAGTGTGCAAAGGACCCATGCCGGCAATGATTTTTTGTGTCTTGTGACCTTAGGCCTAACCTTTGACTTTTGACCCCAGGACTCAACGTGAACATTTTATGTCAAGTTTTGTGATCCTAGCTGCATTGGTTTTTGGGATATCGTGCGGAAAAAAAATCAGTGTAGTGCAATTTCATACGTTCTGTCGATAATATTTAAATTTTTCATTAAAAATACCTAAAATTGCACAGGCATGAGCTAATACGAGCTCTCAAAGCGTGATTTGTTTAACTCGAGTAGGCTAGCTCGTTTTCAGATTCACACTATCTCGTTCATTTCATTTCATTTCATTCAATAGCAAGCTCAAAGCCCATGCAGTAGAATACAATGGAAAAACACATTAACAGTAAAAATTAAACTCACGACGGCGGTATTTTGTGAATGCGTTGTTCAATGTGAACACAGCAGTGCATCAGGCAGTTGCAAATTACGTCAGAACAAAGGCAACATCCTGAAAGAAACTGTGGCTTACATCCGGCTTCTGCAGCAGGACCAGGCGAGACTGGTCACTGTTGAACAGCGGACGCGACAACTCTACTCTGCCAATCGACTTATCATTGCCAAACTCAAGGTCTGATAAACTATACACCCGTGTAAAATATTTATCTCACTAATTTGCTATATTCGATCGAATTATCACCTTGATTTTGCAACATTTGATCTGCAGGCACAGGCAACATTCGGTGCTATTAGTCAGTCCTGTTCTGGCGACAAAATGCTGAATCTAGAACCAATTCAGCGCTTATCATAGACCGTTTCTTCTGAGCTACTCGGTTTTTGTTTTTATTTTTCCTTATTTTTCGTTTCTGAGCCGTACGCTAGATTAAGCTGGCCACCTAGTCAGCTTTTCAGCGCACGTTAATTTACCGTATCGTACCGTATTGTGTCGTACAGAATCAGAATGCTGCTCTTATCGTCAGGTTATCAGAATGCCGCTCTTAGCTGTTACCGCAGTTTTGCTTAAAAGCTGATAATGAAAAATGTTTTCACATTGTGATATGGTGACCCAGGAATATTAGGCCTATTACACACGTAGGATATACGCATAGCATACATACATGAGCTTAAAACGCGCATGCACAGTCAGGTATGAAAGCCATCAACTTGGCTGTTTTTGTGTTATATAGAAGTTTGAACAGATGTTCTACACGTCGGATCGTCCGCCGAGGGTTTCACTGAGCAACTCTGGACTGCTACTGGACGACGCGGACGCGCACATCACCGAAGAACCGTCATTTACGGCAGCCGTCAACGCGACGTTTACATCGAGGACTGGCGACGACATGATCGCCTGCGTGCTGTGACTGGAGCAAGAACAAAGCGACAGTACCTACCGAGTTAATCTGGCAAAATTACTCCGTGCACGATAAGCAAACCAAACCCTGCACGTCCACAGGAACGTTACGTCCGTGTACACTTTTTAGTCGATCGAGTTAAGTAACTGAGCATTTGCGTGTAGGCAATTTCGCCATCTGCGAACGCTGGCCGCGTCTAGCGGAAAGCGTAATGTAACGGTCTGGTCCGTCCGTCTGTCCTGTCGGCGCATACTCAACGTGACTCACCCGGGGACAGCATGCGACGCGGCCAGCGTACATTTCCGTCCGAGTATTACGAGGATGAACGTACTCGTGAAAGCGTTTCACGTACTGTGCATATATATCACACTACGTAGTATATCTACATGACAATCAGCGTACGTGCCTGCCTACATTATATGACTGGGAACAACTTACATATTCAGCTTACATAATACGAACTGTTGCATTTGTAGCCATAATAATGATATTAGAAACAGCTACTGTCTAAAGCCAGCTTGACTTTGCCCAAGAGGTAACAGCAGGTTCTAACTGGGCATGCAAGAAATACCGGAATTTCCACTTTCAGTCCGATATGTGCTATCACATCGTTCTCAGTGATGTCAATTTCATGTAAAAGAATTGAAATTATATCAATTTGGCAACATTTCGGATGATTTTGGCTTTGTGGATTTTACTCAATAAGGACAAACATATTAAAATAATAACAAATTTCTGCGGCAAAAATTTATTTTTAAAACAAAGAATAACAGCTACTAAGATACTAACATCGGTTACAACTGCATATTTACGTTCTCTCTAAACTGACGTAACAACTTTAAAATTTCCTGAGTTTTTTTCAGCTTGTTTTTGATACCACTCAGACGATAACGTATATAAACAAGTACGTCCGTCTTCGGCAACTGACATATATCCACACATGCCGATCCTACATCCACACGCCGCGCGACATGTGTTTGGCAGCTAAGGGCAATCGTTGTGAACCTCGTGGAGGTGGTGGCGCGCTGGCCGATTCGTCCAATTTTGGGCTTCTGGGGGAGCAAAGTTCCCCAAAATTGGAGATTCTCTGCCATGGACGCCGATGAACCGCCGAGCAAAATGTGACGCCGCTAGCTTTATCCTCGGCGGAGAAATCCATAACCTTACAAACACACAAAAAACTAACCCACAAACAGTAACAGATACATCCAACCTTGCCCATCGGCATGTAAGGACAATAAGAACGACATATTGCATATAAGAATGTTCAATGTCTGCATTTCCTGTTCTATCCATGGCGGACTTCTGCAAAGAAATGGGCACAAGTGATCCCAAACGTTGCTAAGTATTAGTTGTACTAATTTTAAAAGTTAAAGCTAAAGGTCAACTGATGCAAAACAGTTTAGTTCCAACGTAAGTTTAACTTAAACTTTTACAAGTATTAACTACGAGGTTTAATTGAAAGTCTACCGATCAAGAACATCAATTACAAACTGAACACGCTGAATAATCGAAGAAACACTCGCGTTCAAGATTTTCACAACCATACACCTCTCAGTAAATGTTCAGATTCACAGTTGCTCCGATTTTTATGTTTTTATTTACTTCTGTACGTTATAAATCTGGTAATAGAATAATCAATCAATCAATCAATGTATCTATCTATCAATCAATCAATCTTTATTTATATCAGGCAACCTGAGCCCATAGTAGCTAGATCTATAATTACAGCTGTTGCTACATCTCGGAAAACAGTTGCCAAAAACAACTGCAGAAACTTACAGTTTAATTAATTTTCAGTTTATAATTAACTGAAGTAGAATGTAGTTTATAACTTCAGTTTAACTGATCTTTTCAAGTGAAAATGGTTCAACTGAACAGAGTTTGTTCAGTGATCATCACTGGTTTTTCATCATCATCAATTATTCATCATCATGTTCGTTTATTGAGGGTTGTCATACGCAACCGAACATATAAAAATATTACGGTGCCTAAAGCTGGTAACAGTCAGTTCTAAAAAAAAAGTTAAAGTTAGAATTGCAGTACGGTGCTGCAATATACACATAAACATGCTATGTATAAAGTGAACAGAAAGCATTATACAATGAATACAATGGCTAGTAGGAGTGTTTGTAGAGCAGCCGGATGATGAAATCTGCATCGTTAAGATGTTTAGTCTTATTACGTTACAAATGTTCTACGGACATACCACACAATGGTAGCCACGCATCAGTGACGTCATACTCTCTGGTGACAAGTACTGGCATTTCTAGTTCCTTGTGAACTGTCACGCAGAGATCACAGGAGCAGTCGCCGATGCGGAAACTTACACAGCGCTGTTCAATTAATAACAATTCTACAGTTCCGGACACAAACTGCACACATACATTAAGAACTAGAAAGTCGACAGATTCACAGCATCAGAAACAACAACAACAACAACAAGTTTAACGGCAATACGACAACCCAGATGAGCCGGTACAAGAACTGACTGATTGATTGAGTTAAGGGTTTATCTCCCACCCGACACAAAAACAGGTCATTTCGGACACATTCTTCCCAGCCAGTCTCTTAGCATAGTAGTGAAAAACTAAATCAAACACAACAAAAGCAAACACGCATCCATAACAAAATATACTACAACATAAAATTAACACAAAAAAACTATAAAGCCAGGTTTGGTCGCCTCCTTATGACGTCCGAGCTAGAAATGGAATGGGTCTATTCTGGAAGGAATAGGTTGGCTGGTTGGAAGATTAACGTCCCCTTTCAGCACTAAAATAGGCTATATCAGGGACAATGTCTTGGGTGAACATTTAGTTCTGCCAGGTTAAGGATGGCCAACGATACAGTAGGAATAGGCGAGGCTCATTTCCGTTATTACGCTAGTGCCTACAACAGGCTGGAAACTAACCAACACCACAAGACCTATTTATTTTTATCAGTTCAATAATAATAATAATAATGAGTACATTTATATAGCGCAAAATAAACAGTCTTCAGATGTGAAGAAAGTACAAGGAACGAAGTAAGGAAGCAAACAAACGATTTATATAGCGCCAAAATCAACAAATGAATCAGGGTGCATTACTGCCCCTGGATGGCGGGTACAAGAAAAACATTTACAGTATTCACTTCATTCATTCACTCACTCACTTCCTGCTTTTGTGGGTATAATGTAAAATCTTTAAGTAATTTCCTCCTTTTACTATGGTTCATAGCATCTTCCATGTTTAGTTGCTGGGTCTAACAGTCTTTTGCCACAAACTCTCTCCAGGTTTTCTTTGCACCTCTAGGTTTTACACCGTCCACTTCTTAATCATGCTTTTTACCAATCATTCTCGTCCTTTCCTGAAACATGCCCATACCATAACAATAATGCATTTTAAAAATAAAAAAATTATTGTTTCACGCAAATAACCTCAACAAGTAAACAAATCTCTTATATGCATTTCTTAACACCTGATCATGCATTCATACGATTTCAAACTGTCACATTCAAATTTATAACACGCTGGTCATATAGCCTCTCTCACACAAACACCTGTAGCATTTTTATTGTCAAATGTCACGTGTTATGTATACATATTACACGCTCTCTGCAAACATTAAGCTGCTCGTCTCAACAACAATAAATGGCTGTTACGTGACTAATGAAACACGGTGTCTCCCTAACGGGACGTAACACGACTGGCCCGCCGCGTGCTGCTTTCTGGTAAGTTACGTTGTATATGCACTGCGTTACAGACGACAAGACACCACCGATCATTACCAGTCTGCCCCCCCCCCCCTACACTAGTGTAGGCGGGCCAGTAACAATTATGCTGAAATGTGCAGTAAAGACATGTACCGGCGTAGTTATAAAAAAAACCAATAAAGCCTCAAAACAAACAGTAAAATCGTCATTAAAAATAGTTAAAAGATTGCTAAACTTCAATAATATACTGAACAACATGCACACATTGTCAGCATGCGTGGATAACAAGTGATCTTTAGTACTTACGAAATGGACTTCACACATACATCACATCCACAAGTAGCAAATGACATTACTCCGCATACCACGTAATTGAACACTGATTGAGTTAAGATTTTTACATTTAACTCGACACAACATAAGTCATTTCAGTGGTTTACAGTCATTTTCTGGACAGTCACTTTCCTGGAAAAACGTTTCCGGAAAAGACATTTCCCGGAGAAGTCACTTTCCCGGAATGGACATTTCACAGTAAAATGTTTCCCACAAAATCACTGTCCCCGAAATACGTTTCCCAGTAATACGTTTCCCGGAAAGTGACACAGAAAGTAACAGTTACGTGTCTGCTCACCTTGTCCGGCGCCAAGTCGATCACCTGCATGGCTCTAACTCACTCATCTTCCAAGAAATATGCTATACCATCGTCGTCGCCACGACGGACCAATCCACCACCGCCAGCACGGTCAGTCGCTGGACCATCTAGCGGCCGCCGTGGCGGTCGATGCAGCACTAGCCGTCATGGCGTGACGGCCGTTCAAGCAGGATTAGGGCAGGAACAAGCCGAGATCATAATGCACTTTATTCCGGGAAAAGACTTTCCAGGAAAGTGACTTTGTGGAAACGTCTTACTGGAAAACGTCCATTGCGGGAAAGTGACTTCTCCAGGAAACGTCTTTTCGGGAAATATCTTACTGGGAAAGTGACTGTAAACCATTTCGGATACGTTCTTCCCATCCACTCTTGGCTTGAACATTGATGCTGCTTGAAAGTCTGCTGCGACATCCAACAGTATTCAGCATATAGGTGTTTTCCACATGGGTGCCTGTAAGCACTGTACAAGGCTGCAGCAACTGGACGTCAGCAGACAAATTTAAAGTGACAACTATATCACTCAGTCAGATTCCACAGTTTTACGCACAGATACAAAAATATACTAGTGATTAACCAGACAAACTATAAAAATACACATCTTTAGACGTGTAAGTATTCAGACTCTGAATACTTACACGTCTAAAGATGTGTATTTTTCTAGTTTGTCACTAATGTGAAATGGTGTATTTCAGTGCTACCCAACTTTTGTAACCTGGGCACCCGCCATAAAATCCATTCAGTTGGATTTACACTGCAGCTATACCAAGTCGTAATCACTATTGAATTGCTATTATTTAAGTCTACTCTGAAATTCAGAGTAGACTTAAATAATAGCAATTCAATAATGATTACGTGGGTTAATTTTATACACTTTAAGACCACACAGCTAACAACAAGAGCATACCAAGAACAATGAACACTGATGCAGGTCACTCACACGTGTCAAAAATACAAATTATACTGTCAATCATAATATCATTCACGACAGTATTTGTTTGGTGGTCACCACATGGGCGCCGTAGACTGAGGTGCAGGGTCTGGCGGTCGGCGTGGCCTGATACCATTCTTCTTCATGAACTCAGTAACTTGATCTGGAATCTCAGCTAGCACTTCCTTGGCAAGGTATGATTGGCTCGTTGTTAAGTTACTGCCATACCGACCACCAACGAAGTTACGGAACGGAACAAACTACAACCACAACTACTCATGGTGAAAATATAGGAGTAAGTAACATGCATACGTTTGCATCTTGTTATGTACATTAATTTATACTTAACTTATGCCGACTGCTTAACTATTTCCATCCTGCATGATTTATTTTTCCACTTCACCTAAGTAATGCTTCTGCACTACCTGGCAAAACATGGAAACACGAAAATCACATCTTTTCACTCAAATGTTGTATTAATGGCCTTGTCAGAGTTCAACCAGTCGCTGCTTTTTTTTCTTCAAGTTCGTCGACTTGCAACTCATATTCACGCTGCTGTAAACTCCTTAAATCTGTAATCAATTGAGTCTTGAACAGCTCTGGCCTGTTGGGGCCATAGCTCAGGAGAAATGAAGTTGAGTTTCGTGCAACATCTGTTGAGCTGTGTTGCCCTGGTGCATGCAAATCAGTTTTGTGTATTTTGAGATACAGTGTAGAAGCAAGCATAGATGTTTAACAGACTACTATTGGCGACTGTGAGTTACAAACCTGAACAATGTCACGATCAGCAACGCGACCCTGATAAGACAGTCGCTTGTTATCAGCATCAAGCTCCTCCATAGCTGCAACATCAACTGCTAAGAATGATCGCTCATTCATAACATGCTATGAAACATCTACAAATTAAATACTAATAGCAGTAAAATGAATAGGAAAGAAAATTATTCCACTTTAATATACACACATTTTCAGTAAAGTCAAAGTAATAAAACAGTTACAGTTCAAATCAGAAATTAGTTATTTAGCGATTCGCCAATCTTAACAAACATGCTTAGTTACTCATCGACGACTACTTTCATTTAACGGCCAATTTTTCATCTGGGCTCAGAGGGACTGGATGCTTTACCTGTTCTAGATGAGAACCTCTGAGGATTAGCGGAACAGGATTTTTATGTGCCAGATCTCCTACATGCCATTCAACCATCAGTGTCAAAACAATCAGGGGAACACAGAGAACTAATGTTAATCAGTAGCCTGCTCTCTTTACGCTCGCTCTTCGTCACCAGTACCAGTACTACACCGTGCCCGAAAAAAAGGTGCCACTATATTTTTGCATCTAACTTTGCCAAATACTGACCGATTGTCAAAATTCTTTCACAGACAGACTTAGCAGTAAATTTGTAGTAAAGTGATAATAAAATATACCACTACTCTTCAAACACGTCGCTACACTACCGTGTGAAATGTTTGTGCTCAAAAGTCGTCATGCTCCAAAGCTGACTGGAGCAAACTACTCTGCAAAAACAGGTATTCGAAACAGTTGCTGAAAATATTCATCTAGTCATGTTAGCACACTTCTGTTCACTGACAAATATACATATTTACAGTGTCACACCAAAACCCCCCAAAAATCACCTACTGGGTCACTAATGGCATTAGTCAGAAAGTTACAAGTAGTCGAGAAAACTCCAGTATAATACTTGTCGATCACGGAGTCAAGGTTATTGCGGGCTGTTATAGTAACATGATACTGTTATAACTGTTCTGTCCACCATAAATTCGATCTCAAGCAAGTAGTTTATCTTTCAGCAGGACATGGTGCTTAAGGCAATCAACTTTCTTACTCATAACTTCGCCAGACATCGACTGATTTTAAAAACTCCTTCAAGGCAGACTCAGCTGTATACTTGTAACAAAGTGTTAGTAAAAGATCCCACCACACCTAAATCACGTTGCTACACTACCTTGTGATGTAATGTTAATCATTGTACATGTTTCAGGTTGCTGCTGTTTTTCTGACATTGATACTTCACACGGTAGTGTAGCGACGAGTTTGAGGGGTGGTGCGATATTTTATTGTCGTCTTACTACAAATTTACTGCTAAGTCTGTCAGTGAAAAAATTTGAAAAATGGGTCAGTATTTGGCAAAGTTATTGGCAAAAATACAGTTGCACCTTTTTCCAGAGACGGTGTAGTTACTCACCAATGCTGTAATATATAATCAAATACAAACTGCAGTATGTTCTAGACTGTTAATCACAGGCAAATTATGTATGTCCATCTTCCAACCTAATTAGAAATAAATTATGAACTATTTGCTGTAACTATCATTGGTTGCTACATTACCATCAAACTCTGCTTCTCCAATACCAACGATGATAATAGACATCGGCAAAGAAGACGCCTACGAAGAGAACATTAAAGTCAGTTATCAACAGTCGCAATAATCCATTACATCTATTACATGCTGGTGTTCCACAAATTATTCCGTAGAATGAAAAATTGCCAATAGTGATATCCTTGATTAGAAAATTCGTCCTGCTGAGAAAAGAATTTAACGTAACTTAATGAAAATATGACTATGATCATTAAACTGCAGTTTAATATTAAAGTTAACTGAACATTGCAGCAACAAATAACGGACGTGCAATAATTCTGTTTTGCACGACAGCTTTAGAGGACCTGCCCATGTGGTGCAGTGGTTAAAGCACTCGGTCGCCATGTGCAGTACAACATGATGTACTCAGTGGCCGGGGTTCGAGCCTCAGCCCAGGCGCGTCCTCCTACCAAAGAATTATTTCTAATAATTGCACACGATGATCAGGGAGATAATCCTGGTCATAAAAAAGGGCTTGACGATGTCCTCTATAAACGGTGACCGTTGCTGACGTTGCCTTGATTAGTACCGTCATGCTGTTAGCCACGCTGACGTGAGCCGAAGCAGAAAGATGTGGCAAAGTCCTCTAGCTGGCGCTGAATAAGTGCCAGTCTGGCTTAGCCATACAGTAGGCCACGCCTTGAGACGGCCCGCTATAGAAATACCCGATAAGCTGTTCACTCCCACTTAAGCCCTCCTTCACCCAACAGATCACGCATACACTCGCATACACCAACCAATTCCCTTCCTCTCCTGGGCTAGCACATTGGACTAACATAAGGTCTCAGCACTGGGGTCCAGAGTAGGCTGGACCCATGCCCGCAAAAATGAATGAACAAATAGTTTCACAGCGTAGATAAATTATTAAAATAACGTGTTATCAGAGTGTGCAGTAGAAACTTCATTTGCCAGCTTTCACCGACTCACTGTCATACACAGCAACTACTACTGTTACCTTGCTGATTTTGTGTAACCAGCCTGTTTGGGCTGCGCTACCAAGAGAACCTTTGGCATAACTGGAGATATATACAGGTCAGATGCCCTTCTGTCACCAAACAAACGGTGTCAGTGCATTCAAACGAAGTACAAACCACTGATGCCAACTATAGACAGGACCTCATCATTTCATGACTCATCAACTGGCTCCTGACACAAAGGATGTCAAACTAGTTCCACTACACCAGTGCCCAGCTGTCATACACAGTAAGATAACAAGAAAACATTATTAAAATAAACTAAATTATGCACTACAAATCAACGGAATCGTTAACTTTGCACATACAGCAAATCCTATACTGTTGCAGTATACCATAATGCAACATGTCTAGACAGATCAATACCCCAGACTGCTCAAAGTTGCAGTTTTAAATAAACAATCATAATCAACATTACCGCAACGACGGCCTGTATAGTGGCAGGCATGTCTGTGATCACTCCATCAGTCAGTATCAACAGTACAAAGTAGTGAGAGCCGTCGCGGTATGTTGCAGCAAACCTCAAGTAACAAGCAAATATCAACCGTAATTAAGTACAGAAATTCATGCACGTTGTTAAAAATTAGCCCCATACGGGACTGACGGTCGACTCCTACTTACTGCCAACTTTCAAGTCAGTGTGACACAAAAACAACAAATAAAATCAACAATCCGGCCCCGATAAGCTGTAGGTATTGTGCCCTAATTTAAGAATCTGTGGTCACTTGCCAGCCCCCATTATAAATGGGAGAGAAGATAGCCTTTGAAAATGGTCGAATTTCCGACTTTCGAGGGCTCATGACCTTCACCGTGACCTTGGATTGGGTCATACTGCATACCGTCATGCATCACTCGTCGACCTCTACCTACAAACCAAATTTCATTGAAATCGAAGAAACTTTCTGTGGATGGACGGACGGACGTATGGAAGGACATCTGAGACCGGCTTTATTAGGCCGACTCAAAGGAGTCGACCTAAAAATGTGGAAATTTCACCAAAATTCACAAGCGACCATTAACAGTATAGTGCAGGAACTGCAAGACGTGTTCTTTTGTCAGGGTGTTAAACACAGAGTGAATGTGAAAACCTACCTGGCAACGTGATTTATTACAGGTGAGAAGTTTGTTGGTCCATACAGCTGAACAGCCTGCAGTGTTCTATGGTAAGCATCCATGATGCCGGCAATTCCCGCACAGTATGGATTCTGAGGATTACCATTCTACGCACAACACATCCACTATACGTATTAAGAAAGAGACACCATTCACTCTCCAGTTCCAGGACACTGCTCACGTGTAAATCACGACTTTTCTGAAGCACAGAAACAATTTTGCCAGATGCCAAACCACTACCAATGCTTAATACATGTCAATCAAACTCTGGATCTGCCGAGCATCTCAAGCATCAGGTCTGTGAAGTCCACTGCTTTCACTACCAAGCAACCACTGTTCCACGTATTACTTCAGGTGGTGGTATGACCTAGTGACAATAGCAATGTGTACATCAACAACGTTACTCTACATAATAAATGCAAAAAATATACCAGGTTAGGTCGCCTCCTATGACCTCCGGCCTAAAAATGGAAAGGGACTATTCTCGAAGAAATAGACAGGTAAGGAAGTAAATAAGTAAAAAAGAAATTAAGGAAGTAAAGTAAGTAAACAAACAATTTATATAGTGCCGAAATCAACAAATGAATCAATTCAGCCCGGAGCCCATAGAAGGATAATAAAAATAAATAAATGCTGCCCACAACAACACAGCAAGATATGGAGACCGCTGATCAAAGTTATAGTTGATCATAACACAACAGACACAGATAGTCTTTTAAGCAATCAAAAAACTATCAACTTACCAAGTAAAACTCATGCGAGACAGTGCCATTTGGCAACTTTGCACCAAAGCCCAATGCGGGAAACATCTTGTCTCTAACAGTCAAGTGTAACAGCAACAGCAACATGACATGTAGTGCCGATGTTAACTGTTCACAAGTCAGCAATGATATAAAACACAAATTATCTGCTATCAGCATCTGCAGTCCACATCATTAGTCTCAAAAGACAACTTCCAATTCAATCCACAAACATAGACACAAAAGCTTAAATTATTAAACTCCACTCAATGGCTGTTTTGCCAGGTAAACCGGATTAGCCAGTTTCCCTTGGCTTTCTTCCTCCATTAGTTCCATTGGAACTGCTGGAGGCAAGAGATGCAGCTCAGCATTGACCTTTATGAAGAATGCTGACTTCGTATAGCATTATGCACCCACAGTGGTGCATGCTAATATTGAACTGGATTAGGTTTCAAAACAGAATCTTTTGGATATAAGCGGCACAGGTTTATAAACTGCAGGCTTTAGAAACTAGCAAACATTATTAAATTGCCATTAAAACAGGCGAATGAATAAAAAGTACCAGGTACAGAAAAAGAATACAACATTTTATACACAACAACAATAATCCGGCAGCATACACACACAGCTATTCACATTACCATAACGTAGCCACATACGAGTCATAATCTTGAATAATTTCGCCGACCGAATGCAGCGCCCGTGCATACATGTTCATCTGGTGGTGATCAATGTGGTGCAGTGATTGCGGACTTCGAGGATCACCGTTTGATGCAGTGAAGTCAATTGCTACTGTGAAATTCATCTGCATTCTATTTATAACATACACATATGCAAATCACTTCGACATGATGGATTCACTAATCAGCATATGTTTTGACAAATGCGAACGTTTCTGCCACATTGTGTGGCAGAAATAATAATAACAATAATATACTGTAACAGTGGCTAATGCCAGTATTACACTATGCACACAGCATCATTTTAAACTCCTTTCTATAGCCAATAACTTGCACAGAACTATCCTCGCACTTACAACTGCAGACATACTGCTCTATCTTCCATAAGATCTGCAGCATGTGTCAGTCGTTACTGTGTACTGAAACATTCATGGCTTTTGTTAACTAATTGCCAGGAACCCCGCACGCACATCACCCATGGATATCCTTAAGGGTTATTGTAGCACAGCATTTTTCACAGAGAATGTAGTTTTTACCATGCAGCTAACAGTTTCAAAGCAGTCAAGACTACCTGCTCTAGTGTTTGCTAACAAGAATATATAATGAGAATTTTTACTGCTGACCACTGTATAAAGTCAACAGACATGTTTTCTTGCTAGCAAATCTAACCAAAACACTGTCACGTTTATACAAGTGTATAATAATATTCGGAATAGTTACCCGCCACGAATAAATTCCAAAAAACTGAAGCCCTCTTCAAGCTTGCATTGGTCCAACATAAGCTGCATGCATTCAATAAACTGATGCTACAACTTATGGACACAAATTTAAAAAAAATAAAGTATGCACTATGTCTTATCAAATTACTGCCGAATGCTAGCACAAACAAGACAGGCAGATACAAAAATTCCACTTTTAAGAGTTATTAGCACATGACATTAAAAAATTATAAAAATTATGTAATGCAATATTGAAGTGTAGGCAATTAATCTTGGTTACTGAATAACAAGTTTTGACTATTTTTTGCAACATTCAGACTGAATCAAATAAAACTGTAACAGTTATTTTAAAGTCAGACATACCCGTCCAGAATTCTTGTAGCTTTTGTGTTCTGCTTTCTTTTTAGGATTAATCAGCTACAAATAATTAAACCGCATTTGACATACTTATGTCCGTCTACATGCAACAATGACAATATCCCAAAGCAGTTCCAAGCAGAATGTAAATCAGTAAACTGTAAACAATAAACACCAATAAAACATGGTGTGAAACTGTCCATACAAAAAACCAATTAATTAACTAGCCTCGAATTCTCGTATTTCTCCAGACGTCAACTGCTTCAGTGTAGTTTGACAGGAGCCGATGAAATCATGACTGCCAAAACAAACACACTAAACTGCCTGAGAAAATTACAATGAGCAACAAAGAGACATTAATTTAAACTACGCTGCATGGTACTATGTTCACATTCATCGAAAATAATGTTTTGGACAACAGAACCCACAGTAATGCTAGACAATAAACTTATTTGCAATGTATTACACAGACCTTCCGTCGCTGTCCCAG
>Ga0209363_1000499_pt1 | contig 15521 bp, 13 predicted proteins | sample WorMetexBAHAMAS3_FD_187385 | JGI IMG/M metagenome (GOLD analysis project Ga0209363, IMG submission 187385) | Marine gutless worms symbiont microbial communities from Max Planck institute for Marine Microbiology, Germany - Inanidrilus exumae... | ecosystem: Host-associated > Annelida > Digestive... | reverse complement strand
CACCACTACCACCGTCACCACTGCCATTTTCCAGGTGAATCTGTCTTGGATAGTTGCATCAGTGTACCTAATCCTCTACTAGTACCAGAAGAGAACTTTTCAGGAACAATGGCACAAGTACACAGTAGACGTGTTCTTCCTGTCACCCAATCAGCAGCATCAAAGCAGTCATCCTAACCAGGGAAGATCACCGACTGGCCTCGTCCTTTCTCCATCCTACACCAGACTTCTGACTGAAAATACACTGCTTCCTTTACACCAGCTCTCCTACTCTGATTTCAGTACCCAAATTACAAGTGTCTGAGAGAAATGAAATGAGGAACATCAATGGACAACAAAAAAGATGGCAGCATGATATTATTCTTTATTTTTTCACTGAGCAAAAAAAATGTCAATTTATAATGACAAGCAATGAAGCAAATTTACGTAAAAGCTACCAGCAAAGACCATCTACATATGTACCTCATCTGATGTCACATTCCAGAGTAGAATATCACCAGCAGATGTAATAACACAAAGTGACATTCGATCGAACAGATACTGTGTGGAGATAATATGTATATGATCATCACTTGACAAGTAACCACTGTCTATCAGTGAAACCTGAGATGTCACCTAAAAGTAACATTTCTTATGATTACAACAGCAATCAAATAAGCAGCAATAACAATGGTCCACTTTGTTTATGTTTTTTTATCACAAAGTAGAAAGGGCAGGCTAAAACAATCCTATCAGTTAAGCAACTTAAAATAATATTTATCAATATGACAGGGTGTGGCAGCAAATGATGGATGTCTACCGATGCAGGCGAAAACATAACCTCCCACCACCTTCCATGTGGGAAGTAATAAAGTGGAATGTAACCCACTGACTCAGTATTTTAGCCCATGTAAAATGTAATAATCGGTAAATTGCATCCAATAACACAATAATTATCCTCCATTATACTGTCTTATGTTTCAACAAAGCATATCTGTCAAAGCAAGTGCAGTACATCTATATTTTGCAAAGTAATTACAGACAAGGCAGCCGTTTGCTACTCACTTGAAAATTTGCAGCATGCACACAGCCAGGTTAGAATGGAAGCTGTCTAAAAGAGCTGATGCTGAATGCATTAAACTTACTGTTATCATATAAATGGTCACAACTGAGTTACCGTGTCATGTTGCTAATTCTGTGTAGCTGCACGTGGCTGACAGCCTCTTAATGGGTACATGTAGCTATTCTGTAATAATAGCATCCATCGGAATAGTGTCTGCCTATCCCCCCCTCTTAATGCATAAATACATTTTATGACCAGATCTTTCCATTTTGTAAACACTCGCAACTAGTTTGTTCCAATTTAAAAAAAACAACAAATTTCTGTGAATAAAGCAGTGTTTTCACTGTCACACTATTTAAACAAACCTTTCGTAGTCCAACATCAAGTCCAACAACACAAGACGCTGTTGCGCAGTACACCAGCTTCGTGTCATAATCGATGGCGATGTGTCTACAGGCGGCCAGCGAAGAATCGCTCACAAGAACACAACTCAACACCTGAAGATTGCGCATTTCTGCACGCCGGAGAGTGGGCGTGGCACGTTGCGTAGCACGCGCACTCAATTATCCACAAATGTAAACCGTTTAACCCAGGTAAACTTGATTTCCAACATGAAAAACGTATATGTAATGTTTTTAGATAGTGTTGCAGTAATTTCAGTGCAATTATCGATGGCATGTACTAAGTTTTCGATATAACCACAGTTCGCCTAATATCGCTCAGTCGATCCAACAGAATATAAAACGTCGAAGGTTTTCGGTGAGACAGATTAGAGAGGTGCGCAACGTCCTGTTTTCATACCGTCACCACCGTGCCGACACCAACAGTGACATTGCAGACTGGTAGAAAATAACTAATAACAAGTGCTCAGATCAGCGACCGGGTCGAATTACAGTGAATTCAGAGGACACAATAATGCCTATTTACGCCAAGGTCAGTCGTTACAATGGACGACAGTTTTTGACGTCGCGTGAGTTGTAAGAAAATTAGATTGCGTAAAACTGGTAACTAATTTATGGCGATCTGCGCCTCCGGAGAAAAGCAATTGCTTGAAGCGATCGGTATACGCCGTGGGCGGGTATACCAGGTCGCTAAAAATATGTAAAATGCCGTAAATAGCAACAACTGGTGAGTGACGCAATGGGTAGAGCGTTGGACTTGCAATCAAGAGATCGTGGGTTCAAATGCTACTCGGGGCAAAGCTGCGTAACAACCTTGGGCAAGTTGTTTACACCCCTGTGCCTCTGTCACCAAGCAGTATAACTTGGTGCCAGCCAAGGGACGGTGATGCTCTGTGGCTGGGAAGGTAACCGCAGCCTCCGCAGGCCTGGCGGAAGGTAATGGCAGCCTACCGACTTATAGTCACCTGCGGGCTGACTGCCTGTACATCGGGATCAGCTCCGGGCTCAATGCTCGGTAATCATGTATAGGGAGCTTTTTCTCATTATAATACTTGTCTACATTTTCGATGTATCAAGTTGGCTTCCAAATCTTACTGACATCGATGTGACTGGGCCAGCTTTAGGACTTTTAGGTCTTATCTTCTTGGTCGGTTTTAACTTAACATACAGGAAAGCACGTGACATCATGTATAGGGAGCTTTTTCTCATTATAATACTTGAAAGCACGTGACATCATTAGGCCGCATCGCAGACGGAGTAGCGTGGTATGTCTGTAGTGGCAAAGTTAGCAACTGCAGGTATGGCAACCACCATACCAATGCGAAATGTGGCGCGGCGACGCCATAGCAATAATTTTAGAAATCATAGCTCGACGAGTCTCAAAACTAGTCTTCATCTGCTGGACTATCAACCTTACCAACGTAGCAGAGGAAATCATTAATTGGACGAGGCTATGTCCCGCACCCCGCGGAAGGAGCTTACAGCATTCACCAGACTACCCCAATTGCTTGTAGGGAGGGGGCTAGCTGCCAACACCCCAAGAACCCTACCCTGCTGACATTCTCAAGTCTCGCTGCCTCTTCGCCGCTGTCGACATTAGTGACCGCCATATCAATTCAATTTTCCTTCCGGCGATACTGTCCGTTTGCCACGTTCGCGAGGCTTGAACCCCGCAATCAAGACGCCCTGTGGGGCTGAGTCGCGTGGGCCCAAGAAACCATCTATTAGATGTGCCGATCACCAACGAGTAATATGTGGTATAAGCCAACGGGTGGTGGCGCTCTGCGACTGGGAAGGTAACCGTGTGCCTGGCATCCCACTTATAAATAACGTGTTTCATTCCAACTCCAATACAGTGTGGCACCCTTTACTCTGCTTCCAGTGATGACAGGACTGCCTTTTCTTCATTTATATCGTGACCTTTCAGATCAGCATTAAACACTATTCTACTTCACCAACCATCATCATGCCAGGCTGCTTTATTTCATACATCCAACCAAAATCAGTTCCAGTCGAGTTATTGATTCAAATCAATACGTTTTGGCATAGCATAGATGACCACTGTGACAGACAAGACCATGTACTGTGCACTGCGTGCTCGGTATAAAAGTGACCTAAAACAAAACCCTAAAATCCACAGTAGGGAGTAAAATTTATTCGACCACTGCTGCTAGATGTCTGAATCGGAAAGCAGCGGTGGATTTGACTGATAGAATGACACAGGAATTGGGTTTGTGTATTGTCGTTCAGTGTAGAATCGCTGCGTCTTCTTGGCATGTCGCTTTACACCATCCAGTAGACTGTCAACCGCATTTAGTTGTGATTCTGAGCCACACGAGCTACAGCACGCATACGGACACACATACACACTGCAGACTACTAGTATCAGCGATAGTCAACTGTAAATGCTAATTCCTACCATATACCATGCATTATTACTGGCCGCCTGTAGAGGGCCAGACTAGTAACATTCGCAGGCGTCTGTCGTCGTCGTCTATAATACTGCACGGCGGGTCTGCAGGCAGCGGCCAGGCGATGACGTCATGCGGCCTCCAGTTTAATTATAGCTCCACGGCTGCACGGCAGGCCAGTCGTGTTACGTCCCGTTAGGGCGACATCTTCTATACAAGTATGTTGGTCCTTACTGTCGGGCCGCGTCGCATGCTGCCTCCTAGTAACTCACGGTGAGTATGCCGATGGGACAGACAAACAGACAGACGGACGCCAGACCGTTACATTACTCTTTCCACTAGAAGCGGCCAGCATAAAATGAATTTTTGAATTACGGCAGTTATGGTACTGGTATTGGAAAATGTCACTAATGCAGCGGTGACCATTCCCTCAAAAGCCCAGTAGTGGTCTGAAAAAGGATATGACAGTGGGTGCTTTTCCGCGGTTGAAATCAGTGCTTTCAATTAAATTTCCTTCAGTACCGTACTTCGACACTGTTGGTTAGGCAATGTGAAGGAAATCCGGCCGGAAAAACCTGTGCCGTTTATCTTCAAAGGTTCTCATCTGGAATAAGTGGAGGAAGATAACCAAGGCAAACTGGCCAACTCAGGTTCATGTGGCAAAGGCTGTTAAAACAAACATGGAGGGGATGGCAGAAATACAACAGAATCCTTTCTAGGCAACAACCATTTGCGAAATAAAAAGAACAACCTAGAAGAAGCGGACATTCACAGGAGTACAAAAAAGCATGCCAGTGCTGTTTTTAGTGCCTCGTGACCTTGACCTTTGATCTTCTGATTCTAAAATCAATGGGTGTCCACGACTCATGGTGGAACATTTCTATGTCAAGCTTAGAGATTCTAGCTGCAGCAGTTTTTCAGAAATTGTGCAAAAACAGAGAGACAGACAGACAAAGAGAGAAAGACAGACAAAATCCATTCACACTGATAACAAGTTAGCACGTTTCATTCAGCCAGTGCTAGTGACACTGTTGGTTTGATGACAGCAGGGACATCCAGACTATGAAATGCTTACAACAATTATCATTAAGGGTTGTCCACCAAACATATGGGAGAAAAGATGAAGAACGTGAAACTGGCTGTCGCAAGTTCACACGTAAAACAGCCAATAATGAGTATGAGTGTGTAAACCCTACAGATGAAACAATTACCACTCATTAAAGCCGTACTGTTAAAATTGTGCAATACAGCAAAAACGTCCAGTGAATACCTGCAGGCACGTTTAAAGCTGTCCAGCATTAGAATGAAGTTGGCAGTAAACAATGGTGGAAGACACGGTGGCAGCGCCCTCTGTCGACTGTGCGCCGAACAATCATCATCTCGGCCATCGAGTAACGTTTGCCACAGGGTCTTAACAACTGACCAGAATCCAGCAACTTTACTGTCGTTCAAGCTGGACATCACACACATTTTCAGTATTTAATTCACCTGAGGCAGCAGTTGCAAAGTATTGTGATAAGCACGTCTGTGTGTCTGTGTGTATCTGACCGTGTGTCTGTCGCGAGGATTCTCCAGAACCACGTGTGTGATCTTTTTTGTGCATGTTGCCTATGGTCATGGCTAGGTCCTCCTCCGGCAGGGTGACGAAATCCCAACGTGAACGGGCAGTTTTGGGGGTTTTCTTCCCCACTGACAACACATTATACAGCATAGCATTCGGGACCACACAAAAAAGCTGAACCGACTGTGATGCCATTTGGGATGATGAGTGGGCTTGGCCTGAGAAACTGTTACGTGGGGTGACGATACTTGAATAGGAAAGGGCAACTTTGGGGAAAATATGTGCCCGACAAGCCTAACACCCCTATGAATTGCAAACTGGACTAGCCTATGCAGTGGTGTGCACAAGATGGGGCAGCCGCTTGATTGCAAGCATTAGACGAGTCTATTATCGGCCGCAAAAGGAGGTGAAATTGCAAACCACAGGCGAAGTCTGATATCTACGACTGCTTTGTTTATTTATGTCATCACATTTCGATGACCTGCTGTTGGTGGTTTGCCTTAGTAGCAAGTGGTGTGCCCTAGTTTTGATGTATTCCGTGCCATTGCTACTAGACTCTAATAGCAATGCCACAGAATACATCAGCCAGTTGGTACACAGAAGGGCAACCGTTTGCAAGTTTGATATGCTAATAGTTCCAATAACTCCAAGAAACCTTCAAGGTTATTTTACCAGCCAGGCCAGCTTAGCTTCCTACCCTCAGTGGGATGGGAAACGAGTATGGAAAATGAGTACCAGCCAAGGGGCAGTAGCAATGCTGTTTAGCCAGGAGCTAACTGCAGGTCTCGCGTCACACTAGGCATGTGTCAGAGACTGTGATGTATCTACACGATGTACCAAAAACGTCACTATTTTGGCTTGGTGCCACTTGACAGCCTACTTTCTTAGTAATATTTCTGATAAAATATTATCAAAATCGGTTGACGTTTGTCAAAGTTACAACAAGCCAAAGTAGTGACGTTTTTTGGGAACACAGTGTACTTTCAGGCTCAATAGCCTAAGAAAGGGAGATAAGCACACTGTCAACAGTCTTTACTGTGGGACATGGCATTTGTTCATCTGTCGGTGATTATTAAGGTGACAGAATCTCACTCGGGAGGCCGCGTTTGTCATCAGTCATTGATAACCGAAAAAACGGCATCCGAGAGAAACTGGGTACAGTACAGCACAGTAATGTCATTGCACTCCAAAAAAGTCCCACTTTAACATCAACAACCGAGCTTTCAAATGACAGTCCACTTCATCTAAACTGTAGCAGAAATATTGTAAAATGGATGCACGTAATGCGTACTGGTGTCGGAAAACCAGTTTTCTCAAAACACTGACCCCAACTGGGAAAAGTACCGAGTGGTTTCATCATTTAATCATGTATACATTTAAATCTGTATTCTGATGTGGTACAGCACACTTGTTAATAAAGGGTTGGAGTTCATCAACGTAAACCTCAGAAATCTTAGTCACCTGAATACTGTATTGTGGGTATTCCACCCAATACAGCCATCTAGTCCGGGTTGTAATGTAGCAAATTTATTAAAAAGGAGTTGGAGTTCATCAACGTAAACCTCAGAGATCTTAGTCACCTGGCAGTAGTCTGTGCGAGCCACGTAAGCAGTCCACGGTTGCGAACGAGATCCCAAGCTACGGCTTTCAATGCACACATCCGCTGAAGTATCCGAAGCACTAGGCTCTGAAAGTACAGTTTTGTCCACAATAGTGCTAAAAAGAACATTAGAACACTGCTGTATGGGAGACATAAAGCGCATTCGTCTGTAAAAACCCAAAGGTTCTGATCCATGACAAGCAACGAAAGAAAACCGAGGGGGAAATGGTTATCCTGGGTCATCCGGAAAATTGCCATTAAAACCGAAATTGTGATGGAATCATCTGGGATTTATCTCAATCCACGTGTAACCAACGTTACGCTGTATCACTGACAAGTGGCGCATATCCAAACTGGTTTAAAACCATAATGAAAACCTGTTTTAAAGCAGACCTTAACTTCAATTAAAACTTTATTTTACAGCTTAAGACTAAGAGACAGATAAAGCCACCCACTGCATTATATGACTGCACTGTTTTATTATGCTGATCGACACTGGCGTAGCCAGCTATGGGGCACTGGGGCACGTGCCCCCTCAATTTACAGCAATTTAATTTTTTTCAGTGTACTTTGACTTATACAAAGTCTGACAGCGACTACATTATCTTAACAGTCATCTCATGTGAACACCCAGTAACTTGTTTGCCCCTCCTGGCACCAAATCATGGCGACGCCACTGCTGATCGAATCTAGCAGAAAGTGTAATGTAATAGACTGGCATCATGTATCCATTTGTCTGTCCATCTCTGTCAGCATACTCACTGCAACTCACCAGGGGGCAGCATGTGACGCGGTCAGCATACATTTCGTCAACAATAAGGAAGACCGACATACTTGTTTTACTCTTACTACAATGTTCAGCCTTCTTCACACAAGTTATCATAAAACCGTTGATGTTCGCGTGCCCTTTATTTAGCAGATTTTGCGAGCTACACAAAACTGCAAAAGTAAAGGGCAGGAATATTGATACTAATGTACCAGTACTAGTTGCTTTTGCTTAGAAAGAGTGGCTCTGTGTGTTTAATGTTTACTGATGATATGAAATTACTCACGTGTTAAAACTGTATGGTTTGAATTCGCCAAAACAGAAGGTGCCAAAATAATTTCGCACTTGAAGTCGCCAACTTTTATTGCAGCCAAGGTTTTTACAGTACTCCAAGATGGGCAGAGTTCCCAAAACAGAACTTTTGGTGATAAATTAATTGCTGTGGGTTTCTCACAGGCCAAGTATTTTATGGACATTGTACAAGTCAACCTGTGTTAACCAGCATCCCCCGTTGTGAACTGAAGGATTATGTTGGAGCAAATTTTTACTGCCTGCATGCTCTTGCTAACAGCAACTAGTGCATTCCGATTAGGGTGAAGATGCTGGAGTTCTCCTCAATCGCGTTACCTACGCTGTCTCCGTACCATTGTGTTTATTTGCGCTGTTGAAGGATACTAAAAATGTGGAGCAAAATGCACCCCCTCAATTTAAACCCTCATAACTCTTAAACCTTTTGAGCAAATCCGCCCAAATTTCAATATGTGACCGTTCATGAAGCTGCTCACAAACAGTGAAAATTTCGCAAAAATCGCCCAAGGGATAATGCTATTATATTCCAAAGTTTGTGTCAATTTTTCAGTTTTGGGGCCCAACACCCCACCCCTGCACCGAAGGTTTACTCCTCCATGACAAATGTCACCCCAATTGGTGCCCTGTGGGATAAACAACCTCAAAATCACCTCCAGAGTAATCCAGCATATGTGCTTCCTGCAGCGGCCGGTAATAACTGAGAGAAAAACTAAAAGGTGCACAGACAAGCTGTAACCTGTGTCTGATTGTCGGCAAGCGGCGAGTCGTAGAACGTGAGGAGTATTTTCACGGCAAATCGTTTCTCACAGATCTTGTAGTCGAGATGCTCGCGAAGGCCATCAGCAATCATGCTCAGAATCCATACACGCTCCATCTTGTACTGAATACCAGCAAACACCATCACCTCATTTGTTTTTAATGGATGTTTCCACCTGGAAGACCATTTTCAAGCTAAACTCCACACCTGTTCTGGATTAATTAATTGAGTTAAGGTTTTACGTCCCAACCGACACAAAATAGGTCATTCTGGAGACGTTCATCTCAGCCAATCTCTTGGCTTAGTACTGAAAAACTAAATCAAACACAACAAAAGCAAACATTCATCTGCAACAAAATGTACTACAACACAAAATAAATACAAAAACTCTAAATCCAGGTTTGGTCACCTCTTATAACCTCCGGCCCGAAAATGGAACAGGATTATTCTTAAGAAAATAAATAAGGAAGTAAATAAGTAAGGCAAAATGTAAGTTAGTAATGAAGTAAATGGTGCCAGAATTAACGAGTGAATCGGGTGCGTTACAGCCGCGGAGCCTGTATGGGGCTAGCGGTCTGTGGATAAGTGGCACATGGTACTCTGTCATCCAACCAACACTGTCAATGCATGAAAACAAAAGCACCAACGTGACTAACCCCAATCATAAACAGCAGCTTCACACCCGTTGCCACCATCTGGCAACCTCAACCAAACATAACATGGTCTGATATCCGACTGGTGCCGCCACCTGGCAAACTGGATAAAATGCAACGTTGTCTGTGATTCTGGCCCACTAGCTCCATTATGTAAAAACATGATGTCATCCACAAAATGTCGTCATGATGTCACCAGAGGACCGAGCCAAGGCCACAGGTAACATGTACAGAAAATGTGGTCAAATGTGGACGTGCGGTTTGCAAGATATGTGAGCGGACAGAAAGACACAGAGAGAGACATTCAGAGAGACACAAAGACATGCTGACCGTAATATCTCATACCTTACCGAACAAAGTAACCAGAAACTAGAAGATGGTCTTTGACATCCCAGCGTTGACATGAATGCTCTCGTCACTTTGACGGCCCACTGTGACCTTGACCTTTGACCTCCAAACTCTAATCAGGTCATCAATAGGGGCTAGCGAATATTCCCGGTCAGTTTCAACAAAATTGTTTCAGACGTCCATGAGATATCACAATAACAATATCTGATCGGACAAACGGACGAATGCGGAAAACATAATGCGTTGACATAATGTTCTGACATGCTTATCCATACGACCCTGAGAGACATTCTTTATCACATGTTCAAGTTATATTATTACCTCAAGCCTCGCGCTGTAGAACAGTTTGTAGAATTCAGGAACATTTGCAACGTCCATACTTGGTTTCAGCAGCAGAAATTCACAAACCACCAGATACATGTGATCTTCTGCAACGTGAGCATCAGTTCAGCTGTCAGTTTCTTGTCAAACTGGCCTCCTTTCTTACAATAAAACCCACTCTGTGCTGGCATCACCAGAAGAGTATCTATGGAACAACAGGAGGCTTTCTACAAGCCGAATGCCCTTCCCGTTGCCCAACCACTAGCATAAAAACATTGAAAGGAACTCGAAACACTGACCCCAACCACGGAAATCATCCATTAGCCTCATCTTTTCTTATCCGCCACCGAATCCCTAAGGTCACGGGCATAGGACCTTTTACATTGGCTTTCCGATGCCAGTATACTAAGATTACAACATAAAAAATAAATTAGCCCCGTACAAGACTGACGGTCGACTCTTCAGAACTGACATTTCTGCCAACGTCAAAGTCACGTGACACAAAAACTAGGCCGAATATCAAAAATCCGGCCCCATCAAATTTAGATATTGTGCCCTAGTGTAAAAGTAAAGTAAAAAGTAAAGTAAAGTATGAGGTACTTATATAGCGCGTTCTTACGGCCTAAACAGTCACGAAGCGCTACAAAATGGCACGTGTTAACGGGATCACACAGTTTTTACCTGCCACCCACACGACCATCCTGTGGTCAGTTGCCAGCTCCTATTGTAAATGGTAGACAGATTTTGAAAACGGCCGGATTTCCAACTTTAAAGGGCTCGTGACCTTGACATTGACCTTGGATCGGGTGCTACTACATACCGTTGTGCATCACTCATCGACCTCTACATACACACCAAATTCCACTAAAATCGAAGAAACTTTCTGTTGACGGATCGACGTAAGTATGCAGGTTGACTCAGCCTTCCACCGTCCGTGGAATGGTAAAATGAGTATTATCTTTCATAACTTTCTGGCTGAGTAATAATACATGGTGATGGTGGATGCAGATGGTAGATGCTTTTTCTGGAGGAGTCACAGTCCAAGTTGGTTGGCTTAGTCTGAGGGTTGGCAGCCAACTGGCGCTGAGTCTGCATTCATCAAATGAACTGGGTGAGCTCTCGCAATGGCTTTACCATTATGACAGCACCATAAATATCATCTCGGTTACTATTATTATTATTGGCCCACTTACACATAGTGTAGGGGGGCCAGACTAGTAACGCTCGCTGGTGCATCGTCATCGTCTGTCGACGACTGCAGCACTCCATGGCGCAACGTAACTCGCCAGAGGGCAGCACGCGGCGGGCCAGTAGTGTTACGTCCCGTCAGGGCGACATCTTGTTATTAGTAGTAGCAGCAGTATTCATTAGTGCATACCTGGAGTGGTCAGCAGGTGAGCAGCACGAGCGAGAAAGGTCGTGACGATGCACGGAAGTCGAGCGTTGGGTTCGCTGACGCTGTAGCGGACACAGTCGAGGAGGTAGAGTAGTAGTGATGGTACAGTGTGATGATGCTGTGCCACGGCCGCGTCCACGTGGTCATAGTACTGCCTCAGGCAGTGGTACGCGGCAAGTCGAGTGTCATCGGCATGCGAGCTCAGAGCCACAAGTATGTAACTGAGACAGTGACGTGCCGCAAAGTCCGTACAGTGAACCACGCATTCTGCACTCGCACAAACGCTTTCGAATTTGAATACGCCAATTTGTCAGTAAATATTTTTTTAGGACTTTTCAAAGAGGCAGGAACAAAGTAGCCCTATATACGCCACTGGTAAAAAGTATGGCATGTATGTATGTATCTGCCTAAATGCTTGCAGTGACTGTGGGGTCTGAGACAGAAAAAGATATTGCCCAACAGAGACTATGGTGGACATAGCTTGACCTGAGGAAAGGTAAGAGAAATGTGCCAGATGAATAAAGGTAGAGAGAAAAAGTGAAGTTATTATCATAGCACAACATTTCATATCATAACTGTAACGAAACAACAAGAACCAAAAAGCATTAGGCACTCTGTTTAAATGCAGAGCCAAACCAATCCTAAAGTTACATGTTCAAGATAATTTTAAGGTTACAAAGAATATGTGCTCATAAAATTTACAGCATTAAACATTTCAATTAACTTTCTTTCAACGCTCTGATACTGTAAAAAATTATTTATTATCTTTCTACAGGGCGGGCAGATGGCCTTTCTGTCAAAGTCTCAAAAGGCAACATGTAATAAATAACTCGAATTACTCATTTACATCCATTGCATAGGAAGTTACGACCCTACAGTTGGGTACAAATGTTAATAATAATATTGTTATAGATACTAAAATAGAAAACAAAACAAAAAATTTGCCTGGGGCCAGAAGATGAGTGAAAAGAGGAAGTAGAAATGCAGGATCATAGCATTCAGGAACGTCAGACATCGTCTCGACAACGTGTGAAACCTGGTCCACACGTCAACAACTGCAATCATCTGTCAATGCTCAAATACCTCAGCCAATCCAACACCGATCTCAAACGAATTACATCTTTACCCAAGCTGATGGCAATGATGTGGGTAGGGTTCTCAGTGCTGTTTGTTTATCTGGTTTTTCACATGATATCTCAAAAACCGATCCAGCTAGGATCACCAAACTTGACATACAAATGTTCCACGATGAGTCCTGGAAACTCATTTATTTTGCGGTCAAAAGGTCAAAGGTCAAGGTGACAACACCTGCGTTGGTCTTCAGCAAGAACACAAATGCAGGTATATACGAGACAAAAGGTCGGGGTGGAGAGCTATCCCTATCCAGTGAAGGAAGGCCAGCATTATATTAACCTCAACCCTGACCGCCTTTTTGTTCAGCAGACACCCACAAAGGGGAATGGATCGACAGGCTTATTTAAGTTATTTCGCTAGCGCCTACAACAGGGGAAGACAACTATCGCACTGCAAAACTAAACTAAACCAAATATAACAAAACACCAAAACAAATTTCAACTAAGCAATACAGATAACACAAAATGACCGCAAAAAAATAAACCCCGGTTTGGTTGCATCCAACGACCTCCGGCCTGGAAACAAAGTGGAACGATTCTGACAGAAAGGGACCAGATGGACGAAAGAATAAAATAGGTAAAGCGAACGAGAAAAAGAAAAAGGAAAGAAGTAAAAGCAGCAAAAGATAAGGAAGTGAATGGACAAGGGAAAAAAAAGAAGGAAAATAGGTACACCCACCCCCTGCGGGGCACCTATAAAAGGAAGATGAGCAGCCCACCAATGTTCCATTGGACTGTTGCACCCTTTATTCTTATACCACCAAAATCAGTGAAAGGACGACAGTTCTTACGCTGAGTGTTCGTGCGAGTGGAAAACTGAGGATGGACTGCTGCAGCACAGATCTGTCCAGCAGGTCGAGAACTTCCTCCGTGGTCGGCTGTTTCCACAGCGAGTCTCCCAACGTCTTCTTCAGCGTCTGATGCTCCAGGCACTTCTCACCCCAGACGTATGGCCTCAACAGCCACGTGCACATGTGCAAATTTATTATTTACTGTTATTTATTTATTATTGTTTATTTTTAACTGCCCTTTTCACATGATCTCAGGCAAGCCAGATGCATATCATTTCTCTCATCCAAATAAGGTGCAGTCGGAGACGGCAGATTTTGCCACCAGTGCCGTCACCTGGCAAACTACACAAAACATACGCATCGTCTATGATTCTGGCCCATTCGCTCCATGACGCCACCATAAAACCGAAAGTACATAACGTATTGTATTGCTGTCAGAGGAGGAATGAGCCTTGGCCACAGGTAACATGTACAGAAAATTTGGTAAAATCTGGGCGTGTGGTTTTTGAGACGTGTGAACAAACATACATACATACATACATGCTGATCGCAATACTTTGTGCCCTTACCAGGGGTAAAGTAAAAATAAATCTGAATACTACATATCAACTACAACGTTAACAGAAGTTGAACGGCATGAAAAAATGGAAAGCTTTTAACCATAAAATAATGTGAACAATGTGCAATGCAAAATATAGAAGTAGCAGCAAAATAGAATAGTTACCAGTATTCAGTAAGTAAACAGCCATTTTTCTCACAAAGAAAAATTAACAGCAGCAACCTCTGGTCTGCACATACACACATACATATTCATGTCCACTTTGAAGACATCAGCAACATTTCTACAGCAAAGTATTGTATTGATATCAAATACAGATACAATGAAGATGATGACAATACTATAACCAAGGCAATGAGACACCTGTATATCATCCAGTATCCATTCTCTCTGTGCTGCAAATTAAATGTTGGCCATTTTTATTTCCACAATATCTTTGACATACTGATTGAAGGAATTCATGCACCACTACAAACCAAAAAATTCTAACCATATTTTACAACTCCACTTACTTTAAATTTGCTGCTAACTACTTCTGTGATTTTGTAATTCACTTCAAAAATTCACTTGAACATCACCATTTGGAAAACAGCTCTACTATTGCTTGCAATACGAGACTTAACCTCACCAGACTTTCTGCACAATGCATTATCACAAGTGCACTACACTGCATCCGAACAAACATCCCACCTCTGGCTTGCTATAACTTTGACATGTGTGAAGCAATTTTTATAATTTCTGGCAGAAACGTAATTACAAAAGTAAGAAATTTTGGGCCAGAGTTTTTATACATGTACGTCTCCAACATATCCGAGAGCGCTCGCAGTCTAAGGGTATTCGGCTTGCAAAAATTCCAATGCAATAACATTAATAAGTTTCCCAAGGTTAACCTTGTGGATCTACCTAACCAAAACAAAATGTCGTTCGTTCGTTATTGCGGGCAGAGATCCAGCCTACTCTGGAGTTCTGCGCAGAGACCATGTAGCAATCCAGTGCTCTTGCCCGGGAGAGGAAGGGAATTGGTAGGTGTGTGCGATGTGTGTGCCCGATGTGCGGGGAAGGCGGGTTCAGTATGAGTGAGCAGCTTGTCAGGTATTTCTATAGCGTGCCCCTTCTAGATGTGGCCTACTGTCTGGCTTAGGCCCCTCTGGTGGTGTGTGTTACGCCAGCCAGCGGCCAGCCAAGTCTATTTACTTCAACTCACGCCGGCGCGGCAGGCAGCCTTGACGCTGCTAGATCAAGGTGACTACAACGGTCCCAGTTTATAGAGGACACCGTCAAACCCTCTTTTTCCTGCCCGGAATTATCTCCCTGTTCATCAAGTTTGTAGGAATTATTAGAGATAGTTGTTTGGTATTATTAGAAATAATTCTTTGGTAGGCGGATGCGCCCGGGGCTGTTTGAACCCCGACCACTAAGCGTGCCATGCTCTACTGCACATGGCGCCTGAGTGCTTAGACCATTGGGCCACAT
>Ga0209363_1000498_pt1 | contig 15528 bp, 9 predicted proteins | sample WorMetexBAHAMAS3_FD_187385 | JGI IMG/M metagenome (GOLD analysis project Ga0209363, IMG submission 187385) | Marine gutless worms symbiont microbial communities from Max Planck institute for Marine Microbiology, Germany - Inanidrilus exumae... | ecosystem: Host-associated > Annelida > Digestive... | reverse complement strand
AGATATAGGCCTAGTGACAAACATAAATGAACCGGCGACGGCCTACAAAGTGGACGGGAGAGGATGCTTAAACAAACGTCCACCGCCCCACACCGGTCTGGCCGCTTCAGTTGAATGCATGGGCCTGCCTTGGAATGTGAGTGTGACACTAATTACTCCGCACCCGTCGGTCTCTTTGATGATAACGCAGATAGCGCGACGACGGACAAAGCGCCGCCTTAGTAGAGTAGTGCGAAATATCGAATCGTTTGAGCGGGAATTATAGCGATATTCGATACGCTAGTGCCACCGTCACGTAGCATAGTAAAAAAATCAATAATCGGTTTTGAATTTTTCAAACCGATTATCGGTTCTTAAAGCGATTACCGGTAAACCGATTACCGTTTCACAACACTAATGAGTATATTATATTAGGAAGATACAACTGACCCTAACCGTAACACTAACCCTAACCGACACAGTAACGATATCTTTCTAATGTGTGCCGGTGTGGCCGGTGCGGTGTTTCTACGGACCGATTCATGGATAAACGTGTTCTTGGCAGGACACAGAGTAATCAATTTCAATTTCTGGATTTACTTGATGTGAATAACATTTAGCAGTCACCATTCTTACAGAAAAACCTTGCAAAAACCCAATAAAACCCAGTACCCAATAAAACTGTAAAAAAAACTAACAATTTGGGCTTTTTTAAAGTTCTTTTAAACCTTGTATTGTACGTGCCAACAAGTGACTTGTTGCTGCTGCTGTTGTGTAGAATGGATGACAATTCATGTGTGATGAAGTTGGCTGAAATTGTTCCAGTTGACAACAAGGGAAGCTGCTGTGAGTCAGCTGATGTCGAGCTTAGTCCATGTCATATCAAAGTTTGTATGCAGCATGTATTTCATGTGTAAATAGTTGCATAATCTGACTTTAACATTATTCTCCCCGCGAAAGCGAGGGAGTGTGTTTTTACCAGCGTTGTTTTGTGTGTCTGTGTGTCTGTCTGTCTTTCTGTGTGTGTCTGTCTGTCTGTCTTTCTGTGACCATGATAACTAAAAAGACTGTGGACGTGGACGGATTTGTACCAAATTTTATGGGAAGGTTCCTAGGGGGAAAGGGAAGACCAAGTTCATGTTTCATTGTGATTGGTGGACGGATGTGGAAGTATCGGTCAAATTCTACAAATGACTCACTAGTCACTATCAAAGTATAAAACGCGTAGAAATAGCAATGATAGCACTAGCCCAGATGGTAAGACGACGGGATGAGAATGCTGGTATGAATTTTGCTGGCTGGTTCAACTCCAGGTCAAGACTTAATTGTTTAAAAATAATGTTTTATATATATTTTTAAAAACTTTTAAAGCTTACTATAGGCTTCAAAGTTAGGTTAGGACTAGGTTTAGACTATTTTGTGTATACCGCGTGTGTTGAATTGACTACAAGCGTTAGTCAAGTTTGCCGCACTCGTGTGCCGGGAGATCTAATCAGCTTTTATTTGGAGTTGTACTTTCTCAGAGTACTTTCCATCTAGTTTTGTCTGAGTTCCAAGTTATGGACAATCGAAGACTAGACAACACTCGATAGAGCATGCATATCTCTGCCATGTTTAAACTTGACATATTCAGAGTTGGTTCACCAGCATTGGAAGGCGGGGTGTGCAGCCAACGGTTCGTCCTAAAGTGCGATCACGTCCCCGACTTCGGCAACAGTGGCGATGCAAGCTTTGTCTGCAATACATTCCAACTATTTTGTCATCGCTTTTGCTGTGTATTCCGTGCAGTATTTTGCGGTATTTACTGCCTCCTTAAAGCTAGTTTCATTCTTCCAGTTCTACTTTCTGTCAGAAAGACCCGACACCGATAATTATTACATGCCACCACATTCCTACTAACTAGACAAGTACTGCGCATTAAGTATTGAATTTATGAATCTGCTACAGAATTTCCACCTTGCAGTTATAGAATATTTATACCGTGGGCGTCACGCAGTCCCTCTGCAGACGTTCATTACTAGACAGTATTGATGATAGTAATAATAAATTGTAAATAGTGCTCAATGACTCGTGCTTTTCGATGACGTTTGGGGGCATTGTCATGCAACTTCGTGCATTCACAGCCTAGTATGGGGGCTATTGCTACTTTCAGTTAGTTTTGATCACATCTTTTGACATTGTGCACTCACTTTCCTATTCATGTCCATGTAAAGCTCTAAGGGAATCACCAGTTCATCCACAACAGTCACTGGCTGATTTCGTTGACTATGCATACTTTTTTGTGACATATTTAAACAATATTGCACGTCGCTGCGATTTCGCAATTTTTAGTTATATTCTGCACTGTAGAACTACTTTTTGTTGTCCACTTCTACTTCTGGTCCAAAATCTGACACCATAGGGTGTTGCGGGAACACTACAGAAGAGCATCGTCTTTATTTTTTAATAACTTTGTCATATATTAACTGATTTTAGTGGTGTTTGGTATGTGAAATCCTTAGAAAATTGTCTCTAATTCACGTCTTGTTTTCTGTTTACAGATAGAACCCAGTGATTGCAGCAGAGGAAATGATGCATCTTATGTTTTGAACAACAGCAATGACATCATTACTGATAGTAGTGTGCCTGCTGTAAAACAGGTTAGTAAATTCAGTTACATCATCTTCCTAGCTGACAGCTTTGGTACTTTATCTCGAAACAGTTACACCATGCAACATCTAGGTTACTTTGTTTGTTTTCTCAGTCATTTGCAACTGATAAATTGACAGCACTTGTTACAGCACATCCTTCATTACGCATTGAAATCAGTACAGTGGGATAACCCTGACATATCCCCTGCCCCGGACCACATAATTAATTTTGCTAATTCGGTCATAATTTACTTACTACCGAAACTTAATGAAAATCCACGTTCGAGGGGTAATGCAAAAAAAACAAATGGTGGTCGAAACAATACTGTATTGCCACAAGTGTTGAAGCTTGAGGGTAATAAATGGCCATATTCTCATATTTCACCGCATGATGCTACACTGGTGTGGTATACGCTATAGCCCTGTGTCCGTCTTTCTCTCTGTTTGAATGTCCGTCTATGTCAAAGTTCTATCAAAAGGCATTGACATACCATAATGCAATGAAATGGGTGTGTTCAGGTCACGTGACCATGGACACACCCCATTTGGCGTTGTTCGCAAATTTAAAGAGGTCACAACCTTCTTTAACATTTAAAGAAATAAATGATAATATGTTGGAAACTGTACAAGATACCAACCTAATTACTACAGAAGTCCAATAGGACATGTTGCCTACAAATGACCTTGACTGGTTCTGAAGGTTATTATAGCTGTTTGCCACCTTTTTGAGTCCCATACCTCAGGAAATACAGCAATTATTAACTACGATATGTTTACACGTCAGTCGGCGGTTATGTGTTATACACAGCTTGTAATTTCAACTGTTGTTTAGCTGGCAGTCACGTACACTTTAAAAGTGGTAATATCCTGGAAATAGTTTAAGACAGACGAGTTGCTACTACAGACTACTTGTAGAATGTGATATATGGCCTATGGAATCACCTAATTTTCAATGACCTTCAGTGACCTTGAAGGTCATTCACCTATTCTGAATGTTTTGAAATGTGATTTTTTATACTTGAGCAGCAGTTGACAAGATTTCAACTGAAATAGCACATCATGCGGTGCCTCTATGGCAGCTGCATTATTATCCGGTAATGGAACAGTGTGTCATATCAGGAAACACGTGAGTTTAGTCAGTTGTTCTGAAAAAATATCTGAGATTTGATTCACTTGGTGTAATTTCCTGCTTGCAGTACTTTTCAGTTATCTTTTAACTTGCATTTTCAGTATCACTTTAGCAGCTTATCTGTCTTATTTTTATTTGTTTTATGTCTGCATACCAGGAAACAACAAATGAACAAATACAAGGACCAAGTCGTCCTCTATGGAACTCAGTTGCTCCCTTCGTGAGGAACATGACTCCTGCAGATGAGGTGACCTCTGACTGTCATAAATGTGCACAACGGCAAGATGAGAGGACTGCTTTGGCCAGCACGTTGACTGACGAAGCAACACATGGACAATTGCACACAGATGATGAACCGCACATATGTAACATCTGCCACAAGCATTTTTCTGTACTTGGCCGTCTTAAGAGACACATGCATACGCATGCTGGTGGAAAGTCACACAAATGTAATGTGTGTCAAAAACACTTTTCTGTACATGGCAATATCGTTCAGCACATGCTTACACATACAGCTGAAAAGCCACACAAGTGTAATGTGTGTCAGAAGAGATTTAATCACCATTGCAATCTTAAGTCGCACATGCTTACACATACGCAAGAGAAACCACACAAATGTGATGTGTGTCAGAAACAGTTTACTGAACATAGCAGTCTTAAGAAACACACAATTACTCATACAGGTGAAATGCCACACAAATGTGATGTGTGTTGCAAGAGATTTGCTTGGCGTAGCAATTTTAAAAGACACATGCTTACACATACGGGTGAGAGGTCACACAAATGTGATATGTGTCACAAGACATTTACTTCACATGGCGATCTTAAGCAGCACATGCGTACACATACGGGTGAGAAGTCACACAAGTGTAGTGTGTGTCAAAAGTACTTTTCTAGACCTAGCATTCTTAAGAAACACATGCTTATACATACAGGTGAACGGCCATACATGTGTAATGTGTGTCAGAGGCAATTTACTTGGATTAGCATTCTTAAGACACATATGCTTACACACACAGGCGAAAAGCCATACATATGTTATCTATGTCACAAGCAGTTTACTCAAAATAGCAATCTTAAGACACACATACTCACGCATACAGATGCAAGGCCAAACAAGTGTGGCGTGTGTCAGAAGAGGTTTACGTCTATTGGCAATCTTAAGAGACACATGCTTCAACATACTGATGAAAAACTACACAAATGTGATGTGTGTCAGACAAGATTTGCTTCCTATGGTGATCTTGCAGGGCACATGCTTACATGTACAGATGAGACGCTAACATAAGTGTAGTGTATGTCAAAAGCATTTTGCTGTACGTGGCAGTCTTAAGAAATGTGTTTAACACATGCATGTAAATGGCTCTGGCATATTTTGGATTTTGTGATGGGGGGCATTCCAGTGGCTCTGATTCTGAAAGTTTTATCATTTATGTCTAGCGGGCTTCACAGATGGAGTCCAGTGATGGCTTGGGATGAATTCCCCGAGAAGCTAGCAACGTTTTGTGAATCACTGTTATTAAATGGACTTTTGTAAAAGATTTAAAGCATTTCCAGTTCGTACTTTGATGTGCATATTTTCTGTGACCATCACGTCTTTGTGGACGGTCAGGCATAAAGATATTAAAATTAACAAAACAACATTACTAGACTTCTTGAATAAACTCATCTGTTGAAAATAAACATAACTGTTACAATTAATACTACGAAACAACCGCAATATTCACCTAAGATTAGTGACATTTCGGCAACAACTGTCGCCTTTTTCAAACTGATAACTCTCCGCTGAACACTGAATGCCAAAAGCTGCATAAACACTCGTGCCACAACCTCCGGAGATGGATAAAATTTAGTCTATTTCGAATTATTATTGTGGAAGCTAGAGTCTAATTAGATTACTATAAAACCCTTTAATTGGCTGCCCTAAATATCCGCGATTTTGCATGCAAAATTATTTTGGCAAACTTAAGCCGCATAAATCCAACACATGAGTAGTGCCAATTAAAGTTGGTACGTATCAATATTCATGGCCTTTAATTTATTGCTTTTGTTAAGCTCATAAAATAAAGGGCACGCGAACATAAAGGGTTTACAGTAGTCCATATTCAAGAAAGCATCTTGTAAACTCGTTTGGGCATTTTCAGTAAAAACTGCCAAAAAGTTTGTGTAATAGTCCAAGTGTGCTAAATTGAAGTTCTTCATCTAAGGCCTCTATGATTGTGTTACGTAAGTTTCTGAGTATTCTGCGTGATGCCAGGTGATTATTTGATCAGCTATATGTGACAAGAATTTGGTTACGGCTGCTATGTTCTCTAGAAGGGCCATGAAAAATATTCCAATTTCCAGGGAGTGGAACGAACCTTCTCTCAGTAACTTGAGGTAATATGTGGGGTAATGCAGTGTATAGAGTTATGCAATGTATGGGGTAATGCATGTCCAGATTGGTCTGGAATCACTTTTTTGTATGCATAACAAGCGACTGAAATATCGCTAACTTTTACTGAAATTGCATTTGTTTTTTTTTCACAAAATAGCAGCTGTCACCATCTTGTAATTTGAATGTGGTATAGTTCAACATTTTGAGATGTTAACAGTGATCATTTCAGTCTGCTTGTAAAATTTTGACTTGATACCTTAACTATTCAAGACAATATCCTAATTGTTCTTGATATATTTTATTGTCTTTATATATTATAGTAGCATCTGTTTTGTTTACCATTTTGAGTGAGCATTTTGACCACATATGAAGACTACATCATTATCCACATCTGATCACCGAATGTGTAGATTCGATTTGCCGTTTGAAGACTACGTTGACTTTGATTATTTGTCAGTTAGCTTCAAATGCCAGTTGAGTGACTGGACTCATTAAATTGAGAGTGATATTATACAGCATGTGGCTGAAAGCACTAAATTGGTGTAGTAATATATGATTGCACCAAAGGCAGTGTAGTCCAGCTGCTAGTTGGCGAGTGCAGTATTCCGACTTCCAAGCCACTAATAGTTGTTTTTCTCATATATTCTAATTTCTTGTCTTTTTCTAGTCTGGTTGAATGCAGTGTCATAATGCACATTTTGATATTGTGTATTTGCAGATATATTCCATTTATTTTCCACTAATGACTCTGTCTTTTGGGATCTTTGACCTCTACCCCGTGGCTCCGCGGCTCCTGCATCACTGTAAAGTGTTTTTGCAAGAAATAATAAGTTATGTCTGTATTGCTGGATGCAGTGATCAAAAACAGAAAGGAATAAGGCGGAGGTGTGGGTCTTTTTATCTGTACAAAGTCAGGCAGGAAATATAGATGGAGAGTGAATGCATGATTGACAGATCATGTTAACATAGTGGGTGACCAGTGGCGGATTGAGGGTTGGGCGACTGGGGCAGCTGCCCAGGCACCAAAGAGGGGAGAACAAAGTTAACTGGAAACTCGTCCGACGGTCTGTTACTCAGTGGGGGCACAGGTCTGGAAATTTTGGCCAAAACATAGAAAGCATAGATCCTCTACTGTGAGTGACATTCAGCAGATGCACATTTTCCTTCAGTACTCTGACACTGTAGATTGTGCGACAGGAACGTCACTCGGCCTGTACACCTCCACCATTCATTCCACGAGGTCATTGACGGCACCACCATTTTGAGCACAAAAATTGTACCCCGGTTGTGTTATTCTGGGGGTATTGAAGTAATTAAAGTGAGTAATTCCTTTAACAAATTAGACAATAGCTAGACAAGTACTGCGCATTAAGTCTTGAATTTATGAATCAGCTATAGAATTTACACCTTACAGTTATAGAATATTTATGCTGTGGGCGTCACGCAGTCCCTCTGACGTTCATTACTAGACAGTATTGATGATAGTAATCGTAAATTGTCAATAGTTATGGATTTGTCAACCACTTTTACGTAATGTGCCCCAGAAACTACCAAATTCGGTAAAATAACGCAAAATAAGGGCCATTTCGCCGTTCAAGGTCACCGATTTTGGTACTAATCGAAAGCTCATATACGACTTCCTATCAAGACGATAGCTAGGCAAGTACTGCGCATTAAGTGTTGAATTCAACAATCTGCTAGGAATTTATATGCCGGCGTCGCGCGGTCCCTCTGCAGACATTTACTACTATACACAGTAATCGTAAATTGTCCATAGTTATGGCTTTGTTAACCACTTATGCAATGCGCCCCGGAAACTACCAAATTCGTTAAAATAACGCAAAATAAGGGCCATTACGTCGTTTTAGGTCATTCAAGGTCACCGATTTTGGTACCAATTGAAAGCTCATACCTACCGAAAATTTCAATCGGCTGAGTAGGGCGCATGAACGTTACGGACAGACAGACAGATGGAACGGCGACAGCATATACTCCATGGACCCGTGTTTGCTGGCTTACATGTAGCCTAGTGATATGCTTCGTTGGCTTATCCGCAAAAGAAATTCCAGTTAGATTTACGGTTGAACATTTCAATCAAATGGTAGGTGTGCAAAGAACTTAACAAGCTGTGTTATTAGGCCTAATGATGACTGCATTATTTGACATTAATAATAGGCCTATCAAAATTAGCAACAGTGTTGTTGATGTTGATTTTTAACTCTGTTTTTCTTTCAAACCAATTGACAGACGAAAAACATACTATTATGTTTGTACGAATGGCCAAACTAGTACTATGTCGACGTCTACATGTTAAAACTATGACATCTTACGTCAGCAATCGTTCAAAAGCGAAATATTAATCACACTTATTTGCTTGTGTACATAGAATGACAGAACATGATGATTATTATAAGGGGGTTAACAAAATTATTATTTCGCACAGCCCTAAATGAACATTTAATTTTCTCCTTTTTGCATTTTAGATGCAGATTCTGAGTAATGGTGTTGTAAGTGGCGAAATGAAGTAATTTAAAGTATGATGAGCGATTACGGTATTTAGGCTTTACTCGGTTAGCAAAAAGAAGGTGTCAGAAGCAATTTAACTGAAACATACAAAACAGTGAGGCGAAAAAACATTGTATGCGTAGGGGTCGTTTAAATGCGGAGTGCGGGGAATTGGTGAACACTAAAATGCGGGGGTATTCGTTGCGGGAAATACGTGCCTGATGTTGCCGAAATTGCGGGGTGTGTCGTTAATTATGTACTGGTAGTGCTGTTCAGTCGGGCGCAACGACGGGATGGAATAATAATAATAATAATAATGTTCGTTTATTTGATTACGACATAACGCGCAATCTACAGCAACATCCGCCACGCAGGGTGGGACTAGGCTATATACAGAAGGGTTAAGCTCGGCTAAATTGCTGCCACATTACGGCGCACAGCGATCGATTGATAACTGCACCGGCTTAATCTCGTGAACACTCACCGCGTAACCAGCACACATCCGACAGAGTTGCTCACTACTCAATTTATCGACCCCGAAAGGATGAAAGACTGATTTGGCCTAGTTGGCTGACCTATAGCGGACGGCTTACCCACATATGTGGTCACCCGTCAGCTATAGGTCGAGCGTGGGATGGTGGGACAAGGAATGTTCGCCGGTCAAAGACCCGTGTTCTACCAACTGTCATGTCATGGTCATGGCGTGGTCAGGTCATTTGACCCATTAAAATTTTGGGGCTCCAATTATATCACTGGAACGGCTGAACCTAAAGTCGTCAAATTTTGTACACAGGTAGGCTATATCAATTCTAGCAACAGGATGACATATCAACAACGAAAGGGCGTGTTTATGGTCACGTGACTGTTTTAAAATTTTGCCATTAGTCATGATGCAGTGTGTCGTGCATGTTTGTCAGCGACAACTGAGCTACTTGTTGTTTTAGTTTTTCCTTTTTTTGTTTCAGAGTTTCTTTGCTGTGCGCTAAACTAAGCTGGGCTTTTGTCAGCTTTTGAGCACATGTAAATGTATCGTATCGTATTAATTACTATTTGACAAAGGTGGTAAACACGAGTTGACAAGCCCAAAGGAACGCAGCATAAACAGCATCCAACATCTAACACCATGTATGGGTCACAAAGTGACCAGTTGATTTTCACATGGGTGCCGATATGTCCGCGAGCACTGCTATATATATATATAAAGTTGCCGCGTCTGTGTAAAAATTGGGAAAACAGTGCAAAGTGGCTGATTTCGAGGAAGTCCCCACGGGTCATGGCCTGCGCTCTGACTTCGCGCGCTTGCCTGCGCGCTGGCCTAAGGTCCGACTTTGGCACGGGCCAATCGCGCGCTGGTCTGGGGGTGTGGCGCGTAGCCTTTGATGGGGGATCGTGTCAAACGCTCCTGAGTCCAGTTTAGTGGTCCGACTTCCCAGCCGGCCTTTGGCCGGGTAAACGAAAACGCTAGTAGTTAAGAAAACTAAGCACTTAGCACTTTCTGCCATTGAGTCCACAAGTGCTTAGCTAGCAAATTATGCATTAAATTTTCCGCTTGGTTGACTTTTGAAGAACTTCAGCATGTGCAGTTGATTCTGTAAGCCAGAGTGTTGAGTTGTGTAAATGATTTATTTAGTGTTGTTATCCAGCGTATGTTGTATACAAACAGCAAACATACGCTTGCGCATTGTGTGTTGGTTAATGTATTTGTTTGTGAAACTTTTAATGATGAGGTCATCAAATATTTATTATGTAGGCACTTTCTATGGTAGTTTTCGTCAAGCAGCAGCTAATCGCTTTTCTTAAGTGGTTTTTAAAGCCATGGGCACTGCCAGAAATTTGAAGTTTAGGGACAATGTGGGGACAAGGGACAGCACACAGGGGGGCAAGGGAAATGGCTGTGAGTGGATAAAATGTCTACCAGGGGGCACTTTACCAAATCCAACATTTTGCCTGGGCGGCAACTAGGGGGAGCAAAGGCAAGGGCATAGGGGGTGGCAGTTGCCCCCTCTGTCCCCCGCCTCTCTAGCACCGCCCATGTTTAAAGCGCTTGTGGACTTAACACAGCCAGGGATTGTCACAGGATGGTCTTCAGATAGGAATGAGTAGAATTTGATGAATGAATTTTTCATAGCAGTTCTGTGATCCTGAAAATATGGTATGACCAATTGAACAATGATTGTGTATTGCATGCAGTTTGAGTTTAAGCCCACTATATATGTGATATTATGTGTATGTGTATGTTGTATGCGTTATTTAGGCGATGTTTTCATGTGAATAAATATCTAGTATTTAAGCTAAGATGGATGCAGTCTGGCCAATAAGTGTGGATAGTAAGGAATTCTTGTTATTCGAAGAGACCGTTAACGAACAGTTACGTATTAAAGAGACTGATGATTTCTGTAGACCTGAGTTGCCTGAGATAGTTCCACTTGCCAGAGATACTGATGGTTCATGTACAACAGAATATGTCAGTGGAGATTGGTCTGCTGAAATCAAACAAGGAATGCTGGCAGTTGTGAAACAGGAACCTGACGATGTATATTGGATTATTATTATTATTATTAATGCTGTATATTATATGTATATGTATACTTTACCATGGGCCGCCATTCCCCTCCCCCAAAAATTGCACATTCCTTTCAGGAGATCGTCGCCTTCATTTAATACATTGTTTTAGGACCCGCCAGAGTCACCACCCCAAACGGCATCTCGATTGGTTCAGCCGTTTTTGCAGTCCTCATGAACGTGACAAAACTGACAACAGACAGACAGACAGACAGACTTGCATACCGACCACGCTACTCCATGTGTAGCAATAGGCCACGATCACAAGATGCGATGTGGCCAAATAATATTTCTAGAAGGTGTATGTGTGTGCTTAACACTTTTTCTATTATGCTTACTTTTCAATTTTTTCTGTGTTGAGATGAATTCTGTTACGGATTGAAAATATTTACAATAAAAAGTGCTTTTATCTGACTGTTGTTTCTATCAGGATTGTGAGTCCAGTGTCGTTTGCTCTGTCCAAAGTGATGCTGTGTCTGCTGAAGTTGATGAAAAACTATCGCAGATGCGGCCTGTTGTTGTACCGGCGACACTCAACTTGGCTCTGTAAGTTGAACCTTTATGAATTTTGTGGGCAATTATTTGACAATTTCCAAATTAAACCTTACATTTGACATTCTTTGATGTAAATATGTAAGTTCATTCTTTAACTTTGAACTGATGGTCTGTGTGGGCCGTCTGTAATCCTTAGTTTTGGTAATCCAGCGCCTCTGAAGTTACGACCATATGGTGCTATACAAATGTGTATATTATTATTATTATTATCCAAGTCTCAGCAGCTTAGAACAGACGAGAAAAGACAGTGTGACTCCAACACATAATCTTGGTTTCAACGGTTAACTCACTACTGCTCAATAATGTGTTCAACATTTCCATTCTTTGACTTTGCGAGGCTGACGATGCAATATTCTTCTGAACTGTGGTAGTTGTCTTTTATTATAAGACTTCCAAGATAAACAACTTCAGGGGCACATTTGAGTACGTTTGTTTCCTGCACAGTTCGCCAATTACCAGCGATATTCTTTTGCCAGTATAACATATCATCTGTTTGGTACTTAAACGTAGCTGAAAACATATAGAATGCTACACAGAGATTTGAGCAAAAATGTCCATCATGCTCAAGTGTAAACTGCAAAGACCTTCAAGGACTTGTTGGTGATAATTCCGAATTAATGTAAGAAATCTTCACCAGTCAAAACTGGTTGTAAGGATGACAGTGGCCACGTCACACATCTAAAGGAACAAAAATAAAAAGGTGATATTACTTAGCACTATTACATCGACATAGAGTCAGTGGTCTGTTAAGTAATATCATCTTTTCTATTTTTGCAGTTTTACATTTTGCCCATTCTCCAAATTTATTGAAAATCCATTCGTAACTTTTTGCATTATCCTCCTAAAGCAGGAGTAATGGTGTCATATTTGAAAATACTATAGCTCTTTGAATCTCTACCATTGTCCGACTGGTAAACTTATGATTTGGAATGTGCATGTCAACAAGTGACTTGCTGCTGTTGCTGCTCTTGTGTTAGAATGGATGACAATCCGTGTGTGATGAAGTTTATTAAGATTGTCCCAGTTGACAACAACGGAAACTGCTTCGAATCAGCTGATGTCAAGCTTAGTCCATGTCATGTCAAAGTTTGTACACCGCTTAAATTACTTGTGAATAGCTGCATAATATAAACTGGCAGAACTAAATCTCCACCCAAGACCTTGTTCCCAATGTGGCATATTTGTATACTGAAAGGGGGCGTTGATCTCCCAACCAGCCAACAACCTTTTTATTTTTTAATAACTCAGTCAAACGCTAGCCTATAGTAATTACCATGCGACGCTATGCTAGAGCGCTATATGCTGTCGTCGTGTGTCTGTCCGTCTGTCACACGCCTATCAAAACGATAGCTAGGGAAGTACTGCGCATTAAGTCTTGAATTTATATATATATATGAAGCTGCTAGGAATTTATACCGTTGGCGTCGCGCGGTCCCTCTGCAGACGTTTACTACTAGACGGTAATAGTAAATTGTCCATTGTTATGGCTTTGTCAACCACTTTTAGGCAATGCGCCCCGGAAAGTACCAAATTCGGTAAAATAACTCAAAATAAGGGCCATTTCGCCATTCAATGTCATTCAAGGTCACCGATTTTGGTACCAATCGAAAGCTCATATACGACTTCCTATTAGTGATTAATGCTAACTACCTCCTATCTTGCACCGTTTCGGAGTTATAGCATTCCAGAGGTCAAAAATTGCTATATTTCGCTACCCCTCTTGCGTTTAAACCCCTTCCCCCTGTGACGGCCTCGCAGTTCGCCACAGTCACGTGACGTCACTGGCCAGCTGAGTTCTGCGGGCGGACGGAACGACTGGACGCCAGAGACCGCTGTGGGCGATGTAGCGGAACGTTGTCACTGAAAGTTGCACTGAACGATCGTTGATTTAATGCTTTAAACATTTATATTGTGAATAAAAAGAAGAAAAAGTCCCTCTGCGGTAACTGAGTTTCTTGTTTAATTAGGAGTGTCAAAGTCAGAAATGTTTAGGCATACATACCAGTATTAAACCCATGTCCTGGATTCATAGGAACCTATCCCGACTTTAAATTGGATTGGATCATAAAGCGTGACATAATGATGCCGACAGGTGCAGTAGAATTGACGTGTTGTATGGGGCAAAATCAGAAGATGGCAGCCTGCTGTGTATGGGGACATCCACACACAATCTAACCCTCTCTCCCATTGTCCACTGTTGTCTTCATTCCACTCAACCTTCCGTCAACTGTGTGCGGTCGTTTTTCTATGGACGAGCCCTAGCCCGTAACCGAAATCTTTATCTGACAACATTTGATCAACGAACTCTAGCTCACAGTATAGCTATTACCCAAATTTAGTAAAAATTTACACGTGATTTTTAAAGTCGTCCTGCTTAAAACCGATGGACAAACTGCAATCAAAATTCAAAACTGTTCTGTAGTGGACACATTCCCGTATTTTATGTCTAATTTACGTCACATTTTCTGTTTACAGATAGAGCCCAGTGATGACTCCACGGGGAATGATGCATCTTATGTTTTGAACAACAGCAATGACATCATCGCTGATGGTAGTATGCCTGCTGTAAAACAGGTTAGTAGCTTCAGTTACATCGTCTGACGTCTACATTATTTTCTGTATTCTCAACTATGAGGAATAAAAATACATGACAGTTGACCGAGTACATACGTCTTCAGAACACACTGTAATCGGTAAAGTGGGATAGCTCTAATCTATCCCCAACTGTAAGGGGTCGTTTAAAAATGCAAAAATTGCTCCCAAACTTTCCAGGTCTCGGGACTTTTGGCCGCCATAACTCCGCAATGATTACAGATCGCCAGAAACTCACTACCGAAATAGCCCTCTATAGGATGTCTAGCTCCCATTTTACCATTAGAATCCAAAGTTTTCCCCTATGCTGTAAACCACCTACAAAGAATGTACTTCTCACATTTTCGGCAACGTCTGATGTCCGATATTGGGTATTGGGTAGACTTTGTGTGATGTCTAGTGTAGTTTTACAGCAGTTGTCAAGATTTCAACTGACATAGTGCATCTTGCAATCATTCTGCAATAGCTGAGCATGTTTCTGTAAATAATGTAATTTTTTGTTTACAGGAAGAATTCTATGATGGCACCAGTGGAAACGATACATCTGACATTTTGATTAACAGTAGTGATGTCGTCACTGATAGTAGTATGCCTGCTGTAAAACAGGTTAATAACTTTATATCTGACTTAGGACGCTTTTAGCTAAGTTAATAATGGAACTGTGTTGTGTCATAAAACATGTAAGTTTACTGAAGTGTACAGAAAAAAAAGAGCTGAGTATATTTGCCATCATATAATTTCCTGCTTGAGTTATTTAGGTCGACTCCTGCGAGTCGACCTAATAAAGTGGGTCTCAAATGTCCATCCGCCCTTCTGTACGTCCGTCCGTCCGTCCACAAAAAGTTTCTTAGATTTCAATGAAATTTTTTGTGTAGGTAGAGGTCGACGAGTGATGCATGGTGGTATGCCGTATGACCCGATTCAAGGTCAAGGTTACGAGCCCTTGAAAGTCAGAAAATCGGCCATTTTCAAAGGCTATCTCCCCCATTTATAATGGGGGCTGGCATATGACCACGGATTCTTAAATAAGGGCACAATACCTAAAGCCTGTTGGGCCGGATTTTGGATTTTTTCCCTAGTTTTTGTGTCGTGTGACTTTGAAGTTGGCAGTAAGTAGCCACCCAAAAAGTTTCTTAGATTTCAATGAAATTTGGTATGTAGGTAGAGGTCGATGACTGATGCATGACGGTATTCAGTAT
>Ga0209363_1000496_pt1 | contig 15542 bp, 10 predicted proteins | sample WorMetexBAHAMAS3_FD_187385 | JGI IMG/M metagenome (GOLD analysis project Ga0209363, IMG submission 187385) | Marine gutless worms symbiont microbial communities from Max Planck institute for Marine Microbiology, Germany - Inanidrilus exumae... | ecosystem: Host-associated > Annelida > Digestive... | reverse complement strand
TGCCTGAGTCATTACTGCACTGTGGTACGTTATCAACATTTAAAAAGCGACTTGACTGTTATTTTAAGAATCGGGGATATGATTAAGCTCTTGTAAGAGCTTCTTTCCTCTTGTGAGCCACCTTTCGGGGTGGCTTGTTCAGTTGAGTTGAGTTAATTTGTTAAACGAAGTAGGTTTGTCTCTTTATCGGTATTTTGGAGTAGGCCTACGTGTGTGCGATATCGTCGTTAAGAAGTTCACGTTCGCTATCTCATCTCCTGATGAGTTCTTGTTGTATATTATTGTCGACGGATGCGCGCCGAACCGTTGACGAATTTAGCAAGTGCGATATCGCGACGTCAGTCAGAGTGATCGATTGATGCCAGTCAGAAATAGACGGCGCGCATCCGTCCGCTAGAGCGATGGCAAGTATTGTAATGTGCACGTCTGTGTGTCTGTATGTCTGTCTACGGGGAACGTGCGATCTTTACCAAACTTTTGTGCATGGTCGTGGTTTTCAATCGCCACCTACCGTGTCTAGAGGTAAGCGTATTGTAACGGTCTGACGTCCGTCCGTCTGTCATAAGTCAGAGTTATACGAAAACGGCTAAACGAAGGATCAGGCGAGGCGTAAATCAGATTGCCAGAGTGATCGATTAGTGCCAATCATAAATAGACGGCGCCGCACGCGCAGTGGAGACCAAACATATAGCAGAATTCGTCCGTTAGAGCGATAGCAAGTATTGTATTGTGCACGCCTGTGTGTCTGTATGTCTGTCTGCGAGCATATCTCCCGAAACAAACCTGCGATTTTTACCAAATTTTTGTGCAAGGTCGTGGTTTTCAATTGCCCAGCTACCGTCTCTAGAGGTAAGCGTAATGTAACGGTCTGACGTCCGTCCGTATGTCATAAGTCGAAGTTATGTGGCAGTTGATGGCTCTGTTCCCTCCTAGTATTGCTAGAATGACCATTTATTCCGTGCTACAGTCATATTCACAGCAAGTATATGATTTTGGCATAACTTCGCTGGTAAGGGAGTGCTTAACGTTCTAGGCGGAGTCCTACACCAAAGTGATTTTTGGAGTCTTAGAGCTATGACTCTGTCGCCCATACACCTGGTTGTAAACTGGCCAGTTTTTACCACTTATATTCGCTGTTTTATTACTGAGATATAACTTCAGATGTCTGTTCAAAAGATTTTTAAGAAGGTGACGTAGGCATTGCAGAGATATTGTAATTTTTGGATTTGAAAATAACGGCCGTCGCGAGTGGTGTAGTCTAGGGGGAACGCCGTTCGTCCGAATATTTTTGAGAAAAAAATATTTTTAAGCACGTTCCCCCAAATGATGTCAAAAAAGGGTGAACGGTGATACACTAGCGTTCCCCCAAACAGGCTTGCAAAGAAATGCAAAGTATATGGTAAAAGTTAACAGTTCTGTCATTAAAGTGAAATGCCTGATTTCGTGTATCGTAATCTGTATTGGTGAATCGGTTATTCATCGGTTAAAATCTTGGTTTTTTAAAAGTTCGAAATTTTAACTGCCAGTATGCTTCGGAGGGCCATTGTGCGTCATTGAGCCAAATTTTGTGCAGATCGGTCGAACCGTTGCAGAGATATGGCCGTTTACAATTCTTCAAGATGGCGGCGGCCGCCATCTTTGATTTTAAAAAGTTCAAAATTTTAACTGCTCTTGCCCTTCGGAGGGCCAATGTGCATCATCATGCCAAATTTTGTGCAAATCGGTCAAGGCGTTGCGGAGATATGGCCATTTTCGATTTTTCAAGATGGCGGCCGTCCGCCATCTTGGATTTGTTATACGCCTGTTTGGACCACCCACGAAGTGTATTTTGGTGGTCTCAGTCACTGTGCAAAATTTGGTTTGTATCAATGCAGTAGTTTCGATAATATGCAAGTTTTAATATTTTGAGCATTAAGCTTGAAAATGGCTATTCACGCCCATTTTGGGGGTGTTTTGGGGTAAAAAATTAGGGAAATCGGAATTTTTTGTAGTTTTATCCGTCTAAGAAATCAATAACCCGGGATTGACATCCTATGAATCAGATCAGTTCTCCGGTTTAGTCTCTGGACGCGAGCAAAAAGTGGTCACAAAAAAACTAAAAACCACGCGAGTGATATTTCACCCATTTGCTGGGACGCCCCCACTGGGGCGATAGGTTTGAATTTTGGCTTACTGGATCACATCGCCGACGTAATCATCCATGCCAAATTTTGTGACAATCGGTTCAGGGGTTTCGAAGTTCTGATACCCCGAATTTTGCCCTTCTCCATAGGAACAGCTGGTCGCCATTACAACAGTGTTAGCACTACCGTGCTACACTGTGATGGTTATACCGCATTTAGAATATGCATCTTCTGTATGGTGCCCATGCCCATATAAAAAGGGAAGCATTGAATGTATTGAAAAAATTTAAAAAGAGCTGTATGGATTGTCATAAGACTACCGTACTATGAACAGCACCAACACTTCCTGCATCATGCAGCAGCATTACACTCAAACTACGACCACACAACTACATACTGTGCCGAAAGTGCATTCAAACAGATCTGTAATGGTCTTTACATACTGTATTCCATTACAGCACAAAAAACAATTATAGTATTTGTGAGAAAAAATGTGCATAAATTGAAATTTAACAAAAATATCCACATCAAAGCACTGAAACAAGTCAACAACAAAGTCAAAACAGTTGCATTCCAATCTCTGACAATGAGGCGACGATTATTACAGTTAAAGGCATGCAATACGATCACAGCATTTCAGCACACAATCAAAATAACATTGCTGCATCACTGTACAAAGGATCAGGACGCACAATGTGAGCTACGGACAAATATCATCACCATTGTCCACCGTATGCAATATCACATTACCACCTCAATGTGCCAATTCGCTTTCCAAAAATATCTCACTGGCCAAATACAATACACTGGCCAGTCAGTAAGCAGTGAATTAGTTCCGTGTTACTTTTTACCAGTTATAGTCTTGGGAAGCCAGCACAAAGGGTGCAGTGTATCGTCCCTCAGGATTCAGTCAACGGATCAAGAAGAGATCGAAGGCCCAGTGAACCATTTTCTCCAGCTGATGTCAGTACTTCTGAGTTCCCTTCAGTAGTGCTTTGACACTGCTAGTGGGGCAGCAGGAAGCAGCCGGCCAGTAAAACACCTGTGCCAGCTACCCTTGACGGCTCTCCATTGGAAGACCCCAGTTAATTCTACCACTGTTCAAAGTAACACTGCACAACTATTTTAAAATGACACTAATATGCAGTTCTGAAGACCTGCCTCTGTCTGTCCGTGTGTGACTAAAACTCCTAATGACAGGGAAGGGCGAAATTAGGAAGGGGGATGCGGGAAGAGGAACCAGAGGAAGGGAAGGTGCAGGGATAACATGGAGAAAATATGACTGACTGATTGAGGAACACTTATTTGACACAAAAATAGACAGTTCTTTTCCAGCCAATCACCCAGCATGGTACTAAAGAAACTACATCTAACACGATGAAAGCAAACATGCATCAACAGATCGAAAGATATTATAACACAAAATAAACAAGATGCAGTTAGAGATGGCAAACTTCTCCCCTGATGAACTCGACCAAACAACGTTGTTTTACGTCCGACTGGTATCTTTACCATTACTTGGAGAACTGGACGAAACCTACAAGTCGTCTCTGATTCTGGCCCATTCACTCCATTATGTGAAAACATGACGTCATCCACAAAACTGGAAGTGCATAGCATATTGCACTGCCATCAGAGGAGAATTGAGCCACGAGGTAACAAGTAGAGAAATTTTGGCGAACTTTGGATGTGTTGTTTTCGAGATATGCAAGCGGAGAGTCGAACAGAGTGACAGACAGACAGACAGACAGAGACAGACATCATAATCGCAATACTTTGCACCCCTAACAGGGACGAATTAACAAAAAAGTTAAAACCAGGTCCATATGACGTCCAACATGGAAATGGACTGGGTCTATACTTACAATCCTGAGGCCCTCATGGGACAAGAGAAAGGGAATGAAATAGGTTGGTTGGTTGGGAGATTAACGCCCCCTTTCAGCACAAAAATTGGCGATAACAGGGTCCAGGGACAAGATCTTGGATGGAGATTCAGTTCCGCCAGGCTACGGATGGCCGATGATACAACAATCTCCCGACTTTGTTGCCTTTTTTTGTTCAGCGACAACCCAAAATGGGAAAGGATAGGGGAGGCTCATTTAAGTTAAGTTATGCTATCACCTACAACAACAAAGTGGAAACTAACCAACCACCACAAGACCTGTTTATCAGTCTGCTGTTTATCAGTTCCTATAACATATCAGTGCCTGTCAACTCTCGTTGTATGATATCTTTTTCTGTGTTGGTCTGGCTTTGGAATGCTTCTCTTAGGTAAAACCCAAAAGAAGCATCTGGGGGACTTCCCGCCCATGGTACCAGACGTGCCCCCTCCACTCCCGAATGAGAAAAGAGGAAAGAGTACAGAAGTGAAAATAGCAGCATAAACTACAATGGCTGCTGCTAATCTGGGGTTTTAGCTGCTAGTAGAGAAATAAACGTGCATGATTACAACTGAATTGCAACTAAATAAAATAAATTTTAACAAACAATGGTTATGTAGCAGTAGACATCTGCAATCATGCTGCAATGTGTGTCAGTTAAGACGAGAAATGGCACGCCTTACAGGAAATGAGCAGTAACAATGCAGTGCCAACAAGTCACTTCACTGCCGAAATCAAGTCACAAACAAGTTATGGTGAACACTGATTGCAAAAAATACTGGAGCTGAACATGTCACAAAATCAGTTCGTCATCTGTGTCATATTCCTGAATGTTGCCAAATGCTGGTGTTGATTGTTGACTATACCGCAGAAGGCCCACAGACTCGCTGGATGCATCCCTATCACTGCCACCCAGCTGCAAACATTGTCATACACATACAGCCAAATTTATATAGTTAATTTCAATTTCATATGACGATTCACAACTAATGCACAACTTGCCACCTGTGTTCAATATTACTAATATTCAACACATCAGAACCACAACAACATGTTACATTACTGGTATTATCACAATGCCCTTTCCATCAGGCGTTTGGGGTGGACAAAGAAAGGATTAGGCCAGGCAACTGGTTAGGGTTATATATCACTGATATCAGTAGCTGAGCTAAATGTACAATCAACCGGAACACTAGCAGTAGCTGCTGATGCAGACAAGTAGCTGCAGATCAGAATTCAATGACAGAAATCTTGTTGTGTTATCAAACCATCAGACAACTAAGTCTGACTCTGTCATCAAATATCGTTACTTTAGCCAAACACTTGTCCTTTTCAGTCTCTACCTGAATAAGTATGTAAAAAATTAACAAAGCGCCAAAAATCATTTAAAATAAAGTCCCACACTCCAGCGACTGAAACTAGCTATAGGAGGAAGGCACTAAACATGTAGGGGTGATCAAGTTGTCACCAGTTGGTGTGTCTGTAGCACTAACTCAGCACTAGCGTGCATCAAATAAGAGTGATTTAACATCTGCTGCCTGGCAGCAATGCTGACTAAGGTTCAATGTACATCATCATATGCACACAATACACGTTGGCAGGCAGGCAATTCTATTTGTCCTAATTTAGTGTTATGGGCATGTTTCAAGAAAGAACAAGAAGACTGGGTTAAAAAACATGGTTTATGAAGTTGATGATGTAAGACCAAAGAAAACTCAAACAGAGATTGTGGAGAAAAACTAAACCAGGAGGATGCCACGGACTGTAGTAAATAGCGAAAGTTAAAGATAAGAAAGGAAGTGAGTGAATGAATGTCTTTTTTTCTGGCAATTGCTCAAGTAGGTCATGCCGGATAAGAGCCATTAAAATGGTTGTTGTTCTTGGTTGCTCAAAATTAGTGATGAATTCTAATTAATACTATCAAGCCTCACCATTAAAATTGTCAGATAGAGCACAAATATGCTCCAAACTATAAAAAATGTATGCATTAACAGTTTTAAATCACTGCTAAATACAAAATACTGAAAAACAATGGTTAGAAATGATTTATACAGATCAAAACCACTCGAGACAGCATTTCTAACAGACAATTTTCTGCTGGCCCGCTGAGCACACAAACTTCATTTCAGCATCACTACATCAATGAAAAGTGCTGCAATTCTTTTACATCTGCTAACAGGGTTCAACAATTTTTGCATGCAGAAGGAACCAGAAGATAGACTTTGTCATATTGACGCTCTGGCATCACATGGATGTCTTTGCCACCACAACTTGAACCAAGATGTGACCTTGACCTTGACCTTTGATCTTTGACCTCCAGAATCTAACCAGGTCATCAGCAGGTGCAAGTGAATATTCCCTGTAAGTTTTATCAAAATTGTTCAAGCCGTTCATGAAATATCATGGAAACAATATCTGACTGGACGAGCGGATGAACGAATAAATGGGACAACAGGACAGCCTAAAAACATGACGCCTTTGCTGATGCCGTCGGGTGGTAAAGGCATAAAAACAGTCCGGAGCTTGTTCAACAAACTGCACCTGGACACTGAACTATTAAGTACCAGTTTCCAGCACACAAGCAGGTGCAAGGAGTTGGTGAATATACTATTCATTCAGCTATTTATGGCAACAGTAATAAAATGCATACCAGATTATATCCCGATGGTGCCAATCGGCAGCGGTGCCAAAAATTGCTGATACATCCACCAACAGCACGTCTGCAAAATGACAAAGTACATGATGCTAACATTTTAAATCAGGTCATAGAATCAACAAAACTGTCATCAACACTGTCACCTGCCCTCGTCAGCCACTGCAACTCTTGAATGTCCAGCCTCTCAGGCGATCAGCCCTGGGCGACCGATCATTCTCTGTCGCCGCTCCACGGGCATGGAACAGTCCGCCATCAGCCGTACGGGCTGCATCGCCGCTCACCACCTTCCAACAAGAACTGAAAACATTTCTTTATCACTCGAGTTTTCTGGACCACTAGTCACCAATTCGCTGTTTCCTCCTATATGTTATATCCCGGTACCTTATTGACTGTGTAAATTGCCCCTGCAGCATTCCGCATGACAGTGTCAGTTAAATAAGTACATTTTTAATAATAATAATAATAATCAAATCAAACGGCCATCACAATATCTTACAAAAGTAGCATTGACACAGATGCCAAATATGATGAACAACAGAGAGATAACTTGCCGTTTATCGGGATGCCGGAAAACAGTGACAAGTCCGATGACTATTAACACAGCAGCGATGAATACAATGGCAATGCCAGCGGCAGTAGCAGCAGCTGTGTGGTGAACGGAGTGAACAGCTTCATCAGTCCCATTGGTTCTGCAACGAAATATTACTCATAATGTGCTGTGAGGTCTCACACTGTTGGCAGGGCGTCGTTGGTTGCTCTCTGGTGGCATCCCTTTGCTCAGCAGTCATTCATTGGTTCATTCTTTGTGGGCAGGGGTCCAGCCTACTATGGACCCCAGTGCTGATACCTTTATATCAGTCCAATGCGCCAGCACAGAGAGAGAAGGGGAATTGGTAGGTGTGTGCAGTGTATGTGCGCATTGTGTAGGGTGGAGGAAGGAACAGTAGGCGTGAGCAGCTTGTCAGGTATTTCTAAGCGCGCCCCTTCCAGGCGTGGCCTACTGTCTGGCTAAGCCCGGACTGACGCTACTCAGTGCCAGTTCGCTGACCACATGGGCAGGTTTGCTCAGCAGTCAGCTAGTGCAGAAAGAAAGGATGAAGTGTTTCCCCGACAGACAACAGATGGGGCATCGACATGAATTCTGCTCCAATCACTCACTAACCAGGTGATAGTGACCAAGAACGGTAAATTGAGATAGTCTGGACATGTGGATCATTATTTTGTTCCATTTTGGTGAACAAGGGTAAATGAACGTCTACGTAACTAGAAGAATCCAGCACTCACAACAGTACCATGACCAACGCCGGCAATGATTTTTGTGCCTTCTGATGTTGACCTTTGATCTTTTGATCACAAACTAAATTGGTTTCCAGGAACATTTCTATGTGAAGTTTGGTGATCCTAGCTGCATCAGTTTTTGAGATATCACGTGGAAAAACAGACAAATATACAGACAAACACATGAAGACACAAACCCTACCCACGCGACTACCATCGGCGTAGGTACATTCAACTGCTCAATGCAGATATGTATGAATACACACAAATATATGCAAACATGTTTTACCATCCAGTTATGCAAGACATGTCTCGACTATTTTGTTTAGAATTATTATGCTGCAATGAAATATAATTCGATGCAAATCGAATACTGTTTGAGCCCCCACTGGAGCTCGGGAGAAGACCTCCAGGGCGACCGCGCTTCACCTGGTTCAAAAACATCAACGATGACCTGACCTCGTTTGACATGGAACTGCTGGAGGCAAGAGATGCAGCTCAGAATCGACCTTTCTGGAGAATGCTGGCTTTGTATAGCGCTACGCACCTATAGTGGTGCATACTAATATTGGATTGGATTGGACTGAATGAAATACACATATAGAGGCATCACAACTCACACTAGCGTAGGAACAGAAGATGATGCATCATTCTGTGATGAACAATGACCGGTGATATTGCAGGAGCATGCTAATGGCGTCCTCCAGTACAGCATCAGTCTACAACCGTCATCCTAAACACAACACAGCTCAAATTTCGTGACCAATCTCCATCATCCACGTAGACCACCTACACCTAAGAACTTACTATCACAACTATGTACAGACTACTGTGTGAAAAACCTATCAGAAACACACAAACACACACTATTTTTGTCAAATACCGACGGCAGTCGCAGGAGTACAGTTTTCACCACTAATTGCTGGTCTGCAAAAACTGATGTAGCAAAAATCACCCAAACGTGACACACAAATGTTCCACGATGAGTCCTGGAAACCCATTGGTTTTGGAGTCAAAAGGTCAAAGCCACAAGTGAAAACAAGTCTGCGTCGGTCTTCAACTGTTTTCAAGCAAACATGCATGTCAATCTGTGTTGGCCGGCATCGCTAGTTAAAAAGTGAGGGATTTCGTTAAAGCAGAGTTTTACTGTCCACATGGCCTTGCTTATAGCAACCAGTGCATTAACATAATGTATGATTAGTAGAACAGTAGCAGTACATTACAAACACTAATTTTCATTACAAAGAATGGCTGCTATAATGCTCAAAATTAATGAGCTAGCACGTTACTGGAGCTGAGGCCAGCTTTCAGTACCTCAAATGTAATGAAAGATAATATATAATATTCTGCTAGTCCCTATCACATACTGCTGTTTCTGTGCTTGTACAAAGTTCTGAGGCAACGCCATGAAATTCAGTAGCCCACGGAAATATTGGGGTCAAGTTAAACTGAGATGTAGACATGTGAATCGAACACACGGTTAAAAGCATAATGTATGAGAAAAACAGTGACCAAATTATGCTACAAACCAGCACTACATCAGGCTGACGACTCACGTCTTCAGACTCGTCACATATAATTTGTAAAGTACCAGTTGCAACTCCTACTATGACAGAGAACTGATATAATATTAATTACAAACCAAAATATGGCAACAACCTCACTAAATAGCACAATCAATGCCACGAAACAAATGCATTCAGAAATTAGTCAAACATACAATATGACTTAAGTATGTTTTCGTCACAAAATGATGCTATGAACGATGCAAAAATGTAGCAAAATGGATAGTACAAAACAAATTAATAGTATACACAGGTGGTCATAGAATTTTGCATTGCAAGGGGAGGAAATATTTCTCACAGGAAAAGTTAATATGACATCAGCCAGTCAGGAGCAATACGCAGTCGACTGCAGATGCTGTCATCGACTGCATCGCTGCATACACCGCAGCAGTGACTCACAATGCTCTTCAATGGGCCGGATAATCCCCAAATATTGCCCCTTCCCTTGGGGAATCTGGACCCATCTAATAATGGTTCCTTGGTACCACCCGAGTCACCCCACAACTGACACAAAACAACGTTAGTGTTTTAAAAACATAACAATGTTTTTTAATTTTCTTTTCCTTTCCTTACTGATGAGTGATATTCTCCATATTGCACACATGGCTCGACACCTGATTGGGCCAACTGTGGGACCACTGCAACAAGGTGATTTGATCAACATGCCAGGCTCCAGCCATCCCATCAACATGGACACATCAGTCGCAAATTAAGACACCGGCAGAAACTCTGATCTGTCAAAGAATTTAATCTTAGCATAAACTGACAGATCTACGCCTAACCCGGGACAAGATCCAGGCCAGTGCAAATTGCCAGCTCATGCAACGTAAACATGCACAACAGCCTAGACTACTAGACCACCAGGACAAACAATAATGTTGTTTAAACGAAATTTCAAAAATAAAGAGTCACAAAAACTGCAATCAAGACAAACAATTGCTTGTAAGTTATAAACTACTGGCGATTCTGGTCGGCCCGCTAGTTCTGAATTTGGCGACGGAGCTTGCCACTCATTTGCAGCAGCGTATATAGACAGCACACGGAGCGCGAGCCCGTGGGCTCGAGCATCGCATGCTAATCCCCCATGACCATCCGGAGGGTGTAAGGATGCCACACGCCAAATTTTGTGAAGATTCACTCAAAACTGTGGCCGTGCATAAGGAACAAAGAAACAGACATACACATAGACATTTTCGGTTTTATATACATAAAATGATCAGTCACATAAAAACAATTATTACCGCATGTTGATGAAGAAGGAACAAGACTGTACACCAACTTGAGATGTCTACTCTCAGGTACCATCTTATTGAAGGCGTACTTCCGAATATCCACATCAGCAGCAGCAGCATCATGCCGCAGTCGACATAACGAGGACTGCTTACAACCCGGCCGACTTAATTTACCACACATGCCAATGTGGTACTCATATCCACCATGGCTGGTCTAAAACAACACAACTCCTCATCAGTGGATCACTTCACGCATATGAGTTCAATGTGACCATTTGTGACTATAACTGAATTATATCCTACATGTAGCAGTATTTTAATGAAAGCAATCAGTAAATTATAATGCCATATTACAGTTGTAATCAGACTGCTCATGTAGGCTTACTAAGCACAATCAACATTAACAGCCCATTTCAGTTCTGGTTTACAAGATTGAAATTTTAATGCCTACATACAAGGAAAATATGCTGAATCATTTAATGGTCTCATTACCAAAATGAAATAATGAAAGATAACAAAAAGCACAAAGTAAACAAGCATTTTTTTAGAACAACTGAAACATGCAAATGCACCTGAATATCATTTCCATTTCTTGCTAAAACAGTCAAATCAAAGGAAACGTTAGCTTCTCTGTCGACAAACTTGCAGCCGGTTACTGGTATCATTGGTGAACTCTTACACACAACTGCAGTAGGCCATTCAAACTGATATTCACACTGACCACGATCGACATGAACCAGCACTGGCTGACTCTGTCACACGACAACAGTTCTAAACTGTGACACTTCACAGAAAAACGGCAGAAAATAAGAAACAAAAGCAATACGTCAACGTGCATCGCACCTCTTCAATGAAGTTCTCAGAGGTATACAATGATGAAAACACAATATTATCAAACCAGTAAAACCTACTTAGTATACAAATTAGAATATTTCCATACACAAACTGTTTCACTGCATGGGAATTCATTCTGTTTCAGTGTCGTAAGCTGATTTAACAAAATCTGCAGTGTATAGTAAACTATATCTGTCCAATAAGTAACAGTAATTAACAAAATAAACAAGGAATTATAACAACAAACCTGTAACCGACTTTCTGCACATGTGAATGTAATGACGCTACGCCATTTACGTCCATTATCGCACTCTGCGCCATCGTCATAAGTCAACAGAACTTGTATGCTTGCGTCGTTATAGACTGGTGAACTACTGAAGCGACCTAAACTCTGAACACAGCATCTACACTGATGCAGCAGCACCCAAATTAAGAAGCAGTAAATTGCGTTGCTCATAACGCTACCGCTAACCAATAAATGGCATACGAACTTGATCCACATGCATTCACACACACGCACACACACACATGAATGCACGCACGCACACACAGAGCAAAATCGGTTGAGTTAGGTTTAGGGTTAGTATTGAGGTTAAAGGTAAAGGTAAAGGTCGGATTCTTATATAGCGCAGCGTACGCGATCACTGTACCAGTGCGCTTTACAATCTTGGAAGTGGCAGTTGATTGGCAAGAGCCAATGGTGCTGCAGCGCAAACTGCGGCCATCCAATTGCACGCGTTAACGTTCAGTTGGACCCGTGTTATGCAGCTAGCAAACACCACTGCTCCAATCAACCACACCAGGCCTTCACCCCCTAAGCATTCACCAGACGTCGCCACCCGTGCGAGGAAGCAAACATCTGATTACAGCTTACTACTCAATTTATTGACCTCAAAAGGATGAAAGGCTTAGTTGGCCTAGTTGGCTGACCTGTAGCGGATGGTTTACCCACATAAGTGGTCACCCATCAGCTTCATGTCAAGCGCAGGACAGGGAAGTTTGCCGGCCAAAGACCGACGTTCTACCACTGTGCCACGCCACCAACCAGGGTTAGTGTTAAGAGTCCAAAGTAACCACTGTCCCACTTGATCCAAAAATACATAGGGTTGCATCATATCTATGGGTCAGAATTTTGAACATTTCAATCATATCCCCCATAATTGATAATTGCACAGAAGCATATGGCTTGCTTTCTCTGCAACAGTTGAGCATTTTCTTACATTATGAAATTTACTAAACTGAAACTACCAATTAATTAACTGCTAAATGTGAGAAGTTAAAAACTGTTACCAACACTAGTTTTTATTTCAACAGCTAAATACCATCAGGACAACTTACAACAGAAGTGTTGGCGGAATCTATTCGACAGACTGCAGCATTGGGAGGACAATGAACGCCATCTTGTTGTGCAACCGGCCAACAGACATTGACGTAGAAAGTTGCAGAGCGTGCTGCACTGTCAGTGACAGCCGATGACACCGACGCACGGTGACTAAGACCAAGTAATGTCAGTGACGACAGATCGAATATCTCACTGTCCGAGCGTGCAACACAACTTACCTGCACAAGACAATCTCACATAATGACACCTTCAAATATCATGCCCTCACCATTCCAGGCCTCTGTCATAACCACATACAGAGTGTACTTTTTTCTGGCTCACATAAGTAACTCTGGCTTGAGTTCGCTGACTAACTGAAGTTTAATGGCACTTTCAACACAATTCAGGTTATATCACGGCTTTACAGTAGTAACGTGTTGCAAAACAATTATCGTAAACTCAAAAGTTATATTCTTGACAAAAAATTTTTGCATGTCAGCAGACATGGAGGGGTTATAAATGTCAAGTTATATTAAAATTGGGTTAAACAGTTTAGAAGTTGTTGGGGTTGAAATTTGACTTCTCCCATTGCTCTGGCTACTGGCTCATACAAAAGCTTGTGCTACCATACAAGCCATGACAATGTCACTAATTAACACACATCATACCGAGTGTCGACAAGCAAGCGGAGTTGGCCACGTAAACTTGTAAGTGCAGTCGTCTTCATTCACAAAGTGTGGTTGACCAAAAGACGTGGTCGGCTCCGCATCACCGCCGGCAGCACACACAAAGACAATGACTGCGCTACGACTGGCATTAATGTGATGACATCTGTCGCCGTCGGTGTATGTCAAAACCAGCAGACCGTTGGTAATGGACAGTGATGAGTTAGCATTGCCTGCGTTAAATATACGTTCCTCTCCACGTTTCTCTTGCTGACAACAACCTGCGATATAAAAATGCCACAGTCTAATTGCATGGTGGCTTAGCGGTAGAGCGTTGGACTTGCTATTTACAGGTCGCGGGTTCAATTCCCAGCCGGTCTGCTTTCATGTAACATAGGTCAACTCAGCTTTGCACCCCTCCGGGGTCGCTAAACTGAGTACCTGCTTTGGCTGTGGGTATAGGCAGGATTCTCACCACTGTCGGGTGGCAGGTAACAAACACTGTGTGATCACATATGGCATGTGAGTTTCCAACAGTGGTGAAAGCTAAGTTGATGCTAACTGATATACACTGTTTACTTACTTACTTTACAATGCGTATAACATAACCATTATTTTTAGCAGCTACTTTCGAGATCTATCCAAGCCAGTCAATGATTGTCCAAAGTTTGTCACGACAACCAATGGCAATTACCCTGCTGCAGAATGAAGGCTAAAACTTTCTGAGTAATACAAAGTAACAAATATATGGTGACAATTACATTTCAAAACTAGAAGATGGACATTGATGACCCAAAGTCAACGTGGATGCCTTCTCTGCATTGACAGCCTGCTTTGACCTTGACCTTTGACCTCCAGAATCTAGTCAGATCACTGTGGTGGTAAGATCTGTGTGGACGAACCGATGAACATGGCAGACAGGACAGCCCAAAAACATAAGGTCTTTGCCGACACTGTTGGATGGAGCAGGCATAAAATTAAACAGACAGTACATTAAACATTATAACTCGGCTCAGTGAAATAGCACTAAGTTATAAAGTATTATTTATACAGCCAGACACAAAGATATAAATAAATAATTAAACTCACAGTGGTCAGGAAAAAGAACTGAAAAATTCAGTAAATGGCAAACGACTATGTTTGATTTCACATGACAAATACTAAAATACTAATAAAATTTGTAACTGAATAGCAACTGCAAGCAAGCAAAAATAAGAAGTACAATGCTGAAACTTGCCAGAATTTGGACCACAAGGTGAACTCAGCAAAGGCTGGCAAATACTGATATTATAAATGTGATCCACATCCTCATTCAAAACATAGTTAGGCACTGTCTTCAGAGGACTCAAATCATACAAATATCCTACACAGCAAGTACATCGACAATAATGTAGCATCGCACAGTATTGCATGCATATAATTCAAACATCACAAGACGTGGCCTATTATCAAAACACAATCATTAACAAGGTAATCGTAGATATCAGACTTCACCCGCGATGTGCAATTGCACCTGAAGTCTATATACTTTCTTAACTGTTGATTGGTTGGAGTTTAACGGTGCACTTAACACAATTCAGGTCATATCACATCTTTAAGGTAGAACTATATTATAAATATTAAAATTTAATAAATATTAATTCTTGGGGTAAGATAACTGAAAAAGAAAATATAACAATAATGGTAGATTTAGATTAAGTAAGTAAATGGAAATTAAGTAAATTATTTAACTGAGAAGTATACGCCTTTTTATCCACACATGCCGATAGGCAAGGTGTGGATACATCAGTTACTGTTTGTTTGTGTGTTTGTCTTCTATGTGTGTGTGTGTGTGTTTGTACGGTTACAAATTTCTCCGCCAGGATAAAGCTAGCGGCATTAAATTTTGTACGGCGGTTCATCGGCGTCCAAGGCAGGAAATTTCACATTTTGGGGAACTTTGCTCCCCCAGAAGCCCAACATTGGACGAATACACGTGGCCCGTGAGC
>Ga0209363_1000494_pt1 | contig 15550 bp, 11 predicted proteins | sample WorMetexBAHAMAS3_FD_187385 | JGI IMG/M metagenome (GOLD analysis project Ga0209363, IMG submission 187385) | Marine gutless worms symbiont microbial communities from Max Planck institute for Marine Microbiology, Germany - Inanidrilus exumae... | ecosystem: Host-associated > Annelida > Digestive... | reverse complement strand
TTGGCATGACTTCGCTGGTAAGGGCGTGCTTAACGTTCTAGGCGGAGTCCCACCAAAGTGATTTTTGCAGTTTTAGAGCTATGACTTTGTTGCCCTTACACTTGGTTGTAAACTGACCAGTTTTTATTATTTTATTGGTAAATAACTGATGAATTAACGACAGCTGGCCTTAGAGAGGATGTATGCCAACTACTGTGATGTGATTACTGCTGACATACAAATGCCACTTTTCCAACTACTAAACACATGAACACACAGTGTTTATGACTGTCTTCCAAATGAACCTGGGATAACCTTTTTCCCTCTTGATTATCTTTGTCCTGTTTTTTTCAGATGTGTGTTTCTGATCTGGAAAAGCTAAAGGGTCCCATACATCTTACCGGAGTGTTGATGGGATGCTCATCTTCTTTTAGGCCACTGAGCCCATAGGTAGATATACCATGAAGTCACTGACGCATGGCTGATGTGATGCCAGACCTACAGGAGTACGAATGGTCCACGGAAAAACGGATTGGACCAATTTAGTACTTTTACGTCACTTGGATCGGCCGTTTCAGTACCCGATCCAGTAGAGACGCATGGCGACGTGGCGAGCCATTCAGACGAACCACCAAAGGAGACGCCGCCACACAGCAGCTCTACCCGCAGTCAAGATGTTGCCCTGTGGGTAACACTGGCGTCGATGATCGTTATCCCTAATCTCTGCCTTCCCCATTATGTCCATGTCCCAGGCATAACACTCACATCTGAGGCTTGAAGCCAGACGGCTTGGCCCAGTCTGAACAAATAGTGCCGTCGTCCGCAATGTCCACAGAGTGTTGCTATAGCATGCAGACAGCTACTATTTTGGTGCAGTTGTGAAGGATGCTGATTTGCACTGGCTGTTACTTACTAAGATGGTGAACGGTCAGCCGTCCCAGCAGTAACTGATCTCGATATAGAGTAACTTCATTAACATGACTAATGACTTTACCATCTGGACAGACAGAAACTGCGTATCCTGTATGCCACCGGCACCATGCCTTCCTTGGTTGTTCCGTCTGCCTAATTTTGTCTACATACTTTTGTCATTGTGCATTATTTGGTCCAATCTTTACATTCCACATGTCCAAACTGTCTCAATCTACCCGACTGACTAGTTTCCATCCAACAGTTGTTTTATCAAGTCATTTCATCTATTCATGCTCATTTCAGTTCTCTCTAACTTGCTCAACTGTTATTGGCCAGGTCCTGCTAGCATATATCGGAAAATCTTTTGTCACTTGGTGTATATAATTTTCCATTCATTTTTAACAAAAAAAATGTTTTCTGTCTGATATAGGCAAGTACTTGCAACACTTTTCCTTTACCATGCACTTCTCGTACATGTTACCATTTCTGGCATCTTATGCACATAATTGAGTTACTTCCAGCCCTTTCTTACAAGCACTTGAAGGCCATTTTCTTTTCTCCTCTGTCTTTTTTTACAAAGAAATACTACTGTTTTTCAGTTTTTCAGTGTTCACCTTTAGACATTTAGCTTTTATATTGAGTTTTCCTTTTCACAGTCGTTTCACACAGACTTTTCTAAGTCTGTGACATCAACGTCAGGTCGCCTACTTATAGTAACTTCCAGTGTAATTCAGTGCAAGTTTCATCGGGTTGGTAATGAAATATTAGTTAGTTACTTCTTAAAACAAGTACATGTTTTTTGTTATGAAAAAGTAACTAATTAATATATAAATGCCGTGATGCATTAGATGTTCCTGTAGTTATTTCCACACGTGCCGATAGGCAAGGCATGGTTATATTGTTCACTGCTTGTTTGTTTGTTTGTAGTTTGTACGGTTACAGATTTCTCCACCGACGATAAGTCTAGCGGCATCAAATTTTGCACAGTGGTTCATTGGCGTCCAAAGAAGGGAATCTTCCATTTTTGTGAACGTTGCTCCACAGAAGCCAAAAATTGGACGAATCTGCCCTGGCCTGCACGCTGACCAATTTTCCGATAGAGATGCGATGTTCGTGGAATATCGCGCAGCGTGTAGACATAGGATTGGCATGTGTGGATATACGGCCGTCCCCGAAGATGGATGTACTTGTTTTGTAATTTATGCACTACATTTCCTTTATTTTTACTGTGTAAACTCATAGGTTGCTTTAATGCTTATGTGTTTATTTGCTGTCAACGTACTGTGTTTAGGTCGAATTCCTCAGTGATCCGTCAGTCAATTTTGGACACACAGCATTTCCTTCGGTTAATTATCTTGACCCAAACTACAATATCGCTATGCCTGTGTTCTCAGTCCATGGGAACCATGATGATCCTGCTGGCCAGGGTAACTACAGCTGTATGGACTTGATGCATGCGACTGGTCTTGTGAATTATTTTGGCAAGTGCCTGTCTCTGGATGCCGTGGAGTTGAGTCCGCTGCTGATGCAGAAGGGTGAAACGCGGCTTGCTCTGTATGGACTGGGAGCAATAAGAGACGAGCGACTCCATCGGTGTGTCATTGAATTCAGCATATTTTATTTTATTGGTGCGATATGTGAGAACAACAGTTGTGTGATTGCAGACATTTAGTGTGTACTGTGGTCATTCTCATTTGATGAAATTGCAATACAGTTTTTGTAGCCTGTCTTATAACACTTTTCATTGTTTGATATAGCCAGCCATATTTTGCCCGGTGTACTGCTGTTACAAGTACTGCAATGCTGTTACGTCATTCTGTGTTGTCTTACTACATATCTAAACAGTAACACTATTTTGTAAACAAGTAAGTAAGTACATGGTTTATATACCCCGCGTGGGGCCGGGGTACCCCCTTTCCGCCTTTTGCTCCTCCCTTGTCCATTCACTTCCTCATCTTTTGCTCTTTATTACTTGTTCCCTTTTTCCTTTTCTCATTCACTTTACTTATTTTCTTCTATTGTCCATCCAGTCCCTTTCTACCAGAATCGTCCCACTCCGTTTCCAGGTGTGAGGTCGTAGGAGGTGACCAAACCTGGTTTAGTTTGTTATGTTTATGATTGTGTTATCTGTATTGCTTAGTTAAGATTTATTCTGGTGTTTTGTTGTATTTGGTTTAGTTTAGTCTTGTGGTGTGATTGTTGTCTTTTCCTGTTGTAGGCGCTGGCGTAATAATTTAAATGAGCCTCTCGATCCCTTTCCCTTTTGGGTGGCTGCTGAACAAAAGGCGGCCAGGGTTGAGGTTAATATATCGCTGGCCTACCTTCAATGGGTAGGGATAGTTCTCCACCCCTGACCGTTTGTCAGTGATATAGCCTAATTTGTGCTGAAAGGGGACGTTAAACTCCAACTAACTAACTAACATGGTTTATATAGCGCCAAGGTCTTTAGAAGAATCAGGGCACGTTCATCCGGTATATTTGTTTAATGGTCAGCTTTGGCCATATCCACATTTATTAGCATTAATATTAATAGTAATTATCATATTTTGCTTTTTATGCTTTGACACTGTTGGTTGGGCAACAGAAAGCGCACGTGGCTTGTCAAAACCTGCTCTACAAAGCTCGTGCATTTGCTTCTTTGACACCAGCTATGACCTGAAATGACTCAGAAAACTAGGCTGGTTTAATAAAAACCTGAAGTAGTTTAAGTGATTATTGTGATTTGAAAATGAGTGCCGAGTAAACCAAAGTAATTGTCACACCTCAACTTTCCTCTACGTACTTTTGGTATGAACAGCTGTTTTGCTGAGGCCCTCCTCCCATCATTAACTCTCTGTACAAATTGTCGTGTTGGTCATCCCAGTTGCAGACTAATCAGACATTGATTGCGGTAACGTTTAATGTACTGTCATTAGACAATTAGCACTGTTACTGGAGAGCTGGCGTAAAGGGAGCAGTGCTCTTTTCTCAGATGTCCAGGATGAGGCCAGTGGGTTCCTTTCTGGTGGCTTTTTTGAGGTTTTCACCCCACACGAGGCAACATGTTGCACCGATGGGGGGAGGGAGAAATTTGGCATGGAGGAGTTGACCTTCGGTTGACTCTTCAAGTATCAACTCCTCCGTGCCAATTTTCATCTCCGTCGGTGCATGGTTGGGCTGTTGGTCCCCAAAACCGAACATTTTACGCAATTTCAGAATTTAAATGCCCCCAGGGGCATATTCCTTGCACGATTTTTACGAAAATTTCAGTTTTTGTGGGTAGCTTCAACTTGGTAAAAATTAATATTTGAGTATTTTGCTTAAGGGGTTTTGGAGTTATGGGGGTTATACTTTTGCGATACATTTTACTTCAAGTTGTGGTTTGTATGCAGTTTTTCACTCTGCAGGATAAAATTTGGCAGGAAAGAGTGCACCATATAACATGTGAAGTTTCCACTGGACGGTGTGAGCGGGTAAAGTAATAAATTAAATCATATAGCTGGCCATCCTGCCAGTTCTCCAGCAACTTGGGATCACTGCTTGCAGTTTGTGTTTATGGTCTGTGTTTTGACACCTGACTGGGTGACGGGAAGGGCATCTACCCTGTAGAAACCTGTACCATTTAAACTCAAAGGCTCTGTTGTGGAATGTAGGAAGAATACCGAGGCTGACACTAACAGGCTAACCCAGGTTTACATGGAAATGGCTGATAAAATGAAAGTGGTGATATGATGACTTTCAGAATTTAAATTGTTCAAACTGTCAAATAAATTTGTAATTAGTATTTGTTAATAATGTGTCATTTGATTTAGCTGTATTATGTTTTAACAGGTTATTCTGCCATAAGTCGGTGAAGATGCTAAGACCTCGTGAGCATTGTGATGAGTGGTTCAGCTTGTTTGTGTTGCATCAAAACCGTGCGAGGCACGGCCAGACGAACTACATTCCCGAGCAGTTTCTCGACGATTTTCTGGATCTCGTTGTGTGGGGCCATGAGCATGAGTGTCTGATAGAGCCGGCATGGAATGGAACGCAGAACTTCTTTATTACACAGCCGGGCAGCACAATAGCAACATCGCTCAGTGACAGCGAGACGAAACCGAAGCACTGTGCTCTCCTGCTTATTAACAAACGCAACTTCAAACTGCGGAAGTTGCCACTTGAAACTGTTCGTCCGTTCTATATGGAGGATGTCGTGCTATCTGAGTCACACATTAATCCAGGGGATCCGGACGTCGTGCGCAAAGTTGAGACGTTCTGTGCAGAGAAGGTGTCATCCTTGCTAGAAAAAGATGGTATTGCTATATGCATTGATTGAATCTTGTGCTTTGAAATTACACGTGGCCAGCCTGGCCGATATCTTAAGTAAATGCAAGTTTTTGCCCATTGATGGTATAGTTTGTTATTATGCATTTGTTATAGAGCAAGTATTATTTTATATTACCTTAAATAATTATGGTCTTTCTTTGCAGATTAGATGAGCAGATTTTTATGCCTGTGCCAACCGACACTGTCGGCGAAGACATTATGTATTAAGGCTGCCCCGTTGTCCGTTCATTCCTCCAGTTAGATATTGTTACCACTATCTTATGGACGGCTTGAACGATTTGATAAAACTGACAGAGGATACTCACTGGCCCCTACTGATGACTTGATTGGATTTTGAAGGTCAAAGGTCAAGGTCACAGCAGGCCTAAATATGAGGTGGCGAAGACATCCATGTCGGCGCTGGGCGTCAAAATCCATGTTATAGGTATTGAGTTGACTTGTTCCTCTGTGCAGTGTATGAGTTATGGTGCCGGAGTACCATCAAAACGGGTGAGACGTCTTTTCATCCACTGGTTGATTTCCCTGGTTGGCATCACTGCTTTGAATTCCTTTCAGTGCCTTGATGCTGGTTGGGCGACAGGAAGACATGCAACTGGTGAAAAATCATGTTGTAGTTATCCCATACGTTTTCTTTGGCTGAACCTGCAATAACTCAAATAAACTGCGCGTGTGTGCGTGCATGTGTGTGTGTGTGTGTGTGTGACTTGTTCCTATTTAAATCTTGTTGTTCAAGTTGCTTTGTGCCCTGTGTGAAATTACGTTTTTTGCACAGAGATAGAACGAGTTGGTCATCAGCAGCGGCCAGACAAGCCTCTCATTCGTTTACGCATCGATTACAGTGGTGGCTTTGAACTTTTCAGTACTCACAGGTTTGACTTATTTTCTGTTACTTTGTGACTGAAGACGGAATTCACTGTTATTGTGTTTGCCATCATGAAGGAAGTATTGTAGCTTCTGCTGACAATTGGGAGAAGCATTGGAAATTTTCATTTTGTTCGGATCAGATGTTACATGGATATTTAGATGCGTTTAGATAAAAGTAATGTTTGTGTGGTTAATTGTCATTAATACTTAGTAGAAGTACAACATGACAAATATATTGTTAAAAATAATGACCATATTATTTGCACACTTAAGCAATATTTGGTTTATACTGCATGAAGGTTTGGGCAGAAATTTGTGGATCGAGTTGCAAATCCTAAAGACCTCATTATGTTTCATCGACGAAAATTTCAGCAAGCCAGTGAGCCAAAGTCACACGATAATCCTGGTATGAGATTTAGATTTTAGTACGGTAGGTTTGTGAATTAGTACATACATTATGTGGTATACCTTGCCTGTCCAACGGCCCATTTACTTTGTAATGGATGTAGCGTCTACGCCATTGTCATATCTCATACCCTTATCCTTAACCATATCCTTGTCCATCACTTCTCCAGACTTTGGATCTCTCCAGGTCATGCCTAAAGCCCATAAGTTTACTCGATGGATGTTGATGCTAACATATACTGTCCCTTTGCCACCTATCGACTGTCTGCGCCTCATATGCGGGCCTTTGTGTTTGACTGTTGTGTGCATCATAAATGTACGTACATAGGCATGTATGTATGTATCATCATCGTCATGATCTGATAAATGCTGATGAAGTGATGATTAATGCACCGTCCGTTGCCACCTTCAAACAGCGTCTGACGACCTTCCTGTTCACACAATCGTTTGATGTCTGACGAACTGTTACATTTGTTGTTACCTGTCTTCGAAGCTTAGGTTTACGGCGGGCTAAATACTAGCGTATTAATGATAATAATCATGATGATGATGAAGGACCCAGCTTTGTACAGTCTGTATTTTATTTCGGACGAGAGTTAATGCATTATTTATATCAGAATGTTGCATAATATCGAAATATTGCACTGAAGAATATTATGAGATTAATATTTTAAAATGATGCCATTGTTTTGGTGTGCAGATGGTGATAGTACTACTGGAACACGAATTGAGTCACTAGATAGCACAAGGGTTGAAGATATGGTGCACGAATATTTTGCCAAAGCTGATGAAGTTGGTATATCAGTATTGCTATTTTTTGCATATATTATTTATCATCGTCAATATTTTTTTGGCCGCATTGCCTGCACACAGTGCATAGATGTGGACTATTTAACTCAGCCTTTCATCCCTTCGGGGTCGATAAATGAGTATTGCTATTGCTGCAGATGTCGCAAATAGCATGATCTGTATGCTTGTGTGTCTGTCTGTCATATGTCCATGTATGTGTTGGGCACATGGGTGAGCTGTGCAAAAAAGCTAAGTCGATTGAGATGCTGCTTATGGGCTGACTCATGGGTCCAGATCCCCCAGGTGATGTGGCCTTCTACCGAATTACTTTGGACACTGTAACACTGTTACAGATGTTTGTGATGAAGCCATATGCTATTGCCACTATGCATATGGAAATTCCGTGATTGCTACATTAGAAGTACTTTCGTTTCGATAATCTATATGGCTTCATGTTTGTGCTTGTATACTAAATTTCTCGTAATTTACTATGATGAACTTGCGTTATGCAAAATGGTAGCATTAACAGTATTGACACCGGAGAAGTTCACTGTTGTAGTGAGACTTGTCATGTGTTGTTCTTTATAGGCAAAGCAGCTGCAGGTGCTGACAGAACGAGGGATGAGTGATGCCATTAAAGAATTTGTAGATAAGGAAGAACGAGATGCTATTTCAGAGTTGGCTAAACACCAGATTCAAAAAACACAGGTAAGTTTTAAGCACGTACACTTTTACGTAAACAGTTTGCTTTCGGTTGTGTGCATAATGGTTTGGGGCAACCGTGCTTTGTTTGTTTTTAGGTTATGTTGGGATGGTACTAGTGAGTGTATGAAAAGTTTTGATCTCTTCATAAGTGGAGGAAAACGTTACTTGAGCATCTGGCTAATCCAAGTTCATCTGGAGAAAACCAGTGAGTCAGCATGGGTGTGTGGCAGTGGTGAAAATAGACTTTTTATGATGATTCGCATTTTTGCACCAAAATTGCCAATTGATTAGCAATCAACAGTATTTGATTAGCAAAATATAATATATGCGACACAATTCTGTATTCGCAAACACAATGTTACAACACTGTAGTTTGTTCTGTGCTGACAATTCCCGACATGCAACCAGGCTTCATTACAACTATACAGTCCGACTCGGCACGACACGCTGATGACACTGCCGTTTCCGTGTACACGGCATATAATGATTCGCACTGGAATGCGCACAAATATCAAATTGATTCGCAAGCATCCGAAAATACGTCGCATTTTGCGATGCGATGCGAATCACCTTATGTTCATCACTGGTGTGTGGATATGGGTATGACTCCTTTGTTACAGCGATGAACTCTTACTGAATTCATTTCCCGCATAGACCTGTACGAGTTGCCTGTTAAATCTAGAAGGCTATTCAGACGAAATTACTCCCGTAGTCTATGACAAATCACCATGCAGATGATGTATCATAATCCTCTAATGTTGCTATGCTTGATGTTGGAAAGCATAGTTATTCCACTTGATGCTATGCTAGCGTGGTATATGCTATGGCCATGTCAGTCTGTTTGTCCATCTGTCTGTCTGTCTGTCACAAGATGGAATTCAATCAAAACGGCTAAACAATGCCACACAATTGGCTCTAGTCACGCTTGACCTCATTACTATGTAGGTCAATTAAAAATGAGGCAATTGTTGCAAACATTGGCGGTTGTTTTGAAGGATGTGGTTGTGTGGCATACGTCTTTAACTTATTTTTTGAATCGATCCTGTCCAATTTGTTAATACAATCGATTAGCCAATAGAGCCTGTAAGTAAGCAAACATTATTTATCCTAGATCTACTTTTACTTGATAAAACGCTAACTTCTGATGCAAAACAAAAGACTAGGCTAACATGGTTTACACTTTCGTTTGGCCTTGAGGCCAAATTTTTAGCCTCGAGGCCAAAGTTTTGTCATTGCCTGGTCTTGATACTAAAATGTTGGCCTCAGTGTCGGCTTATGGGCCATACTTTTGGCCTCAGCCTCATGACATTGGCCTCAGCCTTGACCTTCTGGCTTTGGTCTCACCTGGCCTCGATACCAAAATTTAGGCTTTGGCCTTGACACAGAGGCCAAAATTTGGGCTTGGCTTTGTAACATTGCCTAGAGTAATGCATCGGACTGGACCTTTTGGCCTCTGCCTCAAGGCTAAAACTTTGGCCGGTCGTTTAACCTCAAGGCCGAGCTGAGATCAAAGTTTTACCTAGAGGCAGTGGCCAGAAGTAGAGACCGATACCTTAGCCAAGGCCAATGTTACGAGGCTAATGCCAAAATTTTGGCATCTAGGCTGAGACCGAGGTCAAAATGTTGGCATTGAGGCCAGGTGAGACCAAAATTTTGGCCTCAAGGCCAGATCTGTTTAGGGCTCAAAACGAGACCAGAAGGTCGAGGCGGAGGCCAATGTTAAGAGGCCGAGGCCAAAATAAGCCAAAATGTTGGCCTCAAGGCCAAACGAAAGTGTTGTGTATTGCACTGGAAGTTAGCATTATGTTGAGTAAAAGTAGATCTGGGATAAATAATCTTTGTTTACTTACACGCCCTGTGTAATAAGGACACTCTTTGGACACTCTTTCTTCCTTCTTTTAAACAGTATTGTTTGCAGTAACTGCCTCGTTTTGATAACAACATCCGTCAATATGGCGGATTCTTGAATAGGCCCAATAGCCTAGGGACTCCACATTCCTGATACCAAAGACCATGGTGAAATTCCAATGGGGTCACCCCAGTGGGGGCTCCAAATCACGTGGGGTAGGAATAATTTGCGACTGTTGATAAATAACACGTTTATAAAGTGTGTCACTGCCTCTGTTTATTGGCCGTTTTTCAGTTGAACCTGGCTAAATGAGTCCCTCTCAACTTGCTTCCACATGCTCCGTAAGGGTACTTTTGGGGGAAAGTGGCACAGTTCATCCAACCAAAAATGTCAGCACTAAAGGATTGAGTGTGATGACATTGCATGGATGAACCAGACTGGCTGGCTGTGCAGGTGTATTTGAGGAAGCGAAATGCTACCGAAGAGACGGTGGCGACGGAAGTTCAGCGTTTCAAAGAGGAGCGTCGGAGGAACATGAAACAGGAAGACGGCGAAGTACAGGAAGTAATCAGTCGAGTGCGTGCGAGCAGACCGCCGGGCAGATCTCGTGATGACGAAGTTGGTGACGATGACGAGGATGTGAGAGGCGCTGATGATGATGCTGACGATGACAATGACATGATTTCCGTTGTTAGTCCAGTACGTAGTCGAGGCAGAGGGTCTCGAGGGAGAGGTGAAAGTAGTCGACGCGGTGGACGGGGCCGCGGAGGACGGGGTCGTGCCGCCTCCTTGGTTGCTGAAGAACCTGCAGCATCCGCATCTCGTGGAAGCAAAAATACCAGATCTATAAAGGACGCATTCCTGATGGCCTCATCCTCCAGTCGATCACGTAAAAAGGCACATCCCGTGTATGTATAAAATTATTTCAAGTATCATTTTCAGCTTCACTGCACTGCAGATATTTTTGTTGCATAATCACTGTTACTTCGTTTGTCATCTATAACTTATGAAATTACGTGCAGCACTGCGGATATCTTAACCAAATATTTACCTAAAACAGATGTTTTATTATTAAACTGCCCATAAAACTTTCAGCACACATCGGTTAAGTCAGAAGGACAAGCGTTACTCTGGTAGTGTACACCAAGATTTTCATTATTCTATTTCTGAAGTATTATAATAATAATAATGATGATCATAATAAATAATAGCAGTGAACGTATGTAGCGCAATTTCGTAGAGTTCCTCAAACGTGCTGAGTATGCCAGTAGGAAAAGAAGGTCTTCTTAAGGTGGTAATTGAAAGTTGATGTTTTTGCGATCGTCAGGAAGTTTGTTCCAAGTTGTTGGACCAGTGTAGGCAGACGTCTATTCCACATACTTGGCCAAATTGATACATGAGTGGTTCAGTTGGCCACAATCAGCTGAGCGCAGTTGCTGGAAACCAGGAACGGTAGACACGGGTTGGCAGAGTGATGACATGTATCCATGTGCAATGTCATGTAGGCACTTGAACACATGGACACAGACTCTGAACTGAACCCAGTCGTCGAATGATTAGATCACGAGATCGTCACTGTATGGTGGAAAAAGTTAAGGTGATAAAATCACTCCCTGTGAATGCTACATAGTACAGGAAATTACTCACCAGTGTTCATTCTATTTTACTCCACATTCCATGCATCTGTACCAACAAAATTTATACATAATAGAATATGACACACCGAAACATTTTAAAGCGTTGACGTCGAGGAAGAATGTCTGAATATGGAGTGAATAACTGCTCATTGGATGATTTTAAAAAATCCTTAAGAAATAGTGAGTTTTGAGCAACTTGAATTGTTGTTTTGAGTACCGTGTACATTGCAGCAATGGTTTTGCATTACTTGCAGTTCAAGTTCCGAGGATGAGTGCACAATCATTGACGACGACGACGACAGCACAGTTAGCCGTAATGTTCGTGGCACTAAGCAGAACCTAAGCACACTTGGTAATGCTAAACGATCACGTTTGGAAATCACTTCCAGAAGTTCCCAGTCGTCATCTGGCACCAGCAGATCTAGTCGTAAGATGGGTGTAAACTTTGGCGGCGACAGTAGTGAGGAAGATGAATTTGATCGTTCAGTACCACAGCGAAAGAGAATGCGTTAACTGTTTATGAATTTATAATGCCGGTGTGCCAATGATTTTGTATGGGCAAACACATTTTAAAAAGTGTTTTATGAAGTACGGAAAAATTTTAGATTTTTGCTCACATTATTTGGAACACATATCCTGAATTTGTTAACTAATAATAAAGTTACAAACCAGCAAATTGTTCTATTGATGTCTTTTTAAATTGTCAGTATGTTGCTGATACCGGTAACGAAATGTGAGAAAAATTCTTCAACACCCATGGGCATCAGAAATAATTACTATGCAAGTCACAGATGAATTTGGACCATGCTATTAATGTAAACACAACCTTGTGATGTGTGATTATGGACTTTTTATTAAACCATGTGCAGCTGTTGCTATTGAATTATTGGCTATACATGTTTTACCTATTTATCAGATACAAAATTACTGGGCATGCAGCTTTTAGCAAATAGTGTGTGCAGAACCTCTTTGGCTTGTAACGACAGTAGGGAGCTTTATGTATGATTTTTTTTGTATCTTAGTGTGTTGGGATAAGATAGTATTTCAAAGTAGAACTTGTGTTTTGCACAACACTGTTTTAATATCAAGTGTTATTAAATTAATCAAGCGCATTAAAGAGATTGATTTATTGACTGATTATTGCACGGCTACACAGAGTGCAATGCTGTTACAGCAATTCCATCCGTCTGTCCTTCAGCCATACTCTGGTCTATATCTAAATTACTGAGCCGATGAACGACCATGGTGATATTTCAGTGGGATTACTCCCTGTGGGGGTACCAAATACAGAAGGGGTAGGTAAAACTAGTGATTTTCAACCAATATCTCGTCTGCAAGCAAATCCTAGACATTAAACACATTTTCCAAGGTATGTGGACATGCAGGGGCGAGGACAGGGGAGGGGTTTGGGGGTTCCCCGAAATCCTACAGATAATGCGCAAACGAGTGATCCAGCTCCACAAAATGACTGTAGTAAACTCGTTTTGCCGCCCAATATATTTACGTTTGCATTAGCGCCATAGTTATATAACAAGTAAGTAGTAATGGCTGAAAGATCACAACACAACGAAAAGTCAAATAGTTAAATCCAGAGTGCGATATTGCTCATTTAATTTTTAAATTGCTTCCAGTTTTAGGGGGCTTTGCCCTCTGACCAGAGGCTTTTCCCCTGACCCCAACTATAGATTCGCGTTCGCCATGACTCGGGGCTATAGCCCCAAAGATTACTTATATTCTTGCATCGTCCCTGTGGACGGGGCGTAAGTTGCTGTATAATCTGACAGGAAGTGGCGAAGGCCGTACCATCAGCGAATGTGTATCATTTTTGCATATAATTGTCGTGCTCTGCGCTCTCCTCTCCTTTCACGTCCACATGCTGTGAGCGTTGACAGTCTTTGTGACACCGGTAGCAGCTTACTGTGCCTTCGGGTAAAAGTAGATTTTGATGCGGCTATCCGACGGTTTGCAACTGGCACTTGCTTCCCATCATAAGTTCCGCCCAAGCGTTTCACGCAGACAGGCATTTCAGACATACACACACACACAAATAGTTTATTATTCGTAACGTTTATTAGTAGTGTGTTCTGGGTGTTCTGTGACTTCTGTCTAACATTTGCAACCTTATGTGACCCTAACATTCCCAGTTAAACCTGGTTTTGTAAAATTTGGGTCGTGTTTCGTGTCTTTGAAACAGATTAAGCAATCTGTATGAGTGTTGTAGAAAAAGAGCAAGAGGCCAAGAGAGTTTTGCTGTCTGTGCCCATAGGGCCAATAGTGGAGGTGGGGTTCTTGGGGATGAGGCAGCTAACCCTCCTCCCACCAGCAAAGGGTAGGGGAGCGCTGTTAGCTCACCCCTGTAAAAATTTGGTGAACTTTGGTCCAGTAATTCCGGAGTTTAAGAAGGGGAATGGTGTGTATGTATCGTTTCTTTTTTATAATAAACCTTTCAGACAAATTATCTCAGGAATTCAGGATTCACCTGCAGCGACAGCTTAATTAGCGAAACCCCTAACCATGGTGATAGGGTTGAGCACAGTTGGTCGTTCACTCCAGCAAATGACTTGTTTATCTAATTATGCCTTGGCAACCCCTCCCCCAGTGTCGGCGAAGGCATTGTTTTCGCGCTGTCCGTCCGCCACATCGTTCGTTCGTCCGGACAGATATTTTTACCGCGATATCTCATGAACGGCTTGAGCATTGAGCAGTCTCGATGAAACCTGCAGTGAATATTCATTAACTCCTACTGATGACCTGATTAGATTATAAAGGTCAAGGTCACAGCAGGCCGTCAAGGTGGCAAAGGCATCAATGTCGACGTCCGGACGAGACGGACGCTAGTCAAAGTCTTCTAGTTTTATCTTAAGATGTTTCAGTTATTGGTATATTACACCATCATCGTCATCATTATTTAGTATACCGGTATGCATTCAAATAAATTTATTTCAATCAATCAATTATTTAGGACAGAAGAAAAATTCAGAAAAATGTGCATGCACCTCCGCTGTCAACGTTTTTATGAAAGATGTGAAATACGATTTCACGGCCGACCTAACCGGAATTGGAGGTAGATCTGAGTACGAAATATGTGAAATGTAGTTTGTCTTAACATAATATGCTACATAGGTGGTGGATAGTGATACCATTAATACTTTTAAGAATAGACTCGATATGCACTGGTCTAATCAAGTGGTTTTGGTTGATTTTAACGCTGACCTGACTGGAACTGGAGGTCAACCAGTTTGTATATAAATGTTTTTCTTATCGAGATGCGGGCATAAAAGATTACATGCACCCGTATGAACTGATTTGATTGGATAGATACAGACATTACGGTGTCTAACACAAACACATGCGTCCGTGAAGCTCGTTGAGTTGAGTTGAGTATGTTATTATATGTTTGCGTTACTTACGTTATGTATTTTTGTGATGCGGGCACCACCTGGCGAATAGTTGGTGGAGAGTTGTTGCGTAACTTTTGGAAAATAACGAAAGCTGTGTGTTTTATTAAAGATTAAAGAATTATTGAAAATTTGAGCATGATGCATGTGACATGACAAATATGACGTTTGGCTGTTGTAAAGGGATGGCAGTTATCACTTGATGGATCGGTTATGGCTGATTATGGTGATCGAATCTTGAGAAATCGGCGGCCTCTTCCTTTTAAGAAGTATTTTGTGAGTTCCGGACTTTCGTTATCCTTATTATGCGTCGTGCATGTCAGTCAATTTAACGTATTATGGGCTAGTATGTAGTTTATTGGGCGCAGGCAATATAGACATACTGTTGGACCTGCTGGTTAGGGTTATTAGGGTTCAGTAGGGTGAACACGGTCAGGATTAGGGTTAGTGTAAGGGTCTGCCTAAAAATCGAAATCCACTCAAATGCGATCTTGGCTAAATATGGAAATCCACTAACTGTACGAAATCCACGTGCCTAAAGATCGAAATCCACAATTTCAATGTTTAGGCATGTGGATTTCATACTGCCTAAGTGTTGTGGTCCACAACACTTAGGCCTGTACGAAATCCACATGCCTAAACATCGAAATCCACAACACGTAGGCCTGCACGAGATCCGCGAAATCCACAAGCTGCTGTGGTAA
>Ga0209363_1000493_pt1 | contig 15550 bp, 11 predicted proteins | sample WorMetexBAHAMAS3_FD_187385 | JGI IMG/M metagenome (GOLD analysis project Ga0209363, IMG submission 187385) | Marine gutless worms symbiont microbial communities from Max Planck institute for Marine Microbiology, Germany - Inanidrilus exumae... | ecosystem: Host-associated > Annelida > Digestive... | reverse complement strand
ATGAGACATTTAGTAAGATATTTCAGTCGAGTATCGACATTATTTTTAGCTTCGCGGCAGGCGTGGCCGAAAATTCTTGGGGGGAAGTTTCGATGTTTGGGGGGGGGAACTTCCCCCAAAAGGTGCCTGGATAAAACACTGGCCCTGACGGGATGACTTTGATCCCTTGGAAAGCTGGTAAGCCAGTTGTGTGGGACGTGACAGCAATTTGTACCACTGCTTCATCTTATATTGACTCCTCCACCCGCGAGGCAGGCGCTGCAGCCGAAATCGCTGCTACGCGCAAGACAACCTGATACAGTCATCTGTCATCTCAGCACACGTTCTACCCAATAGCGGTAGAAACTCTGGGCTCATTGAACGAATACACACGTCTTTTTTTAGCGATCTTAGCAGACGTATATCCGCAGCGCCAGGTGACCTTTGCCTTCGCAAGGTTTCTTTTCTGTTTCAGAGAATTTCTGTTGTTGCTCAGCGTTTCAACGCTGTATTGCTGCACCACAGTTTTGTTAAGGATGACCAGCCGGAATAAGTGCCATTCCTCAGAAATTTTTTGTAACTTTTTGACTTCCTGTGGCTTTGTGCTAGTGGGGTCTAAAAAATAATAATAACTAGAGAATGTACAGTCGTATCGACATGCAGACTCACGCCAGGCAACCGTAACCCTAGATTAGGGTTAGGGATAGCATTTTGACCTTTGATCTTTTGACCTCAGGGTCAGTGAATGCCGAGGTCCTGCCATGGACTATTTGTCTACCGACTTTGGTGTTGACAGCTTAAACCGTTTTTGTTTTAGAGCGCGAAGAAACAAACAGACGCAACTGAACTAGAGCCGGCGGCTATACAGCCGGCGTGGGTAATAATAATAGTCTAATTTATAACATGCACACTGTCGAGAAAATCTGGAATCAGAGCCAAAACTACAGTAAGTCATCTGAGCGATGTTGGTATTAAAATATGAAAATAATGGTGATGTCGGTCTGGGACAATGTAGGCTATGAATTGAAAATGTCAAATTTTATCAGATTTTGGACAAATTACGAATCTTCTAACTCGAAATATATGCGATATTATTGTGACAATTATAACTAACTTCATTGTCACATTCTAGGCGTAAGTGAACTGTTTATAATTTTCATTATAGCAAGTGATAAGTAATCCTAGACTGGTCATTGTTATAGCTAACTATAGGTCTTGGTCACATTCAGCTTACGGTTAGTTAACGATTTCTTCGGATGCATGTGAAGTGAGACTTGAATCAGTTAGCGCGAATGCGTTGCAGATCAGGCGAGAGTGCTGGCCAGTGAACCACGTGACTCGACTGTGTCGTCAGTGGGTGATGTGGCCGTGTTCAGCTGTCAGCTGCATGGCACGCCGACACCTCAAACTCTCTGGTACCGTGACAGTCACGTCATCGCTGATAATGATGATGATGATGAACGCTATGTTGTGCACGATGACAATGGACTTAGCGTTCTCGAAATACACACTGTCAGTGAAGATGACGCTGGGTATTTCCGATGTCAAGCAGGCAACGGTGTTGAACAGCCTGTAGTCAGCCGCTCTGCACGTTTGTCTTTCAACGCTTCTTCATCGCGCACGAACAGATGTACGTTGCTGCGCTAGTTTTATTTGTTGTATTATTATAATTATCAACTCAGCATTTCTGCGTTTAGGATGGATCAAGAAAGCATGAGGCCAGTAGATGATGTGCTCTGGAGTCTGGATGGCGTTATTGCTTTCAGTTTGCCTGCAGTGCATTGTCAGTGTTGATTTGACGTTATGAATGGCTTCCGTTATCTCAGAGGTTCTCTGGTCATGCTCCCGACCCACCGTGCAGTAACTTCCAAATAGAAGGCTAGTTAAACAAAGGTAACAGTAGTAGTGATTCGTCACTTGTCTAGGCTCTGACATGGTTTTTGTCTTACTGTTACATGCACACTTTTTCTGCATTACATGGAACTGGACTTTGGCAGTGAAACACCAAGTTTGAGAAATTGGGATCAGTTGAAAATTGTCTGGCAGATGCGTTCACTTATTGAAAGTTTAAACTGATACAGCCTGATTGAATACGGTACATGTACAGTTCCTGCTAAATCCATCGTAACGGCTGTTGCTGTCCATACTGTTATGACTGAATGTTTACTGAACGTTGGTCAAGTCTGTCTGTACTAATGTCATATCTGTAAATGTGAAATAGTCAATGCATTTAGTATCTAGAAGACGCCAGCACTCACAAGAACCACGCAGGCAGTGTTTTTGTGCGTCGTGACCTTGACCCAAAAATAAACGGTTTTGTCCAGGACTCATGGTGGACCATTTTTGTGTCAAGTTTGGTGATCCTGGCTGCGTCGGATTTTGAGATATCTTGTGGAAAAATCGACCAACGAACAGACAGACAGACACTAAAACGCCACTGAAAACTCTACCCGCACGACTACCGTTGGCGTGGGTAACAAGATTGAAAACAGACTGAAAATAGCGTGTATTGATCGGCAGAAATTCGCTGATGTGTGACTGGTGTGTAGCCGGCGGTGGATCAGAACTGCTGTTCATCATGAGACCTGGTGATGTGACGACGACGGAAGGCAGTCGTGTCGTGCTGCCGTGTGCCGCCAATGCACGTCGACCTCCTCACATCGGCTGGCTGAAAGACGGCTCGATGCTCAACACTGCGTGAGTTCAACTTCATTAGCGGCACGCAGTATGGTATAATCGGCGACAAACCAAATCGGCGAAAGTCAAAACGGCGACATGCCTAAACGACGACAAAAGCCATAAGGGCGACAAATTGAAACGGCGAAATCCAAAACGGCGACAAGAAATGGTTGTACTGTGCGAGGCTTTCAAGCAGTCATTTTGCGATAGACGCCCATATTGTTTTTACTTGCTGGTTGAAATTTCTGCTTTTCGCCCTGCAAGGGCAACACGATGCACTGTTGGGGTGAAATTTGGCATGGAGGCATAGGCGTAATTTCAGGGGGACCGGAGGGTCCGGACCTCCACTTTTTGCAGTGGGGACAGACCCCCTAATTTATAAGTACACATTGAGCATGGTCCCCCACTTTTCAGACCAAAGTTACGCCACTGCATGGAGGAGTCTACCTATCGGCGAAGGGGTGGGTGTTGGATCCCAAAACTCTAATATTTACGAAATTTGGGATTATTAAGCCCCGCACGATTCGTGCGCCGAAATTGTACTACCTATAAGATAATTGGGGGTCAAGGAATCGAATACTGAAGTCAGAATTTTACAAGAAGCTGTTCAGTAGCCGTTTCTGCACATGCGCAACGAAAATATAGCTAAAATCGCCCTAAATGCTGCTAAATCATCAAAATGTGAAGCCCGTTATATAAAACAGACGTTGCTTAGAACGATGCCAGCAAGTCTTTGAGGCACCGTTAACAGACTACGTGATTTTGCGCATGCGCAGTCAGCTCTATGCCCAGTCACACAGAGCAGGAGGCTCTCTTTTAACAATAACTGGATTTATCTTGATCGTAGAGCCATAGAAGTTGCAAAGTGAATAGACAAATCGGGGTCACGGATTTCACGGGATTTGGGGAAGATTTTCCCCGTACACACGGGTCACGTGAGATGGCGCATGCGCAGTGGTTGAAACCGCATTCTCAATGGTGGCGTATGGCAGACATCACAACTCAAATCAAGAACGGATAGGCGTAGGATGTTCAGACTTGGTGGAAGGATTGACCACGTGACCCGCACGTATGACCACTGTTCAAGATCAAATCAAATGGTTAAAGTTCAAGGTCACGTAACGTATTAGCAGCAACAACGCCGTAACTCGGTGACAGATAATCATATCAACTTCAAACTTGGTGGGAATTATCATCGTGGGTGGCTAAATACGTGGCACGCTGTCTAAGTCAGTAGGTAAAATAAACGAGAAGTAAAAATATGGCGGACTTGTAGCTTTTCCGATGAAAAAGTCAACGGAAAACGTCCTGAAATCGCCGAAATTTTACACACTGTAAGGAAATCAGGGTCAACCGGTCAATGAGTCGAATGCTGATGTCAGGATTTTTACCGGAAGCTGCTAAATAGACGTTTCTGTGCATGTTCACAGAAAACATAGCTAAAATCGCCACAAATGTTGCTAAATCTCCTAAATTTAATAACTTTTTGTGAAGTCCCGGACACTGCTGACAATCGTGGTTGTAGATTTTGGAACATATTCACAGGTCTTTTGTGATCTTGCGCATACGCAAACAACTACATCTACATGCTCTTTAGATTAGCAAAATTTAGATAGCTAAATCGATAAAACTGCAAATATTAATGTCAAGAACTTCATAGTTTAAAACGGCTTGTAAGGATGTGCAAAACAGCAAAAATCTAAAACGGTAACATTACTTATCAGCACATTGAGCACAGTGACTTTATGGCGATGTGCTGCTAAGTAATATCAGCTTTTTTATATTTGCTGTTTAATTTGTGCGACGTTCTTACAAACCATTTTAAACTGTGAAGTTTTTGAAATTTTGACGTTAAAATACACGATGTCTGCACTCTGCAGTAGTGATTAGTGACGAGAACCGAGAACTAATAAAGCGCGGACGCGTGTGTGCGTGTGTGTGTGGCCAGATCTGAGTCGCGGCTGATGGTTCACGGTCAAGGCAGTCTGGTGTTGAGTGACGTCACGTCACGTGACACTGGCGCCTACACATGTCGAGCAATGAACACTGATGATGTTGCTGATGCTGCTGCGTATGTCCGCGTCATCGGTACGTCACGCCATGCTGGTCAGCTGTCTGTCATCGGACGACAAGCTCAGCTCGTTAGCTTGTCATACCAGCGAAGTGTAATATTCTATAACTGGAGATAGCGAGGCCCGTATAGGCTGTCGCCACTCGCCAATACAACCACGCCTGTTACTCATCAGGACGCCTATTGGCCATAGTGCCACCGTGGCTACTCCACATGTCAATGAACGTAAACAAATGAAAAGAAAACAAATGAGTGGGTTCTTAACAAAGCTGGAGTAAAGAGAACTGTTAAACACTGTCAAAGCCAGAAAGCTAGCATACTGTGGTCACACCATGAGGAAACAAAAAGAGATGATGCAAGGAACAATGCCAGATGCACACAGGCGAGGAAGACCACGCGTGGCCGGTATTGACAACGTCAATACGTGGACAGGATTCTTAGTGGAAGAGTCAATCAGAATATCAGAGGACAGAGATAAATGGAGAAAGCCAACCCTCGGATCGAGGACGGCTAAAGAACAGAACAGAGGTTGGCGGTAGCAAGTTCTGGCTAACGGATGGCAAACCATCCCTGAAAGGGGCGTGGTAGGTCACGTGAACTATTTAAATTTTGGTGGGCACCAACCATATATCTTGAACGGCTGGTCGTCTCAGGTGCTGTCAAGTTAATTGGACGGTCAGTCTGGTAAACTGGTGACGGTTGGTAGCCAGTTTAACACATTGACCAGTCGACATGGTGGGCCTGAGGCACTGCATCGTGCGGGTCTGTCAGCAGCAGCAGAGACTTGTTAGTATGTCTATCATTTTGGCTATGTTGCAGCTCGTTTGTACTGAGTGCTCTGTGATGTGTGTGTGTGTGTGTGCGTGTGTGTGTTATCAGCAATGCCGCGACTGCGACGCCCTCTGGACAGTTCCATCATTGCCAACGCTCAGTCTGATGTCGTCCTCGACTGCCACGTGGTCGGACATGAAGTGTCGACCGTCGAGTGGTTCAAGAACGGCGAAGTTGTCGTGACAAGCGACTATTTCCGGGTGGAGGAGTCCGGACAGCGTCTGCGAATCCTTGGTCTGCTGCCGTCAGACTCCGGCGTGTATCAATGCATCGTCGGTAACAAAGCCGGCGTGCTTCAGTCAGCTGCCAGACTCACTGTTCTGTCGCTAGGTTCGCTCGTCGTCTTGGTCTTGTCGTCGCTGATGGTTATGTGGTCTAGATACAGAGATGCTGCTGCTGCTGCTGCTCGTGATGATGATGTTGATGATCACGGCTGTTGGTAAAAGCCAATAGGCTAGCCAAAGTGATGCGAAAACGCAAATTTCGACCCCTGGGGCTCCGAAACCCCTGAACGGATTTCGATGAAACTTGGAATATATAACTACGTCGCGGGTATGACCACACATGCAAATATATGTGGCGCTGAGCCAACGTGGGTGGTCTGGGCGCACACGTGACATGTCACCTGTTTGGTTTCTTAGTATACTTTTTTTTAAACTTTGCTTTATTCTTCGACTCGCGCCGAGCGCGCACACGTGGTCCGATTTTGACGATCTATACGTCATACGACGTGTTTCTACGCAAGGAAATGCCTTTTGGAAGTCTCGTTCATATTGCTCCCTATTTTGGGATCAAATCCCAAAAACCTATTTTGGGAGCGTGAATAGGCATTTTCAAGCTTAACGTGCGAAATATTAAAACGTGCATAATGCCGACATTACTACACTGATTCCAACCAAATTTTGCACAGTCACACACTGCTTCCCATTTTCGGGATCAATCCGCCCCAAAAACATATTCTTTGACCATTTCTTGTTAATACGCAAGATTATTAAAGTCCTGACACCACCATTCAGTTTGAAGACCTCAGTTTCCCACAAGTTTTCACGTATTTGTGTTTTTCGCAATTACTAATTACTGATAGTACTCACCTTCTTGAAGAGGGCCTGTTTACTTACAGATTAATTTAATTTTAATGGCGTGATGATTTCACATATCACGTGGCGTGATGACGTCACCAAGTGATGTTGATATCGCGGCTTGTAGGGCCACATGCGGCGGAAGTGAGTGAGTCCGGTAATGGGCGTGGTCCTGCGTTGCCTCGCCGGCTCACAGCACTCAGCGTGCTGTCCACGTCAGTCACGTTGTCATGGCAACCGCCAGCAGCATCCTCATCCTCATCATCGCCATTGTCATTATTGCCAGCAGTAACTGGATACGTCGTCTACTGGCGCGAGTCTGGCTCTCACAGGTAAATGTTTGTGTTGCTAGCTTTGACTCACATCCAGCTTGGCACTTGTACACTGACAGTAGAGATGTGCCAGTCTGTAACTTTACTAAATGTTGACAGATTTTCTACACGTTTCCACCATATACTCAACACTCAACAGTAATTTTTTAGTAACGTTAGTAGGGCACGCCGCGCATACTTAACGTGACTCACCGCGGGCAGTATGCGACGCGGCCAGCGTACATGTCCATTTGAGGACGGACATACTAGGTGAACTTACAAAAAAAACTCAAAGCACGTGATCAGATCGTTGACGGCTTATCGTCAGATCGACACGGAAACAAAAAATTTGTGATAATTAAGTAATGACTAAACATTCTTAAGAGAACGGATTTTTAAAATGGAGAAAACGGGTGCCAGCATGACGAAGGATGCAGGCCACGATACAGGACTGTTTGTTGTTTGTTTGTTCACGGACAAGAACAACTTCACTGACATTTATTGACGCGTAGATGTTTTGTGTTGCAGTGCGTTGTGTTACTTTGTGTGTTGAAGAGAGCGATCAGCGAACACTACAGCGACTCAACTGACCATAGAACACCTCAAGCCATCGACCAGCTACACGTTCCAAGTTGCTGCGTTTGACACTGTTGCTATGGGATACGAGAGGGCGACGACAGTTGTCGAGACACAGCAGCGCGGTGAATGTTTTTTACTGCATGACGCGTTGTACGCAAACGCAGTATATGCTATCATAATTCGGTTTGTCAGTATGTCTGTCCATCTGTTTGTCACACTCAAACTTTTTCCATTTTTTCGTATCAAAGATTGATGAAATTTCTACGTGATCACCCTCAACAGTGGTACCAAGTACAGGTGGGATCAGAAAAATTTGCGATTTTCCACCATTTCTATCTATACCTTTTAGCCAGTCAGTATGGAAACATATTACTATAGAACACTAGCAGGAAGGAAGTCATATGAGGTCTACTGATAACGGTTAACCTTGAGTGACTTTTGAAGGTCATTTCAGCAACTGGAAACCACTCCACGGACAATACTTTGAACAAGAAATGCGTGGCAGAGCCTAGTGTGTGCGTGTAGCCCGCGCGGCATAGCAGTGACGTTCTCTTGCATATGTTTGAAACAAAACTGAGTAGTGATCGCCACAGAAAACTCAGTACTGATCCCCGCAAGGTCTAGAAGTGGCGCCCCAAGCGAACGTAGCCAAACTGCTGGTTGACACATTTGTGTACATATTTGCCGCTCTTCAACTGAGTAGTTACTGGACTGACGTTCACCAAATTTTTACACAATGTAGCCAGATCATCGCGGATGAACCTTTGAAATCGGAATTGCGATATTCCACTCCGTGTAGGAATGCCAAGGCGACTAATGAAGGTGAGTCGGCTGATTTCGCCCATTTTTAACCCTAAGATTGGTTGGCATGGCAACATCACTTGAGCGATCAGAAAAAAAGATTGCCAAGTCAGTAATCTATGATCAAATACCTACCACACGGTGAAAATTTTGTGAAAATCAGTCCGGTGGATCCTGAGATAATTTGTTTGAAAGGTTTATTTTAAAGAAAGAAACGACGGGGTGTACGCCTTTCATTTTCTTAAACTCTGGAGTTACCACATTTTTACACAATGCAGCCAGATAGTCACAGATGAACTTTTTAAAATCAGAATGGCGATATTGCAATCCGTTTCGGAATTCCAAAGCAACGAATAAAGGTGAATGGTCCGATTTGGCCAATTTTGACCATAAATTGGTTGCCATAGCAACGTCCCTTGAGCCATCAGAAAAAGGGGTCTAATCGATAATTTACAATGAAATATGTACCATATGGTGAAACAGAAACGAAAAATAAGGAAAAACTAAAAACAAAGACCGAGTAGCTCAGAAGAAACGGTCCGGGCAAAAGTCCGTGAAGGCAGTCCGGGAGGAAGAAGTGAAACTACGGGGGTAGGACTTGTGAAAGAGGTAGGTTTTAAGCCGGGAGTGAAAGAGAGAGGGAGTTATGGATGAGCAAAGTGGTGAATCAAAAGAGGAAGAAGTGATGGATGAAGGAATAGGTGAGTCAGATATGGTGGAACTGGTACCAGAATAAGGTTGACGAAGACATAAAGGGAGTTAATTCCACAGACGTGGTGAAGCATAGCGAAAGGAGCGATCAGTTATTTTTAGAGATGATGATGAAGGTGGCCGAGCAAGAGTAACGACGGATGAAGAGCGAGTACTACGAGGACGTTGAACAGAGATGAGGTTATGGAGGTGTGGAGGTTGGGTAATTGTGAGAACTTTGTAGGTAAGTGAGAGGAGCTTGTATTCGATGCGTTCAGTGATTCTGAACCAGTGGAAAGATCGTAGGATGGAAGTGATATGACAGGACTTGGGAGCTTTAGCGACACTACGAGCAAGAGAGTCCTGTATACAGGATGGAGACATAGTTACCATCGAAGACTAGTGACAAAGACCAAGACCTGATTAAGTGAGAAGGTTATGGAAAATACACAGATATTGCTGTATTGAAAAGCAGACCGAGCACTGATAGACATCATGCAGTGTTCATTTCATCTCAGCAAAGCTGGCTGCAGCGTGGTTGCTTGCTAATTCTGATACAGCTGTGGTTGGTGCACATAAATTTGCATCTGTATGGTCTTAATGAGCGTAGTCAAGCAAAACAGAGATAGATGTTCGTATAATGCAGTCGGAGACGGCAGACATCGCCCCCGGTGCTGCCACATGGCGAACTCGACAAAACATACATGTCGTCTTTTATTCTGTCATATTCCTTTCATCATGTAGAAGCATGATGCGATCCACAAAACTGGATTGTCGCATTGTCGTCAGAGGCAGACCGAGCCACGGTCATGGAAAACGTACAGAAAATTTCATGAAATTTGGTTGTGTGTTTTTGAGATATAGCAAACAGACAAACAGATAGACATACAGATGTGCCGATTGCAGTACGTCACACCCCTAGCAGGGGCGAAGTAATTACAAAATACAGGGTGGGCTAAAACGGGGCCACCACATAGGCACACATTTTGAAATCGCCTGAACCAATTTGCGCAATTTTCGTTACCTTTCCATTAACACACCGTATCTTCAACCAAGGTGGCAGCCATGAACATATTTCTTTAAATATGAATGTTTTGTTTTAGTGATTTTGCATTCACTGCCTTCAAGTACAACTACATACATTTTTGGCTCTATTTTATATTGTTCTCCTTTTTAAAACTGACGACTTTAACGTGTGCGTGCTTTGTATATAGTAGGTTTTTTTTTACTGGTAAGTAAGTAAGTAAGAAAGTACATCTGTAAAGCGCACTATATCTAAATACGTCACTAGGTGCTGGGACCATCAGCCAAACAAATGCGTTTTCAGTAGTTGGTGAAACTCAAGAAGTCATAGTTCAAAGTCACGGAGATGAAGTGGTAGATTGTTCCACAGATATGGACCAGCAGCAGTGAAGTATCGATCACCCAGATTTGTGCGGGTTCTTGGAACTTCGATCAACTCCAGCGGCCAGTGGTTGTGATGAGTTGGCAGTTGTCCGCCAGGTACTGTGGTGACAAACTGTTCAGTGCCTTGTACACCAGAACGGCTATCTCAAGATAGCCGTACTGGTAGCCAGTGAAGTCGTCTCAATACTGGCGTGATTGGTAGATAAATGGATACTGTTTCTGTCGTCCTGTCATCGCTTGGCTGCATAAAATGATCGAAGAATGAAATTATTCAAGGATACATGAGTACAGTTTTTGAGAATCAATGTGCATGCGTATTGCGGCATGTGCTAGGCTTGCTAGTGGATAAGCCGACCAATGTGCAAGTGTTGGGCGCATCGTCAACGTCTCTGCGTGTGACATGGGATGCGGCATACACCAGCACCGAGACGTCACCATCGTCAGCAGCAGCAACCTACTACCGAGTGTTCTATTACGATGTGAATGACTTGACGAGTGCTCAGATGGATGTGACGGTGGAACAGCGGCAAGCCGTCATCGCGGACTTGTGCCAGTTCTGCGAGTACAACGTCAGGGTAGTGGCGTACAGCGTGGACGGCACAAGCCACAGTGCGAACGCAGTCATTGGTCGCACTCTGTCTGATGGTCAGTTCCACTTTATTTCTGTTCACTGGTGTCATCATCGGTAGCGTGTTAATTAGGCATCATTCATGCACGAAAAGGTACTTCTTATAGTATCTCTGTCACTTTATTAGTGACATTTTTAAACCGAGCAATTATCTATCTTCAGATGTACTAGCATGTGTCTCAAAAAGTTCATACATTTGGTTTGGTATAACTTTGACGTACATAAGCTGAGTTTGACTATTTTTGGATGAAATGTTATTGAGAAGATAGCAATCAGAAGATGCTTTGTTTTCTCAGTTCACCTAACTATTGTTTCTGCACTACCTTGCAAAACAGAATACCGAAAATGGGTTTTTTAACTTCAGTGTTGCTGCATGGTATTTTTTGATTTCTCTTCTGTTTCTGAAGCAATAAAATGTAAACAACACAGGTTTTTTCAACAATATCAGATGTCAACTAATACATTGTGTATGCTATTTGGTGATAAGGCAGGTATAAGTATTTAGGCATATTTGTGTAATATTGTGCTCTTTTCTGTAATATTGTGAAATGTTCAGTGTGTGTGTATGTATGTGTGTGTGCGTGTGGATTTTCCTGTTTTTTCTTTACCAGAAATGGTGAATAAAGTTGAATATAAAAAGCTTTGCCAACAAACGCACAGAACACGTTCAGGTTGTCACATGGACACAGAAGAATTACCTTTCATTTCCAAAATGATTGACTGTGTGTAGAAGACAGGACCTTGGCATCATGTCGTCTGTTGCTCACACGCTGGACCAAGTTCGTCACGAGGTCGACTGCTGCGTCAAAAATTGGAGTTGTTCTTCATCTGAGTGAAAGCCGGTGGACAGTATTACTGTCCCATGGTCACGGGAAACATACAGAACATTTCATGTAATTTGGTTGTTCAGTGCGAAATTCTCAACTTCCTTTTTTAGCTTTCTTTTTCATGAGCTGTGGCTCACCAACATTCTGAATTGAACCCCATTGATTACAAGATTTACATAATCATATGGCATCATGAGTGTGCATTGAGAGTTAACAAGGTTGAAGAAACCTTGGTCAAATTCTGGCAAAACATTACCAGTAATATAGCATTTGAGTGAAAAGATGCAATTTTCGTTTTTACAGGTAGTGCAGAAGCAGTAGTTAGCTAAAATGGGAAAATAAAGTATCTTTTGATTGCTTGCTTCTTCATCCTCATCTGCATTTCCATCAAAAGTTATCAAATCATTTTAAGTTTGTCAAAGTTAAAAGGTTTTTGAGACACAATGTAGTTATTTCTATAAGTTTTTCAAATTCTAGTTTTAAGGAAAATCAACATATAACAATTAACAAATATTTAATGTGAATTCACTTGTTGTTCCAATAACAGATTTTAAATTTATGCTTTGAAGAATTGTCAAACTATTTTTGTCTGATTTATTTTATGAGGTGCCTTTGGTTGCATCATCTGATGAAATATGTATACATGCAATGACTTGAGTTGATGTTGCTCTACAGTCTGATGAGAAATAATTGCCACATTTATTTCCAGTGAACGTGAACTTGACTGTTGTTGTGTTAGTTCCGTCGGCTGCGCCACTTAACGTCACAGTTGACGTCATCAGCTCCACGGTAAGTCTCACTGCAATGTTGACATGTTTGCTACTCAAAAATGAAACAGATAAATAGGATGTGTGCATTGCCTCTGTAGTCCAGGAGATTTTTCTGCATGAGCATTTTAGTTGAGGGTAATTTTTCATTGCAGTTTTTGGGTTGTCAAAGAGTTTTATGCAGCAATTTTTGTTCATAAGAACAAAGACAACAATGACAACAACATGACGTTGTGAATTAGCTGATGACAAAGTGAAATCACAACAATCACATCATGCATATGCATGACGATGTCAGACCGGTCGTTCATTGGTTGGTTGTATGGCCATGTTCACTAATGTGAGCAGCGCACTTGACTGCGTCTCCTGCAGTAAACGTGCATCGTCATCATCAGTTCATCGTGTGTGGGTACCGAGGCTGTGAGTAAGTGCGTGTCTAAGTAAGTAAGTGACAAATTTATGAAGTGCCGAAACCAGAATAGGCCCTCTCCATTTACAGGCCAGAGGTCATAGGAGGCGACCAAACAAACCTGGCTTTGGTTTTTGGGTTCATTTTATGTTGTAGTAGATTTTGTTACGGATGCATGTTTGCTTTGTTGTGTTAGATTTAGTTTTTAAGTATTTTGCCAAGAGACTGGCTGGGAAGAACGTCTCGGAAATGACCTATTTTGTGTCGGGTGGGACGTAAAACCTTAACTCAGTCAATCAGTTTATCGTGTCTGAGTTGTGACTGTGGCTGGCAGGTGTTGCTATTGAGCTGGCAGCCGCCACCTGTGCCCAGCAGGCATGGACTGATCACAGGATACAAGATTCGCTACAAGCCGCGCGGAGAAAGAACGCGGAGTGTGAGCGTTGTGACAGATGGAAACAGCCGCAGTCATCAACTGACTGGTAACGTCTCATCTTCCAGTCATTGTCGTCTCTCTGTTCAATGCATGCACGACATTCTGCTGTGAATCATAATGAAGGATGATGGCTTGTCACATTGCTAGTGCCGACTGTGCACTGTAGTGCAGGGTTGTTTACTGTCAGTGGAGATTGTTTTGATATATTTGTTTATCATCAGAACACTTCTGATGTTCTCAGCGTATATTGTACGCAGTGTGCATCTCGTGATGTTACTGTGAGTCTGTGAGTAATGGTATTTTCTACCACTGTTTATACTATGTTTTTATGCACAGAGAGTTTGAAATAAAAAAAAACAAAAAAAACATGTACTATAGAAATCTTCATATTGCACATGAATGCTGCACAGTAAAACTAAACAGCAGAAAAGAGAGCATGCACACAGACAATATAGAAATTTTTTTTAAACACCATAAAGACCAGACTTACAGAGAAACACAACTTATCGTTAAAAGAGAGAGAAAAATGATTAATTGTCAAGACTGTCATAGCATAGCACCAACAAGCATTGAAATAGAAACCGTCCGAATATCACGCAGACCTGTCATTTCACGCACAACCTTAACATTATCATGTGTACTGCGGTCGGCGTGTGTTGAGTGCAGATCTGGAGCGATCGACAGAGTACAGTGTACGTCTTCAAGCGATGACTCTGAATGGCACTGGTCCTCCAACACAGTGGATTAGTGCCGAGACCTTCATGCATGATCTTGATGGTAAGTCTGCAGTTCTGAATGTGAGGTACTCAACACCTGGTCTAGCGTGAGGTGTGCTCACCTGATGACAGCGTGACAAAATAACAATAGTACAGTGTGAGTTTTAAAAACTGGCATTCTTTTACTTTTGCCATTGTTGTACCCAGTATTGACCGACTTTTAACGTTCTGTCATCGCAGGACTGAGTAGTAAATTTGTAGAAAAGTGATTATTGAAAATTTTACTGTGTGAAATTACTGTCCAGTAATCACGCTATATTGAAAAATGGCATTACCGATATGACCGTGAGTGACCCTAACCACTCCAAATAACCCGACTTTTGGACACATCGCAGCGATAGCTAGCTATAGTGGAATAGGCATAATTTTAGGGGGTAAGGGGAGGTCTGGACCCCCATTTTTTGAGTCGAACCCCCACTTTATAAGTACACCATGAGCTTGGTCCCCCAGAGTTACGCCACTTGATAGCGGCCTATTGTAGCAAGGAATAGCGTGGTTGGTCTGTGTGTGTGTGCTCACAAGAAGCTCAGCTACCGCAGACGACCGCGCAATGCGCTATGTTAGTAAATTCGTGCTATGTTTCATGAGCTAGGTAGTTATAAATGTTTCAAACAGTAAAAGTGACCCTCAACGTTAGTCAAAGGCATTGGCAATAGTGCCATTCAATGGGCCACATACGATTTCATATTAGTCTTCCATGTCAACTATGTGTCTATCTTGCACCGTTTCTGAGATATTATCACTTATTCCCCTAAATTTAAAGAGGTCATGTGACTCTGAACACATCCCTTTTGGGGGTAATATATCATGCATACACTCATACTCCTTCATATGAATAGGTAGGCCTGCAAGAAATTTGAAGTACCTAGCTTCACCAATTACAAAGATATGACTGGGGCAAAATTTAAAAAACGTGGGTCACGTGACTCTGACTACGCCCCTTTTATGGATGGTTTGTCACCGCAGGCTAGGATTTTATACAGTCTACCTGTGTGCAAAATTTGACGATTCTAGCTTCAGCCGTTCCAGAGATATCATTGGGGGGGCGTCAAAACTTAAAGTGGGTCACGTGACCCTGCTCACGCCCCATTTAAGGGTGATTTGTCATTCTTATGCTGGGACTTGACACCTGCTCTCGTGGCCGAGTGGTTAACGCACTCGGCCGCCATGTGCAGTAGAGCATGACGCGCTCAGTGGCCGGGGTTCGACTCGGCCCGGGAGCGTCCGTCTACCAAAGAATTATTTCTAATGATTCCTATGCACATGATGAACAGGGAGAT